>Ga0163152_10001478_pt1 | contig 37084 bp, 42 predicted proteins | sample OliLakLV19MP8IB2_FD_148635 | JGI IMG/M metagenome (GOLD analysis project Ga0163152, IMG submission 148635) | Freshwater microbial mat bacterial communities from Lake Vanda, McMurdo Dry Valleys, Antarctica - Oligotrophic Lake LV.19.MP8.IB-2 | ecosystem: Environmental > Aquatic > Freshwater >...
AAAACCGCTATATGGGGATATTATAATCTTCCTATTAAAACAGTTACAGACATAAATAGTATTCTTACACAACAACAGCAACAACTTCACAAGACTAACTCTCAACCATTACCAAAGTTTGACTATATGAGAAGTAAGGACATACACCCAGAAGCACTTGGGAAATTCAATTTACAAGCAAGGAGAAGCATTACCCCACAAGGTTTTGCACAAGCATTTTATAAAGCTAATACTTAAATAAACCTTTACTTATATGAAAAGAGAAATAATAATACCAATCCTAAACGATGAGTATAAAGTGATTGTTTGCTGGGGTACTCCTGAGAAAATTAAAAAAGTAATGAAGTCATGGGGGCATCAACAACAAGATGTAGCAGGAGAGGTTGAGGATAGACGGGGTGTGTGTTTCTATACTAAAGGCTGTCATCCGTTAATAGCTATGCCAAGAAAACCAAAAACACCTACTGAAATTGGAACTTTAGCTCACGAGTCTGTTCATGCCATAGAGTATATATTTAATGCTATATCTGAGCCTACTAGAGGTGAGTTGTTTGCACATAGCGTAGGAGCTGTAGTAAGGGGGGCGTTAAAATAATATGTTTTATCCATATATAGAAAAACAAGGAATTAAACAATGGTTGCTAAATACATTCACACCTAGTATGTGGTTTAGACCTAAAGATTGTGAATGTAGCTGGCAGATATTTCAAGGTAAACTAATGTGGATAATTCTAGGCTTCTGTCCTAGGCATGATTAACTAAACCCTTACTTCTATGAAAACAAACACAATTGGTAAGACTTGTTGGGAAGCGAGCAAAAAAGAGACAATTAATCCTCAGTTTGAAGATCTCAGGACTACTGTTGCTGAAGATGCTGATTTTATTGTTCTCCGTATATATAAAAAACATGCAGAGACAATAATAACCACTCCAAGCACCAAGATATCCATTGAGATCACTAAAATAATATGACAGCTAAACAAAACACAACCACACAGCAACTTAAACAAAAGAAGATTAAATTCCTTAAATATTTTAGTGAAGTTCCAGTACAGAAGTTAGCAGCAGCACACATCGGAATGAACGAAGATTCCGTTAGTAGATGGAAAAAAGACGATAAGGAGTTTGCGGAGAAAGTCGAACGCACAAAAGCTGAGTGGGTATTAAAAAACGTGAGAGAGGTAAAAGACAAGCAGTGGTTACTAGAGAAACTAACAAGAGAACACTTCGGAAAGGAGGAGACACCAAGTAGTAATACATTTGAACAGAACAATTACTACAACTTAACAGATGAACAACTTAGACAAGTCATTGACGCCAAACTCAGAAAGCTTGGCCTTACTGGAAGCGATATCATTAATGGAGAACAGGATGGCACAGAACCCGCTGAAGTACTCGAAGGCACACAGCAAACAGACTGAGTTCTTTGCTTCAGACAAGCCCATTAGGGTGCTCTTTTGGGGCAACAGGGTGGGTAAATGTTTACCTCTAGATGCCCCTATTTTTATGGCTGACGGTTCAAAAAAGCAACTTGGTGATATAAAAGAAAAAGATAAGGTGCTAGCGGTAGATCTAGTCACATTAAAAACGGTTGAATCCGAAGTGTTAGAGATTAGTAGAGCAGGAAAGAAAACTGTATATCGATTTATTTTTGAAGATGGCGGAGAAGTTATTGCCTCAGAAGAACATGAGTTTCCTGTTAGGTTCGGAAGCGGCAAGCCAATTATTAAGAGGCGTGTTAGAGCTTTTCGTGACAGGAAGGTAAGCGTATCAAAAAAAACAAGATTTATATCTCCTCTAGAAATTCGGACATACCCTCAAAGCGCGCCGTTTATTGACCCTTACTTGTTGGGATTTCTTCTCGGTGATGGTTGTATCTCAAAACAAAGCATTCGTTTTACTTGCGCTCAGCCCGATATACTTGAAAGAGTAAGCACAATTTTACTAAAAAATAATTTTGGTATAACTAAAATAGGAAAGTTTGATTATCACATTACAGATAAGTTGTGGAAACCTACAAAAAGTCATAGGCTTAAAATCTTATTGTCAACTTATAACTTAAATGTTGATAGTCACCACAAATTTATTCCTAAAGTTTGTTTTAGCTGGAATAGAAGTAATAGGCTTTTGTTACTGTCAGGTCTAATTGATACAGACGGGTCATTAAAAGAGTATGTTACTGTATCTGACCTATTGGCTGATGACTTTCGCAGACTTGTATCTTCGGTTGGAGGTAGGTCAAACATTAAGCATTATCAAACGAAGAACCGTATTTATTGGAGATTAAACGAGTTGTTGCCATTAAGTGCTGATTATAAACAAATGATAAGTAAAAGACAGCCACTTTATACAGATAGAATTGTTAGGTCTGTTGAGGTTGTTGGTGAGGTTGAGTGTGGGGATATTACTATTGCTCATAAGGATCATGTTTTTATATCTTATGACAGCGTTATTACTGGTAATACAGAAGGGTGTGCTCAAGAGGTAGTGCGCTATGCTTTAGCAGATAAACCCAATGTTCATGCACCTATTGAGATATGGTGTGCATGTCCATCATACGATGTGCAGAAGGAAACTACCCAAAAGAAATTAGAGAGATATATCCCTAAAGATGCCATAGACGGAAATCCTGTCTACATCAAATCTGGTACATGGGGGGAGATAAAGCTTAAGAACGGCACAAGGATTAACTTTAAATCATATGAACAAGGCAGAGAGAAGTTTCAGGGAGCAGGGAAGAGATTAATATGGTTTGATGAAGAACCACCTAAGGATATCTGGGAAGAGTGTGTAGTGAGACAAGAAGCAGGACAGCCGCTAGATATCATCATGTCAATGACACCCATTAAGGGTATGACTTGGGTCTATGATGACTTATTTATGCAAACAGGCAGAGAAGATCTATTTATCTCTGAGGCCTCTTGGGACGATAACCCGTGGCTCACTGACAGACAAAAGGAGCTGATGGCTGCTAACCTTTCAGATGAAGCAGTGGAGGTAAGGCGTTTTGGTAAGTTTGTTAAAAGGGTAGGGCTTGTTTGTAACTGGTGGGATAGAGAGAAAAACCTAATGGAGTATGACGTAACCCCACCATATGACTACTATGAAGTATTAGACGGTGGGTTTTCTGATCCAGCAGCATGGTTACTTTTAGGTGTTGATAATGACGGAGATTTGCATGTTGTTGATGGATTTAGAGAGAAGGGGTTATCTGATGGGGAGATTGTTTCCAGACGGAATCAAAAGAGTACAGGTCTAAGAATCATCAAAGGATGGGTAGATTATCCAGATGAGAGATTACAGGGCAATCTCCAGAAGCTGGGGATGAGTCTTGAGCGTGTAGAGAAGGTAGTTGGTGATACGCAGGGTTGGGATGAGCTTGTAGCTGAGAAGTTAGCAGAATATGGAAAGATGCAAAGAGGAACAGGCAAGCCAAGGTTGTTCATCAATAGAAAGCTTGACTGGTTAATCCAAGAGATAGAAAACCTTACCTGGTTAGAGATTAAGAGGCAGGGGGCGAGCGGGATAGAGATAGTCCCTAAGTGGGACGATCATAGAAGATTTGGACACCACTTCGATGGATTAAGAGCTCTTGGCTATTTCGTAACCTCGTTTACTAAAAAGTCCGATGATACAAGCAAGGTAGCTACAACCAACAGGCAGATGCAGAGCAAGTGGAGTATTTAGCTACTCACCTCCACCATCATCATGGTCATCGTAAGTAGGCTGGATCAAATACTTAGCCCATTATGGGCTGTATTATACCAAAAACAGCTATTGATAACCTCTTCTCCTACTAAACTACACTCTTTCTATGGCCAATGTGTTCGGTTATAACATCAATAATCCAGTTACAGGTAGTTCTAATCCATTTGAGTTTGGTGTTTCAGAGGGTATTGCTGGTGCTATAGGTAGACCAACAAATGACCTTATCCCTAATAATGTCCAGAATACAATAGCTAGAGCTAATCCCGTAGCAGGAGCTGTGAACTTAGGCTCTAAAGGAGCACAAAGCTTCAAGTCAGCTCCTACCAGAACCTCAGGGGTATTAGGCACAGCAACTAGTAGTGGAGGGAGTGGTGCAACACCAGGATCAAATCCAGGGCCAAACCCTAATCAGGGGATGAGCTTTGATGATGTATATAAAAAGTATTATCAAGGATGGGACAGAGCCGCAGCAGAGCCAGATTTTAAGGCAACAGGTGGACCAGCAGCAGCTCGCCAGTCAGGCCCTTCACAAGATGACATTATGCGAGAGATTGAGGGACTATATGGTGGGTCAAACGACTATCTAAACCAAGCAGAGGGTGCAATCAGAGCAGATTACCCAAACGCTATGGCTGAGGCAGAATCAATCTTTAATACCAACCTTTCCTCTCTGGGTAATTCAAAACAATCAGCCTTTGATTCACTAACCCAACAGTCCAACAAAGCAACCTCAGCCAAAGAAAACGCTCTAGCAGCGGGTAGAAGACTCTTCCAAGAGCAGCAGATGGGTGCAAACCAGAGATTTGGTGGTTCATCTTCAGCAGGTCAGGCTTTTTCAGAGATTCAAGCTAGAGAACAGGCCAGACAGTTTGGAGAAACAGGGAGACAGCATGCAGATATAACTAATCAGATTGAGACTCAAAGAAATAATGTAGAACGAGAGTTCCAGACAGGCAAACTACAGCTTGAACAACAGAAACAGTCAGCCGTTAGTCAGGCTACCAGAGACTTTCAGAACAAACTACTCCAAATCTCCCAAAACAGGGCACAAATTGGTGAGGCTAAAGCACAAGCAAGACTAGGTGCACTACAAGAGCTAAGAAACCAGGTCTTTTCTATTGAGCAACAGAACACACAGTTTAATCAACAGTTGTCTATGATGAGAGAACAGGCTAACTTGCAGCTTCAAAACTTTGGCCAGTCAGCTTCAGGAGCAACAAGCCAGGCTTCAAGCTTAGTAAGCGGATATAACCCACCGATTACATCTCAATATGGTGCAGGGGCAGGTTTAGGACAACAGCAACCACAACAACCCCAGATGATGGGTCAGATCTCAACCTCAAGAAGACCTGATGAGTATCAATTTGCTTAGTCATTGATAACCTCCTTCATATTTAGCATATCGTCTAAGCATGGACCCACGCTTATCGGAAAAGAGCTTAAGAACCGTAATTAGTGCAGCAGTTGAGAGATTTACCCCCAGACAAAACCCTGTTGAAGCTTTCAAAAACTATATGAATCCTCCAGCACCAGTACTAAAGCCAGGCGGACCATGGAGAGAAGTTAGCCCTACTCAGACACCACAGCCAACAGCCACACCACAAGCAGTTAGACCTGTATACAAGCCAGTAAAAGGCAAAGGCAGAAACCCGGACTTTCATAAAAAACCGATGACACCTCAAGTACAGCAGGCGATCCAGGCAGCAGCAGGCGAGTTTGGCGTACCAGATTCCCTTTTGTATGATATAGCCTATTCAGAATCAGGATTCAGGCCCGATGCTAAGAATGAAACCCCTGAGGGTAAAGCAGTTGGTGTGCCTGTAGGACTATTCCAGTTTACACCAGGGACATGGAACAATGATTTATATAACTATGCTCAATCCTCAAAGACTACAATAAAAGACCTTAACCCAAGAGTAACCCCCAGAGAGGACCCCGTAGCCAATGCCAGGGCAGCAGCTTATCTTATTAAACACGGACAGCTAGCTAAGTGGGATGCGTCAATTTCTAACTGGGGAAGATTCTATGAAGATGATGAGATAGCAGATTACTATTCACAGTCTCCAGGACACTCTAAAAGGAGAAAGCAATGAATCCCCTAAGAGATAGATACCTACAAGCAAAAGCTCAGGCAGCAGGACAGGCTATTAATAGTGTTGCGCAAAGAGTTGGTAGCCTACCCCAACAGTTCCAGGCATTAGGTCAGTTATTTAACCAGGGGTTTCAGGACAAGACACCTATTAAACAAAGAATTGCCAATAACAGGCCGTATATAGAACAACAGGTTGCAGCACCAGCCACGAGAGCTGTAAATAACTTCATAGATAGAGTTCCTAACATTTTTTTAGGCCCTACAGCACCACTTGCTAGACCTGCTATGAAGTTTGTAGCAGAAAGTGGGATCGATCAGCTAACAGGTGCATCTGCTCTTAGAGGAATGGAAGCTTTAACTAGTAGAGACAGACAAAAGGAGCTATATAACCAAGGACCATTAGGGGTTGCAGGTGGAGTCAGTGATGTAGCAGGGCTTATACCCTTTGTGCCAGCAAGGCTCAAGGTCACACCAGGCCTTACAAAAGGAGTAGCTAAGCTTACCAACGGAAAAGCAGCCAAATTAATATCTAAGATCCCAGAAAGGATTGATCCTCTACTAAAGGAGACAGTAGGGATTAAGTTAAAGAGAGAAGTTCCTCTAGCCAAACAATTAACAAAATCGATCCTTGAAACACCGCAGCAAGTCCAATTAGGATTGCAGCTATCCCAGCAAGGGCAACAATCAATTCGTAGTATGCCAGCAGGGGGTTCTTTTGGTTCATCTGAAAAGATTATATCGCAAGTGCCTAATCCAACAGATCCATACTTTAACGTTAACAAGCTGAAGATCGGTAAAAAAGGGAAGGCACAGGTAGCTAAGGTAGTTGAAGAGGTCAAACCACAGATAGAACAGCTTGTTGGAACAAAACTATCTAACAAAGAAGCGGTAAACCTTGCAAATAACTCAGCAAGCCTCTTACACAAGACTGTTACAAGGCAGGAAACCCTAGCTTGGGAAGCAAAGATGTTAAAAGCAAGGCAACTACTGGCAGATCAGGCACAAAATGGGGCCGTAACTCAAGAGTATATAGATAATTTACTAGCTATTAAGTCTCAGGGTACAGACATAGCCAGAAAACTACAATCTCTAGGGGTTGGGGCTGACCCACAAACTATAACAGCAAAGCAAGCGATCTTAGAATCGGTCCTTAAGCTTAATTTAAACACAGATGAGATCTTAAGAGCTGCAAAAGGCGTTGATTTTAACGACTTGAGGCAGGCAACAGAGTTTTATAGGAAGTTTATTGCTCCAACCAAGGAGGACTGGCTGGATTTAGTTAGATACAACTCAATGCTTTCATCTCCTAATACCCACATTATTAACACATCCTCTAATTTTCAGGGTACAGGGATAGTTGCACCGATAGAGAAGACATTGCTGGGTGGTGTGGATTTTCTTAAGTCTACTGTTACAGGTGCACCAAGGCAGTACAAGACAGGCGAAGGGCTAGCTTATGCTAAGGGATACTACTCAAACCTAAGAAACGCCTCTCATAGATTCTCTGAGGTTATGACAGGCAAGAGAATGAATATGAATCCAGACCTTAGGAAGATTCCCTTAACTACAGGTGGTACGAAAAGACAGGTGGAAAACGTTCTATCCTTTCCCTTAAGGCTTCTGGAGGGTATGGATCAGTTCTTTACTACCCTTACAGAGGCTGGAGTCAACCGTTCTTTAGGGTACAGACAATCAAAAGGGATAAAGGTATTAACTCCAGGTATTAAAGCTCAACAAGAGGCTGCACAGAGGCTATTTAGGGGGGAACTCAGCCCTGAGGGGCAAGGCTATGTGTTGGGTGTTCTGGATGCAGGAGCTAATGTTATAATGGCTTTCAGGAATCACGACAACCCAGTTGTTAGGACAATAGCAAAGTACACTCTGCCGTTTGTTATGACTCCTACCAATATCGCCAAGCAGGCGGCGGAGTATACGCCCTTAGGTTTCTCAACAATGGTTGGGGCCTCAAATAAGGCTGAGCAGTTCACAAAAGCACTAATGGGGACATCTATTGCATTGGGTGCTGCAACACTTCTTGCTAGTGACAGGTTAAGCTGGGCTGAGCCAACTGACGCAAAGAAGAGAAACGCCTATAGAGCAGCAGGACTACAACCATATTCTGTAAAGATCGGTAACAAGTGGGTATCATATTCAAAGCTTCACCCTGCAGTAGCTTTTAACTTAGCAATTGTAGCAGCGCTAAGGGATGCAAACGATAACCAAAGGCTTGGAGATGGGGAGGTAGAAACTGTCTTAACAGGACTTACTAAATTCGTAAACTTCTTTGCCGATCAATCATATGTCAGAAACATAGGCGACTTTGTTGCTTCAACTAAGGGGGATGTCGAAGGGCCTACAAGATACCTCTCAAACTATGCTCAACAGAATATCCCCTTCAGAGCCTTGATGGGTTGGGTAGCAAGACTTACTGATCCTTATCAAAGACAGGTAGATCATGATGGAGCCATCCTGGAAAAACAGCTACAACAGCTAGCAACACAGATTCCTCTACTATCTCAAACTGTACCAGCCAGAGCAGATGTGTTCGGCCAGCCTATTGAAAATCAGAACAGAGGATTAAACGCCTTTTCCCCTGCGAGGGTGACTACAGAAGAACCCAATAACAAGGCTATATATGATGGAATGGTAGAAAAGTCCAGAGAAACAAAGATGGTTAATGATGTTAAAAAGCAGTTAATGGGCGGGGCAGAGCTTGACTCTTCTGGTTTCCCCCAAGGGAGCATTGTTTCAGGAGATGGGTTAGCATCACCAGACGATCAACAGACACCACAAGGCAACACAAGCTTCAATATAGGCGGGGTTGAGACCCCTGGTGTTGTTGTAGGCAAGAAGTTTGTATATATGGATGAGGAGTCAGGCGAGGTTAAATCCACAACTGTCTCAGCTCTCAAACAAAAAGAGCTTTCGTACGATAAAGAGCTCACAGATGCTCGATATGGACTGTTATCTGAACAGCTAAAAAGAGCCAACGATCCTAAATCATGGGTTGAGACAACCGAGGGGTATATCTCCTACCTTGAGAAATACAAAGAAAAGATCACGGACGAGGCAGCGCAGATAAGGGTTCAAAACAAGATCGAGGATCTCAAGGTATCAGTAGGCAAGTATAAAGGGCAGGGTGGATTTAAGAAGGCAAAAAAGCCTAAGAAGCTAAAGATCACCAGAGGGAAAGTACCATCATTTAAGATCAAGAGAGCCAAAGCTATAAAGGTTAAAAAGCTTAGATTAAAACAGATCAAACTAGATGAGCCAAAGGGCGCTGAGAACGCCAAGAAGATCACGCTGAAGTTCTAAACTAGCAATAGCGGTCTAAGTGTGGTATATAGCACTTAGCCATAATGATTAAAGCTGCCATGGTAGATGATTCCTTCATAGAGAAGGTTATTATTGTAGGTAATGTTGAGAGGACTGTCACGACCGGGATGGGTAAGAAGATGTATTCCTGGTCTAAATATGGTGGTGCTAATTTCGGCCTTGTTCAAGAGAATAAAACAGAGGAGTGGTCATGTCAGGCGTGTGGTGAATCCCAGCTCTCAGAGCTTCCAGCATATATGTTTGAATTCTCCGAAAATGAGTTTATGCGTATCTGCTCTATCTGCCAGGCTAAGAAGCTCATTAATCACATCAAAACGCTGGATGAATTATTGTCTCAAGTACGAAAGATAATGGATCCGTGGTACTAATCCTTGAATACCTCTACCCCTCTCATGTTCTACTAGCCTTATGGCAGTTAGAAAAAGCAAGTTTAAACCCATTAAAGTACATAAAACTGAAGAAGAAACATTAAAAGAGGTTATCTCCCACTACAACACCTGGAGTGAGGATGGGGAGCACCGCCAAACCAGAAAGAACGGCTATGATGATGTTACCGATGCCTACTATGGCAAACTCCCCGCAGACTGGCCTTACCTATCTAAAGTTGTAGACCCAGTGCTTCGAACCACGATTATTGAGAAAAACGCCAGATTAATGAACGCCAAGCTCAGAGGCAGGCTCGTACCCCGTGAGGGTAGTGATGTGCTCTCTGCGAGGCTAAATAACGCCCTTTTAGACTTCCAGTGGGATAACGCTAACTATGGCGGGTCGATGCTTGAGAAGTGGTCGATCGTAGAGCAGGACACAAGACTTTATGCTTCAAAGTTTGCAGAGGTTATCTGGAGATATGAGGTTGATGGTGATGGCAACTGTATCTTTGAAGGCAATGAGTTTTTACCATTGGACATTAGAGATTGCGGGATGGACCCTAACGCCTCACAGATTAGAGATGCTAAGTGGTTTCAGCAAAGAGAGTGGTTAACCATTGATGACATGGATAAGGTTAGCCAGGCTGATTCAAGCCCTCTTTTCCCAGGACTGGGCGCGCTAAAGGCTAGGATGAAGGAAGGCCAATCGGATAGAAGAGATACCAAGTGGAGCAACAGGATCTTAAGCAACAAAGGATTAGAAGACCGTATGGGGGATGATAAAGCCTTCCCTGTATTAGAGGTTGTGACCGAGAAAAGACCTGATAGATATATCACCTTCTCACCTGTCTACAAGACCATCCTAAGAGATATCCCTAACCCACATAAACACAGAAAGATCAATGTTATCCAGCTTAGATATTACGCTATTCAGGGTGATCCGCTAGGCGAATCAGATGCAGAATCAGTACTTCCTTTATGGAGAGCTATTCAGGCCTGTCTTAACGGCTATATGGACGGAATGAACAAGAGGCTTAGCCCTCCCAAGATCGTGCTGGACGGCAGGGCAAGGATTGAGACCATAATAGATGCGCCTGATGCGATGTGGATTGTTGACCAGACTGATGCGATCACCGAGTATCAGCAGGGAAGAGAATCAGATGCTACGTTCCAGCAGACGTTTGGAGCCTTAAAAGCAGCCTTTAATACAGCTATGGGTGATTTATCTCAGGGGGTTGGTGGTGTTGATCCGTTTAACCCTGATAAAACAGCAACCGAGATTAGACAATCAGCCAAACAGCAAAACTCCAGAGACCAGAAGAACCAAACATCAATCTCTGCGGCGATCCAAGACATGATGAGTATGTGGCTATCTAACAACGAACAGTTTCTTTTTGCTGATCCTGATAAAAAGGAGTATATCCTTGAAATAGTAGGCACTGAGCTTTTTAACTACTTCCAAAGAGCAGGGCTTGATGGAATGGAGGTGACAGAGGACTCAATGAACATGATAGGCGAGATAGTTCAAGCTGAAGGGGGCAATATGTCTGATGATGACATCATGTCCCTTTATGAGGCTGGAAAAGTGCCTAAATACCCTGTATTTGATAACCCTGATGAGCAGGACCCAGAAAAGCTTACATACAGGCCTAAGATGAGGATGAATGATATGGGAGATGGAGCAAGCCTGTCTCTTACACCAAGTGATCTTAATGGAACCTTTAACTACATCCCTGATGTTAAATCTATGGCCTCAGGTGCGGATATAGAGTTACAGAACGCCAGACAGCAAGCATTAGATACTTTATTAACTAACCCGACAGTGCTACAATTGCTCCAACTTGAGGGGGTACAGCCTCAGATCAAAGAAATTTTAATCAGTGTCTTTGAAGATACAGGATTAAAAGATGCAGAACGATTCTTCACACAGAACCAAGCTATCCCAGGCGCTCCAGCGGGAGGAGGACCTCAACAGGATCTTCAAACAGGTGGAATTCCAGCGGAGCTTGCAGCCACTCTTGGAGCTGGAGCAAACCCCACAGCCACTGGACCGAGCCAACTTCCCCAGCCTGGACAAGTTCCTGGAGGCGCAGGACCAGCAGCTGGCCAAGTACAAGGTGTACCAGGCCTTGCTTAAACTCTTTACCGAATCCGAGAGCAGAGCTCAGGTACTCAGAAAACAGCTTGAGTCACCAGAGAAGGATTTTTCAGTAGGAAACTAGATGGACAACAAACTACCCCCAATACCAGAGGACTCATACGATGGCGAGAAGTTTGAGGCCCCTATACCCAAAGTTGGCTCCCTCCCTATAGGATGCGATCATAGAAACAAAGTTACCATTGTAGGGACAGAAGTCAGGTGTCAGTGTGGCACAGGATGGCCTAGTTCTAACACCGCTGAAGCCCTAGATCTATATAACAAACTCACCTCCTCTTGATAACCTCCGTCCGATGTGCATTACCCTCTAGCTATACTGTTGAGGCGTTGTAGCCTCTTAACTTAACAGAAGGCAGTAAATAAACCACGAAAGGTGGTGCAATCTTAAATAGATAATCAAACAAGGCAGGATAGTACCGAAGGGGAACCGGTCGTAGAATTGCCAGCTACAGAACAACCAACAGAGCAGGTCGAGTCTCTTCCCGAGGGCGCGAAGGAAGAAACTAGGGAGCAGTTTGAAAAGTTGAAAGAACACAACAAGCAACTCTCCGAGAAGCTCAAGAAATTTGAGCAACAACCACAGTTCAACTCTGTGTTAGATGAAATGCCAGTTCAGTCACAAACATTTAGTGATCTGACAGCTTCGCAGGCTGAAGATCCGCTTAAAGGTTTAGTGGATGAAAATGGATATATCGACCAAGACCTTTTAGCCCGAACAGTCAAGGAGGCCAAAGAGGCAAAGGATAGAGCGATGTTAGCTGAACAGCGTATCGAGAAATTTGAGGAAACTCAGCTCGTGCGAGATGTTCATGCTAAACATCCAGCCCTAGATCCTTATAACCCTAGCTTTAATCGTGAGTTTTACGACTCTGTTAAACAAGAAATTGGAACACAGCTTAAAAGAGGGTATCAGGATTTTGCAGCAGCAGCCGATAAGGTCAGAGCAGAGCTGGAAGCTAAATCCCAAGCCACTAATCCCCAAGAGGAAGAGGCAAAAAAGGTCATCTCCCAAAGAGAACAAGCCAGTACGTTAAGTACTAGCAGGGGCCCCGTAAATTCAGGTGAGTATGAAGACCTGGACGAAGGAATCCGGAAAGGCGACAACCTTTCAATAGGCCAGAAGCTGCAAGCTTCAGGTTACTAATTTCTAAGCAGAAAGAAGAGGTGATTTAAACGTTATCCGAGAGGATAACGGTATATAATATGGCATTTGGTTCACAAACATACAACGCAACAGATAGAAAAGAATCATTACTGAGCATTCTAAAGAATGTTTCTCCTAATGAAGATAACTATTTCGTTTCAAACTTAGGAAAAGCAGCAGCTGCATCTAACACACTCCACGAGTGGGTTACTTACAACACTGCAAGACCTACTTCCGTTACAGCCGCTATTGAAGGCTTCCAAGCATCTTATGGTGATTTGGATACTCCTACAAGAACTCAAAACGCAACAGCAATTGTTGACGAAGAGGTCAGAGTTTCTGGAACTATGAAATCAGTTGCAACCGCAACAGGTGAAAACCCATACGCTTTTCAAAAAGGCGAAGCTCTCAAGAGATTGAAAGCTAAAATGGAGTTCGTTACTATAAACGGTGCATTTGCTTCAGGTTCATCTGGAGTTGGTAGAGGAATGTCTGGTATTGGTGCGATGATATCCACTAATGTAACAGCAAGATCTTCTGGTACTTCATTTACTGAAACTGAGTTAAACGACATAATGCAAGACGTCTGGACTTCAGTTGGTTCAGAATACATTGCAGACTTAATCGTTGCTCCTATGGTTATTAAACGAAGAATCTCAGGATTTACTTCCAACCTTACTCGAAATATCGACGCTAAGGAAAAGAGGTTAACTAACGAGGTTAGAGTTTATGACACACAGGTAGGTCAAACCGTAATGGTTTTGGCTCACAAAGACGTAAACGCAGCAGCAGGAACATTAACTGTCTACGCTTTAAGAGAAGATACATGGAAACATTCCTTCTTAACAGGCAGAGAACCTCAATGGGAGGAGCTCGCTAAAGACGGAGATAGAGATAATGGAATGTATGTAACAGAGTTCACAGTTGTTGGATACGCACAACGTGCATCCGCAAGAAGAACTGGTTACGGTACAGGTCTTTAAGTTTCTTTACTTGCTCTAGTCATGCTCTAGGGCAGCCATCAGGCCTCCGCAAGGGGGCCTTTTTGGTGGTCATTTGATAACCTCCCCAAGGTGTGGTATATGCTCCGAGTCAGCATGTATGATCCACTAGCCTTTTTTGAAGGCCCAAGCGAGGAAGAGCTTTTAACGATTGTTTTCTTAGACAAACTAGCTACCAGACTAGGCAACCCCCCCGACCTTACATCACAAGCAGGACTAAAACTTATGGATGGAGTTATAGGGGTCTGGATGAAACACTTTCCTCAGGAAGCCAAAGACTGGGCACATGATGTAAAGATAGATCTGGAAAACGAGAAGTCGCTAAGGGATCTTAATAAAGACTCATTGGGACTATTTAACCCAGCTTCTTATCCCCCAATGCTTTTCAAGCTCATCAAAGCTATGTTCCCTGGTATGAAGGTTCAGCAAAAACAGGTCTACACCAAGCTAATCCAACTATACCCAGATTTATTTAAAACCAGTAACTACATATGAAGATTAATTGCTGCCTGATAGTTAAAGATGACACCGAGTACCCAAAGCTTGTTGATGCTGTTAGCTCTGTCCATCCCTTTGTAGAGGGCGTATATATCACCACCACAGGTAAAGAAACCTCAAAGATCAAGACCATAGAGGGTGTTCACCATTCACATTTTGACTGGTGTGATGATTTTGCAGCGGCTCGTAACTTCAACTTCTCCCAAGCTCCCAAAGATACAGAGTGTCTCTTCTGGATGGACGCAGATGACATCCTGGTAGGCGGTGAACAACTGCAAAAGTTGGCACAGCTTAGTAAGAAATATAGCAAGGATGTGGTTTTTCTCCCATATTGGTACGCCTGTACATTTGATGGAGAGCCGTCACTTAAAAACCTCATCGATATTGATGTTACCCAGATGAGAGAGAGGTTACTTAGGCCAGGGGTAACAACCTGGAAAGGGAGGCTCCACGAGACTCCTGTGCCTACAGAAGGAGTTAAAAACGTCTATACCTCTGTTAAATACACCGACAACCCTACTAAAGAAGGGGAATTTTCCATTGCCCTACTGCATACCGCCCAGGAGGTTGATCTACCAGAAAAGATGGAGAGAAACAAAAGGATTTTAGAGCTTCAACTGGAAGAAGAAAGAGCCAAGGGCGAAGCAGACCCCAGAACGCTTATTTATCTTATAAAGATCTACGCAGAGTGCGGGACCGAGGAGGAGTGGCAAAAGGTTTTGGTGATGGGGGAAGAGTATCTAACTAAATCAGGCTGGAATGAAGAGAGGGGATCAGCTTGGGAGAATATGGGGATAGCCTATGGATCACTAGGAGATAGCAAAAAGGCAGCAGATTGCTTTATGAACGCTATCAGGGAATGGCCGCACCAGATTATCTATTATCTAAGACTTGCATCAGCTTTCTACAACCTCAAGGACTATGAAGCAGTCAAACACTGGTTAGGGATCGCATCAGGTATGGATATAGATAAAAGGCTAACCTCTGGAACAACCAACTTTAAGGGTATCAAGGTGATGTTTGCCAAGCTACTACTTAATATGAACTATCACGCTGAGAAGGACACTAAAAAAGCCCTTGAAGCAGCACAATTACTATATAAGGAAGATCCTTCTGAGGAGAACAAAGAACAGCTAATCTTTTTACAGGACATAAATGCTCTAAACGAAGCTTGTGCCAATGTTGACCACCTAACCGAGTATCTTGATTCTATCGGAAAGGATGATGTAATTACCCAGATTCTTGACGTATTACCCGAGGCCATTACCTCCCAACCCTTCGCCCATCGCATCCGTCAGAAGGTGGCAAAACCCCGTTCGTGGGCATCGAACGAGATCTGCTACTTTGCTAACTTCGGTGGGAAGTTCTTTGAACCTTGGGCTGCGAATAGCCTGGAGACAGGCATTGGTGGCTCCGAGACTGCCGTAATAGAGCTGTCTAAGGAATGGGCAAAGATGGGATACAAGGTGACGGTTTACGGAGACCCTGGTGAAAGCTGTGGGGATCACGAGGGCGTCACCTATCTCCCCTGGTATGAATTTAACCCTAAGGACTTTTTTAACATCTTTATCCAGTGGAGGAGCTGGCATATGGCAGGAAAGATAAAAGCTAAAAAGTTTTTAGTAGACCTTCACGATATCTACTCAGTAGTTGATCTAAAACCAGAACAGCTAAGAGCAATAGACAAGATCATGGTAAAATCCAAATACCAGAGAAACCTTGCACCAACAATATCAGATGAGAAGTTTCAAGTAATTAGTAACGGGATACGAATATGAGTATTACGCCTAAGAATCACAAACTAGTATTCGCGAGTAGCCCAGATAGAGGCTTAGATGTACTGCTAGATATGTGGCCTGAGATAAAGGCTAAATTCCCTGATGCAACTTTAGATATAGCCTATGGTTGGGTTCTTTTTGATATGGTTGCGAGTGGCAACCCTGAAAGAATGGCATGGAAAGAAAAGATTATGGAACAGATCAAACAACCAGGGATTACAGATCATGGACGTATCGGGAAGAAAGAACTTAAGGCCTTAAGAGAATCTTGTGGGATATGGGCATATCCGACCTACTTTACCGAGATTAACTGTATCACAGCCCTTGAGATGCAAAGAGAGGGAGTTGTACCTGTAACTATGGCTCTAGCCGCCTTAAAAGAGACTGTGGGAGCTGGAGTATTAGTTGAGGGGGATATCTACGATAGGGAAACAAAAGAGAGCTACTTAAAGGAGCTGTTAGCCTTAATGGGTGATGAGGATAGGTGGAGTGAGGAGCAGGCTAAAGGAATAGAGTTTGCCAAAGTATATGACTGGTCAAAGATAGCCAAGGATTGGACCCAAGTTTTTGAACCTAACCCACAGGATATTAAAGTATCCATTGTTTCTCCTACAAACAGGCGTGGGTTCTGGAACATCATGGCAAATAACATAGCCAATCAAACATATAAAAACATTGAGTGGGTGATAGTTGATGATTATAAGCAGAACAGGGAAGAGACTGCTAAAGAGTATGCTAAAAAGTATAAAATAGACATCAAGTACTACAGAGGAAAACCTAGGAAAGTAAAAAGAACCTACGGGCTTGTTAACGCCAATAATACAGGGTTACTTCACTCACGAGGTCAACTGCTTGTCATACTTCAAGACTTCATTCTAATGCCTGAATCGGGCGTAGAACAGCTTGTATTACTGCATAAGCTTAATCCCAACGCCTTAATTGCTCCATGTGATGAATACTACGCTCCAAAGATCAAACCTAACACTGAGTCTGAGGATTGGTTTGACGGAGAGCTTGATGTACAAGGTGAGTTTATGAGAGGCAACATCAGGCTCAAAAACGAAGGGGTCAGGGAGTCAACTAACCCATATGAGTTTGAGCAGAACTATTGTGCAGTACCCAAAGCTATTGCCCAAGATCTTGGGGGATGGATCGAAGCGTTTGATGAGGGGTTAGGTTTCGACAATACGGAATTTGCATATAGGGCTTTATTGCTGGGATACAAGTTGTTAGTTGATGACACAAATGTAGCGATGTGCATAGATCATTGGAATACGCTCGTGGGCACACCCGAACATGGATTAGGCAGGGAGCGACGATTAAGCGACCCGAGGTTTTTATGGGTACAGCAAATGATTGAAGACGGGAAGCTCCCCCTGAAGATGACACAAGCACTTAACGACCAAATTGAGTTGATATATGAGATGCCTGAAGAGGTCCCTACGAAAGATGCAGTCAAGTGGATGAAGGCAAATATGGGGAATATAGCCTTGGGATGGATGGAGAAATACAACGATGGATTTAAATAAGTTTTGCAAATGTGGTTGTGGGGGCTTGGCTACTAACATATGAGGATTCTAATTACAGGAGACAAGGGGCTTGTCGGAACAAACCTTGAAGAGAGGCTATCCGCTAAGGGTCATGTTGTTTACGGCAATCTAGTGGAGCTTAAAGAGCCTCATCTAGTCGAGGAGCTTTTTCAGGCTTTAAAGCCTGAGGTTGTATATCATCTGGCAGCTAATGCAGCAGAAGCAAGGGGTCAGATATCCCCTATTGATATGACTCAGAACAATATCGGGATCTTTGTAAACGTTTTAAGATCGGCTATCAACAACGGAGTCAAAAGGTTTATCTATACCTCGTCTGTTGCGGTATATGGTGAGGCTACAGTTCCCTACAAGGAAGATGGAGAAACCATACCAAAGGATGTTTATGGAGTAAACAAGCTAGCTTGTGAGCAGATACTAAAGATCATGGCTAAGGTATATAACTTTGAGTATGTCATCTTTAGACCTCATAACATCTATGGACCCCACCAGAACATGAATGATCCATATAGGAATGTTGTTGCCCTTTTTATGCGAAGGCTGATAGAGAAAAAGCCATATAAGCTGTTTGGCGAGGGGCAGATGAGGAGGGCTTTTTCCTATGTTGATGATGTAGTTGATGTTTTAGTCGGGGCCTTGGACGAGAAGTTTACCAACAAAACAATTAATGTAGGTTCGGATAATGACATAAGCATTAAGGAGTTATCGGATCTACTGCAAAAGATTACTGAAAAATCTGTTTTTATTGAGTATGAACCTGCAAGACCACAAGAGGTCTCAGTGTTTCTTGCCGACCATTCCCTGCAAAATAGTTTGATTACCTATAAAGAGACTCCTATTGAGGAGGGGCTTAAGAAAACATGGGAATGGGTTCAAAAGACTGAGCTAGGGGAGATTGAAACAAAGGAGAATGAAATAAATGTTTAGACCAGGAATAGATCGTATAGCCTATGGTGGTGCGATGATCGGGCTTAGAGAATACTTTGCTATTGCCAAGGTGATTTTCTCACAAGGCGGTAAAAGATGGACTGTTGGACCTGAATCAGTAGCTTTTGAAAAAGAGCTAGCGCAGGTTGCAGGGGTAAAACACGCAACAGTTGTTAACTCAGGCTCTTCAGCCTTACTTGTAGCCCTTGCAGCACTTAAGCTTCCAAAAGGCTCAAAGGTCATTATCCCAGCTTGTAACTTCCCGACAGCCTTTAACGCCATCATCCAGAACAACCTGACCCCTGTTGTTGTTGATATAGACCTTAAAACCCTGCTTGTAGACCTAAAACAGGTTGAGTATGCCGTTAAGTGTTATCCAGAGGTTAAGGCGGTCATAGCTGTAAATATTGCAGGAAACACAGTCGATCTTCCAGCCTTAAGAAAGATCATGGGTAAAAGAAAGATCGTTTTAGATAACTGTTTGGCAGAAGGGACTTTAATAAAAACAGACAACGGAGATGTTCCCATAGAGAAAATTGAAGTTGGAGATAGGGTTCTTACTAGAAAGGGCTATAAGAAAGTATTGAGAGTCATTCCAAGAGGACAAAAAGATGTTATTACAAGATTTGGAGTTACCGCTACACCAGATCATCCATTTAGAACAACCAAAGGAAATAAGGTATTCTCAGAACTACAACCATCTGATATACTATACTTATGCAGGGAACAAGAATCATTTACAACGGAAACAAATATTATAGATACCCAAAGTCAAAAAACAGGGACAAAAGGGCATATTGGCATTGTTCGAGTAAAAGGAATGGATATTTACACCGCCACTTGTGGGAAGATAGAAACGGATCAATACCTAAGGGATACTTTATTCACCACAGAGATGGAGATTCACTCAATAATAAAGTCGAAAACCTTGAAGCAATCACTCCAAAGCAGCATTCTCAGTTACATTTCAGAGAAGATGGGAGATTGGAAACAGCGAATACAAACCTTAATGCAGCTAGAATCGAAGCTGCAAAATGGCACAAGTCTGAAGTTGGAAGGGAATGGCACAGTAGACAAAGTTTGGCTGGATGGAAAACTCGTAAAAAACACGAAAAAGAATGTATTATCTGCCATAAAAAATATCTCACATACTGGAAAACTAAATCAATCTATTGTTCAAGAAGGTGCAAAGCACAGGGTCAGAGTTTACGACTTAGAGGTTGAAGATGCACATGAGTTCTTCGCAAATGGATTGCTTGTGAAAAACTGTGATGGCTTTGGCACAACACTTAATGGTCAGTACGTTGAATCTTTGGCTGATGTAGCCTGCGTATCTTTCCATGCAGCTCATATTATCACTACAGGTGAGGGTGGAGCAGTACTTACAAATGATGAAGAGTTAGGACAAAGAGCCACCAAGCTTCGGGAATGGGGCAGGGCTTCAGGCACAGACAGGATATATAAATACCCTGGCTTTCCAGATGACTACAAGGAAAGATATGTGTATGAGGAAATAGGCTGGAATATGAAGCCTTTAGAGCTTCAGTGTGCTATGGGCAGAGTACAACTAAGAAGGATTGAAAGCTTTAAGGAGGCCAGAAGACAAAACTACTACAAGCTTTTTAACATCTTTCATGACTTACTTAAATTTCAGACTATCACCAGAATTCCTCATTCTGAGATCTGTTGGTTTTCCTTTCCTCTTCTGGTAAAAGAGAACAGAGGTAAGGTAATGGCTGAGTTTGAGAGAAACAACATTGAGTGCAGAACAATATTCTCGGGCAATATCTTAAGACACCCTGCGTATAAGAATACCGAACATATCCGAGTAGGAAAGTTACCCAATTCAGATATTGTGATGCGTGATGGAATGTTTTTAAGCTGTCACCCATCCTTAACTGATGAGATGATTCAGTTTATAGGGAAGGTTGCAAAAGACATATGATTGTCTATTATCGTCTTTGTTCAATAGCTTCAACTAACCCTTCGCCTATCTACCAAGAAGATAAATTCAGGTTAAACAAGCTATGTCTTAAATCCTTTGTGCAAGCTTTTAAGGATGTTGAGAATCTAGAGATTGTATTTCTTGCTGATTACTGTGGGGAAAGAGAGGAGGAAATGATAAAGGATCTATGTAATCCCTTTAATTTTTCCTTTCCTATCAAATACACCTATCTTCCCTTAAGCTTGGGGATTAATGAAACAGCCTTGAAGCAGTGGGAGTTAGCATCAAAGCAGGACGATGAGATAATTCTTTTTCTGGAATGTGACTACCTCTGGAATCCTGATATTGACGTTAATACATATATAGAAGCAGTCAAGACATTAGGGCTTGTTTCACCATACGATCACCCTAACTTTTACAGGCTAAGAGAGCTTCATAGCAAGGAGTGTGAAATAGAGCTTGTATCAGACTATCACTTCAGGTCTGTAGAACGAAATACCCTCACTTTTGGGCTTAGGAAGGATGTATTGCTAGCTAATCTGGATATCTTTAACAAGTATGGATATTTAGATGGTGATACATGGTATGAGATCAAAGCCAGAGGCCAAAACCTTTACGTTCCTATCCCGAGCTTTGCTACCCATATGGTTGTAGACAACCTAGCCCCTGGTATTGACTGGGAAAAGATATGGACAACCCAAACCTCATAAAACCTCAATACTCGGTCATTATGCTGATCTTCCACAGGACACCAAAGCTTATGGAGATGGCTTTTGATTGTGCAGCCTCAGTTAAAAACCATTCCAAAGATTACGAGTTCATCATTGTAGATAACGGATCAACTGAAAGATATGTGTGGGAAAAAGAGTGCGACACCTACATTAGGTTTAATCAGAATATGGGGATATCGCATGGCTGGAATACAGGATTAAGGGTAGCTCGTGGCAAGTATAAGGTCGTTATTGGTGATGATGTTCTAGTTAGAGAAGGTTGGCTTGATGCGATGGCAGAGGCGATGGAGATGCCAATGGCAGGGATGGTTAACCCACATGTGGAACACTTACCACCAGGGCAGGGGATCGTTGAGGATTATAAATGGCCATCTGGTGCATGTTTTATGCTAACTCAGAAAGTTATTGACAGGGTAGGATACTTTGACCAGGATACATACTTTCCCTGCAACTTTGAGGATCATGACTACTGGACAAGGTTACTCAAAGCGGGCTTTAAGATATATAAGAACCACGCTATGACTGTCCGGCACAAGGAAGGGCAAACGCTCCACGCCCCTGATCTATCCAAGCACTTTAACGAGATGAAAAGACGCTTTATGGCAAAACATGGCTTTGATAATCAGGATGTATTCTGTGGTGACAAACCCTTTCCCTTCACTTAGTTGATAACCTCCTTACTTTTACTGCTACCCTTTGGCTATGAACATGATTAGAGATGTATCCCAAGAAGGCGAGATAGCCCCTGAGGCAGAAGAAAAACCTATCCAGTCAGAAAAAAGTATCTCTGCTCCTGTTTTTAATGAGCTTGCCGAAAGAGCGATCTTCGAATCCTTAGGTATTGAGGGAGAAACAGAGAAGCACAAATACTACTCCAATATGCAAACTCTTTTTGATTATGCCAAGTCCCAAGGTGGAGAGATGACCCCTGAGGCTGTTAAATCCATCATTAGGGAGCTGGAGATTGAGATCGGCTCACCACCTATCTCTGAGAAACGTATCAGCTATTTAGCCAGATATGCCTATCTTCGCCTTGAGGAATCAAAGCTTAAACAGGAAAGAGAAAGGATGAAAGGATGAGCGTTCAGGACGGATGGAAAGAGGTTGGCTTAGGCAGGCCTGATGCAACAGATTGGGAAGAGCATAGCGCAGTTGGCGATGTTTCAACAGGGAGACGATTCAAAGCAGTCCAGATTGTGCCTAATGTAACCATTATTGATGATGTAAATGGTAACCAATCGTTGATGTATTTTGGTTTCTCCAAGCCTGGAACAGCTACCTCCGCTGCCTTGTGGCGGATAATGAAGCTTAGTGTATCTGGTGGAGTCAGCACTTTTACCTACGCAGATGGAGATGACAGCTTCAATAATGTCTGGAATGACAGGGTTTCGCTTGCTTACTCTTAACTAGGTCCTTGATAACCTCTACGAAGGTTGCTCTATCCTACAATCATGGCAGCACCTAGAGGAAATAAAAATGCAATGGGTCATAAAATGACTATGGAAAATAGACAATTGATGAGAGAAGCTAACTTGGGACAAAAAAGACACACGACACCACATACAGAAGAAACTAAGAGGAAGATAAGTGAGAGCAGGAAGGGTAAAATGGTCGGAGAAAATAATCCAGCATGGAAAGGTGGCTTAAGAAGTCAAAATTACATTGAGAGGCGTAAGTTCCAAAGAGAATTGCAAAAAACGGTACTTGAGAGAGACGATTATACATGTCAAATGTGCGATCAACGTGGCGGTGATTTGCAGGTAGACCATATTCAATCATGGGCTGACTACATTGAACTCAGATTCGACATAAATAACTGTAGAACATTATGCGTAAGATGTCATTATAAGATTACGTACGGCAAACCTATGCCTGCCGAAGTTAGAGCATGGGGACACAATTTTATGAGGAGGGTCATAACATAGCAGCAACATTTGAATTCAATAGAGATACAGGTACCCAAACAGGTACCCCAACTAAGGGTACAACTAGGACTGCAGCAGTTACGGATGCGAACTGGAAAAACACTGATACTTACGGTACAGCATATTCAGCAGCCCCTATCACTGCGGGTAACAACTCCTTTGAAATCTGGACCTGTGGTAAATTCTCAGGAACATTTAATCAGATCTCGGAAGGGTTATGGGCTCATACCGCTACAGCCTTTGGAACAGGTTTAACATTAAAATCTACCCCAGCTTGTACAGGAGACGGTGACAGACTCCTCTATACAACCCCATCGGCTACAGCTAACGCCAATTTAACGGTTGATGCTACCTCAGCGATTGCTATAGCATCGGGAGTAGCCGTTTTCTTTGGAGCTACAGGCCCAGAAGCCACTGGTAAAGCTGCTACTATGGCAACTAATCCCTGCTATACTAATTTTTTGACAACCCAACTACAAACAACAGTCTCAGCAGCAGCTGGAGACACAGCAACAGTTACCCTAACACTTTCGTACAATGAAAATTGAGCCTATAGTTTAATTAGCACATTGACATTTATATTACAATAAAATATAAATGTCAAGAGTGATATAACGAAAACTAAAACTATGAAAACTAAAAACATATTTTGTGCAAATGAACAGGAAATTACTTCCCATAAAGTAACCGTTGATACCAATGGTGAATTACTTTTTACCTGTGAATGTGGCAGGTTCGTCAAGCTTCCAGGGGATACACAAAAAGCCGAGATTACTAAAGCCTTAGATAGACATGAAGAGGCTAATCAGGGCCAGGTTACACAGGCTGCAGTAGAGGAACAAAACCAGGCTAAGCTCACGAAACTCCTAGATTCGGAGAATTAACAGATGGCTCTATATACAATCTCCAATGGACCAATGCAAACAACGGCTGCTTTTGCGTCCGTTACTACGGGAACTGCAATCAAGACCATGTTGCAAATTAAACCTTCGGCTACAGTCGTAGCTAAGATTAAAGAATGGGGCATCTCCTTTGATGGTTTGGCTGCAGCCACACCAATTAAAGTTGAGCTTATTGAAACTGATGTTGCAGCAACTGTAACAGCTTCAGTGGCTAATGATATTTCAAAGACTGATGCAAATGCCCTATCTGGCGGTGATCCAACTACTAACCTTATCGTAGTGGGTACAACTGCTACAGGGTATACCGCTTCTGCAGAAGGAACTATAACAGCCGTTAGGAATTTAGATTCTCCAAAGTTTATTGCTCCAACAAATCAATATGAAAAACAATTTCCTTTAGGAAATGAGCCCATTATTCAAATTTCTAAATTCGCCAGGATAAGAGTAACAGCGCCTGCAGCAGTTAACTGCTATTGCTATATTTTGGTGGAAATGTAGGCATATTGCTATTTCTTTGGCTCGAGATTTAATCCTGCAAAAGGACCAATACAATGGGACTTAAATATCTTTTCACAGTTGAATATACCGACGGAACAACCAAGAAACAAACCCCTCAAGATAATTCCAAGCTAGAGCCAGATACCAGGTCTGAATTTTATGATGTTCTCCATAGTGGAAAGAGTATCAAGACATTTACCCTAAGGGAACATACATTGTTTTTTCCAAAGTGGTTATCAGTTGATCTAACAACAGGCAAGCTTACCCATAACCTCAACAAGAAAGATATTTTCTTTGAAGGGGATATGAAAACTCCTCCTCCAAAAAAAAGAGAGCTCATTTTCTACCGCCAACACCAGCACGACTTTAATCAACAAACTCACCAGGAGATAGCACATAGAGTTACCTACTGTATAGGTTGGCAAGCTAATATAGACGGCAAAAACTACAAACAAATCTGGGGGGTTACTTAAATGGCAGTCGCATACGACTCACAGGCAGATAGATCAAGGAATGGTTCAAACTCATATACTGTAGCACTTTCAACGAGTGGAACAGATAGAGTTATTATTGCCGAAACACATACTTCAAATAATGAGGATTTAACGCCATCAGCTTCAGGCCTTACATTCGTTCAAATAGGTTCGGATTTATCTTTTGCAGGAAACGGTAGAATGAAGATATGGCGAGCTTTTGCCAGTTCGAAATTAACTGCTTTAACCGTTACGCTTACTAGTACTAATTTTCCTCAAAGTCATGCTTGTATTACAACATGGTCAGGAGCTGATACAACAGGTACGAACGGTTCAGGGGCTATTGGTGCTACAAATACGGTGACGAGTGGGGGTGCTACAAGTTCTTCTGCGGCTATTACAACAACGATCGGTAATGCTCAGGTCATTGGACTGTTTGCGGAAACAGAAGCAAAATCAGTATCAGCAGGATCAAATCAAACGGTAAAATCATACTCAACGACTGAAGCGCTTTCGAGGGGTGTTATAATACAAAGAAACTCTTTAACTACAACTTCGGGGACTAGTGTCACTGGTAATGTTACATGGAGTGGTTCAGTTGCTTCTGGTGGGATGACTTTAGAGATAAAACCACCAGCAGTCACATCTATCCCACATAAGATTTATAAATACATGCAAGCTGTAAACAGGGCAGCGAGGTACTAATATGGCAAGGCTAGGGCTAGGACAACCATTTAAACCACTTATACGTCGTTTTCGCATTTTATTAACGACAATAACGACAACCCAAACTATCACAGGATTAGCTAGAATCACAGCATCAACTCTTAAAACCCTAACAGGACTGTCAAGAATCACTGCTACAGCCTTACAAACAATCACTGGTAAAGCTCGCATTACAATTATTACTTCTCAAACGCTTGCTGGTTTGGCTCGCATAACAGGGATAACCACTAAAACATTATCAGGAGTTGCCCGCATCGCTGCGACTACAACCAAGACTATTACAGGGCTTGCTAGAGTTACAGTAACTACAACCAAAATTATCAATGGGCTAGCTAGAATAACCGTCCTAACACTTAGGACACTAACAGGACTAGCTCGGATTACAGCAACGACTACCAAAACCATAGCAGCTGTTGCAAATATTAGAGCTACAACAACACGAACCGTCACTGGAAAAGCTCTGATTATGTCTACAGTAGTACCTACTCCTCCAAGAATTATTTTTGTTGATGGTATGCCCGCCTATAGGGTTAACGACCTCTATTACATTCTAATCTAACCTTGATAACCTCTACTTACCTAGGAATACTATCTATATATGGGTAGAACTTTACAGGACATTCTAATAGACGCAAATGCTTACCTTGATCTTGAGGCCTCAGCTCCCACAGGTACAGAACTTGTCACCAGAGCAAATTATGCCAATCAAGCAGTGCTTGATGCTTCAGCTGTAGCTCAGTTTTCTGAGTTTTACCAGATCTATGAGGTTATGGTTTCTAATAACGCCTCGGTATCATTGCCTAACTTCAGAGAGTTTACGCTTGCGCCGAAGCAGTATGTGGGCGGTGGATGGGTAGATTTTCTTGAGATTAAGCCTCAGGAAAGGTTTAACAAGACAGCAGATGAAAAGTATTGCTATGTTGTGGGAAACCCTGCTACAGGCTATACAGCGGTCTTTAACGGCTTAACAGCCAACGCCACCCTGTCTATGGATTTTCAAAGATTCCCCTCTGGGCTTTTAACCCTAACAGATGTTTGTGAGCTGTCTGATCCGACCTATGTTACGGCTAGAGTTGAAGCTTATGTTCTGGAATCAAGAAACAATGATAGATTCCCGATTGTTAAAGCTGAGGCTAACGGAAAACTTCAAAATATGGTCGGTAGGGAGATGAAAACCCCAGGTGGCGGAACAAATACCACCCCAAGACAGGGCACAACAGCATATAGCATCGGTTGATAACCTCCATATAGACTGCTCTAGCATAAGTGTGTGCCAATAATTGATACCAAAGTCCCCGCATATAAAAAGCAACGTGAACTCTCAGCTGAATGGGATACCTTTAGAAAGGGCTTAAACCTCCTTCTAAGGCCTACAGAGCTAGGGCGTGATGAATATGCTCAAGGTGATAACATCATGTTAATAGGCTCAGGTGTACCTACAGGCAGATGGGGAACAGCCACATACTTTACGGTTAACTCCACAGGCGCAATCCGAGGGTTTGCTTCTTACAATAATATAGCCTCACTAACTAATGAGATCCTCGCTTTATCAGATGAGGGGTTTATAGCCAAGAAAAACGGGTCAGGGAGTACTGTCGTTACAGGTCAGTCTTACCCATCAGGCTCAACTGTTAGATCAGAACAGTTAGGAGGGTTTACTTACCTTGTATCAAAAGACAGACCCTTAACAAGGTATAACGGGACATCCTTAGATGTATTTGCCACAATCTCACCTCCAACAATCGGCAGTGCTACTAATATCTCGGGAGCTTCAGGATCATATATCTGGAGCTGGGTTGTTACGGCCTTAGGGTCAAACGGGGGAGAAACAAACCCTTCTGCACGAATTTTCCTACCTAACCTTCCGCAGGATTTAAGCAGGACTAGAGTTGATGTTTATTGGTCAGCACCCTCAGCAGCTTCACTTGCAGGCTTTCAGATTTATAGGGGGCTCCCTGGAGACGAAACATTTCTAGCAGCGGTTGGGGCATCAACAACTATCTATGTCGATACAGGGCAGCCTGGATCAGAGATCATCTTGCCACCTTTATCGAACACCACAGGTGGAGTAAAAAGTGAGTTTATTAACAAAGATCCAGTCGGGGACAGGTTGCTTATGGTTGATAAGGACGTTCCAACTAAGTTACTGATCGGGGGAAGGTTCCCTAATCATGCTAAATTTAACTGGGTAGATGGTGGGGGCTCTGTTTATGTGGGCCCTGATGACGGGTTCCCTATCACAGGCTATGAGGTGCAACCAGGCTCTAACAAGATTACTGTTTTTAAAGAGATAGGCTCCTACTCGGTAGAACTACAACAGATATCGATCGGGAGCTTCGTCATTTTAGATCCTCAGGTAGCCCCAATCTCAACAGGGGTGGGGTGTACAAGCTTTGATACTATCCAGGTAGTTGAAAACGATATCTTCTACTTTGGCAGGCAAGGGCTTTATGTTGTGGGCTACGAGCCTAACTTTCTATCTATCATCCGTACTAACGAGATATCAGCCAAATTAAGGCCATATTTAGCTCTACTTAACGCTGAGGATTATGCAAACTGTTGTGCGATGTATGTAAACAACAAATATTTGCTCTCCTTCCCTAATAGAAAGGAGATAATTGTATATGATCGGGAGAGAGGTTGTTTTGCAGGTATATGGAAGTTGCCGTTTGGAGTAACCAAAATGACCAAGTATGTTGACGGGTCAGGGACGGAAAGGTGGGTTTTGGGCACCAATGAGGGCAATCAGACATATACTTTTGAGGCTTCAGTTAACTCAGATAACGGGACAACTATTACAAAAACGCTCAAGTCCAACAAGGAGGCTTTTAATTCATGGAGCCTTTTAAAAATTCTTAATCTCTTTTATGTCCTGCTAAGAAACATCACAGGTACAGTCACAGTCAACATTCTTTCGGAGAATAGGGCAGGGATAACCCAAACCATAAAAACCTTTACCATAACAGGAAGCGCAATCTCAGGAAAAACAGGCTGGGGGTCTAATCTTTGGGGAGGGAATCTTTGGGGAGTTTCAAGAGGGACTTCAGTTACAGGATCAGATGAGTTTACCAGATGGGGACAGCTATATAAGGAGTCAAGGCTTGTTCAGATTGAGGTTTCCTGCACTGCTCCTGCTTCAAACTTTGAATTTTTAGGCTCAAGGATTACAGCTAACTCTCAAGGTGAAGGTTCACTCTCAAGCTCTCAGAGAGTCTAATACTTGATAACCTCCTTTGTTTCTGAACTACTCTTAGGATCATATGGGAGCACTACTTTCTCCAACATCAGATAACTTTGTACAAAAGACTCTGGGAGCTCAGCTTTTAGCAGGAGCCACCACAGTTACTTTAAACAACACCACGAACATCCCTAACCTTCCAGGGGCTTTTATTGTAGACAGGATTGATACAAATTCAGTTGAAACACCTAGCACACGAGAGGTCATTACGTATACTGGAGTTTCTGGATCTACCCTAACAGGATTAGCTAGAAACGCTGATGGTTCAGGCTCAGATCAGGCTCACGCCATTAATGCCATTGTTGAATTTGGACCTGATGTATTGTGGGCACAATCAGTCTATGATGCGATCACAAAAGTTGTCGTAGCCTCAACAGGGCTTTTAGATACAACCAAAGTAGTTGATCTAGCCACAGCTCAAACGCTGACGACTAAAACCTTAACTTCTCCTACAGTTAATACTCCAACTATAGGTACATCTATCATAGTTAATGATGTGTACAACATGGGGACAACTCTAACAGGAGCTACCACGATTGACCCTGTTAATGGTGACAGGCAAGGTGGCACTATGACAGGAAATATTTCAATTACCTTAACAGCGCCTGCAAGTAACAAGAAGAGAACCTTAACACTCTATTTACTTGAAGACGCCACAGGTGGGCGAACCATTACCTTCACCACAACAGTAACTTGGCAAGATGCCATCACTCCCATTTGGACTACCACCGCCAGTAAACTTAATGTTGCTGTCTTATATTACGACGGCGCATCTTGGTTTGGCATGGGCGCAAAGTTTGCTTAATTTATATATATATGGCTCAACTATCAACAACAGGGCTTCTTGCTCATCCTAGCTTAAGGGCATATTGGAAGCTAGAGGACCTAACCGATTCTGCTAGCTCAAACACACTCACAAATAATAATTCTGTGACTTTTGCAGCAGCTAAATATTCTAATGGTGCAGATTTTGGATCCTCTAATACTAATAAATCTTTAACCATAGCTTCTGAACTTTCTACTCAGGGAAACTCAGATGTTTCTATCCATTGTTGGGTCCAGTTAAAGACAGAGATTGGTAGTGGAACCTACGTTTTTTTTGAGCACTCCGCAACTACAGGTTCAGACAGATACTTAAATCTTAGCTATGAATACAATGCGGGAACTAGAAGACTTGTTCTAGATGCTGGGGCTACAAAGGTCACAGTTAATACCACAATGGGGACTTCTAGTTGGTATCACCTCGCAGGAACTCGCAATAACTCAGGCAACGCAACAGCCTTTTATATAAATGGAATCTTAGTAGGTACTAGTACTGTTGGAGCAACAGGAAAAACACAACAAAAAGTAAGCGTAGGCGCAGACACAGCAGGGGCTAGCTTCTCTTCCGCAATCGTTGATGATGCAGCCCTGTACCAAACTATCTTATCGGCCTCAGAGATAGCAGAAATATACAACGAGGTAGCAGGGTCTTCCAATACTAATTCACTTCGGTATAATTCTGCATCTTCTCAGAAGGTGACAGTTACGAATCCAACCGCCTTAAACTCGTTGGCAGCGATGACTGTTGAGTTCTGGTTAAGACCAACTACTATCTCGAATAGTCAAGGCTTTGTCTCTCGATCTAATGGTGGTGCAAGCCACAACTCCTGGACAATCAACACAGACGGCGGCGGTACAAGCGCTATTCAGATGTCTATCGAATCTGCGTCAACAGCATTTTTTGGCCATTTTGCAACTGCCCCCAGTAGTACTTTAGTCGTTGGTCTCTGGCAACACTATGCTTGGGTGTTTGACGGTTCCCAGACTGGTAATGCTGCAAGGCTCGTTCTCTATGTTAATGGGGTGGCACAAACCTTGACCTTTTCAGGTACGATTCCTGCGGCACTCACTTCAGTTACTCAAGATCTCTCTTTAGGTTATCGTGGTGATTCTACTAACTATCTCAATGGGTACATGAACGAGGTCAGGGTTTGGAATACTGCCAGAACTCAGGCACTGATTAGAACTAATATGACGGCACAACTCATCGGCTCGGAAACAGGACTGATTGAATATTGGAGATGTAATCAGTCATCTGGTACAACACTCACCGCAACAACAGGGACGAGCGGAACACTCACAGGATGGACAGCAGGAAAAGAGGGCTGGACAGTAGACGTGCCTTACTCAGCTTCGGCTACAAAAAACAACTATGCAATGGCGCTGAGTAACTCTTCTTCCCAAGCCTTTACAATTATAGATGCCTCCTCACTTAAACCCACAGGAAGCTTTACGATTGAAGCTTGGATAAAAACTACTGATACTAGTGATCAAGTAATTTTTCAGTCAAAATCAGAAAATACAGCTATAGCAGGGATCAATCTATATGTAGATGCCTCAGGAAAATTGGCTGGAAGATTGGGTAAAAATACAGGTACAACAGTAAATACGGACTGGAAGGTTATTGGAGGTACTTCAAGCTTAAGGGATGGGATTTGGCATCACGCAGCTTATACCTATGACGGTACTACAATGAAGCTTTATGTGGATGGGGTGGAAGAAGGAACCGCAACGCCAGGATTTAATGCTGTTTACGCAGGAACCAATTATGTGAGAATTGGTGCATGGAATGATACAGGCGCTAATTTCAGTTTTTTTAGTGGGTATATTGACGAAGTCAGACTATGGAGCGTCGCTAGATCAGCATCTGAACTTCTTGGTAGCAAACAAATTGATGTTACAGGCACAGCAAATCTTGTCTCCGTCTGGAAAGCTGAGAACAATGGCGTTGATTTAGTTGGTTTTAACAATGCTACACCTGTAAATTCTCCAGTATTTTTATCCAGCACACCTTTTGCTTTATATCCTGGAGGGTCAAAACCTTTATTTTTTAACCAATTATAATGACAGACCTAAGCTATTGGATGGGAATAATAAGTTTTGCGGGAGTGGCCTTCTTGGGAGTCTCCACTTTTCTCACTAACTGGCGTAGCGGTAAGGATAAGGTTGGTAATGAAGTATTGGTTTTATATAAGGAACAGGTTTCAGCCCTAGAGGCGGATGTTTTACGGGCCAGAGATAGAAGTAATGAACTTGGTAATCAGATGCAGACTCTATCTATAGAGCTGGGGAAACTTAAAGGGGAGATCGTAGCAAGAGATAAGCAACTATCCGAGTATAAGGAGATCTTTCAGAACAGAGATCCAGAACTCCAACAAGTACTAACCGAGATTCGGGATTTTATGGGCGACATACATAAACAGTTAATCACAAATGAGGTTCGTAACATTAAGATCGATAAAACAACCAGAGAGGAGACGGGAAAGGTGCTCAGAAACAAATGATAATTAATGATCGCATTGGCACATATCTAGCTACTGGGCGTTCTTGGAATACTCGCAACGTTAATACGATTAAAAAGTTTTCGATCCATCACGATGCAATTCCACAAGATAATAGAACTGCGGATCAGGTAATGTCATCAATCTTTCGGATTCATCACGAAAAAAATGGTTGGCCTGGAATGTCTTACCATTACTATGTGCATAGTGACGGTACAGTTTATCAAGTCAACAAACACGAGTGGATTACCTGGATTGACGGTATTAATTTGGATGCTATAGGTATTGTTTTAAACGGTTACTTTCATAGCCCCCACAACAATTCCCCCACTCCTCCTCAGCTAAAGTCACTAAAAGAATTATTGGATAAGCTTTGTACTCAACACCCTGAGTTCCCTGCCTCCCAAAAGGATGTTACGGCCCATCGAGAGAGGGGCCAAACTGCTTGCCCTGGCGATAAAGCTTATCCTTATATTAAAGAATACAGAGATAAGCTAGGTGACGTTAACTGGGCATCCCCTCCTCAGCCTCAACCAGGAAATCAAGTTCCAGAATATCTAAAAACCATGCTCCAAGAGCAACAATTGGATATTAACAACGAGTCCCAAATGAGGGCCTTTTTCCAAAAAGCTATTGATTTTGCAGATATTAAAAAAGATCGAGATAACCTTGCCACCAAAAACGCCAATGCTTTAAGAGCCCTAAACTAATGCTTGTACTGATATTGCTAATAATTTTAATAGTTCTACTCCTCGGAAGAGGGCTTTAATAGTCGGGGGCGTGGGCTTGTTCAGGCACAAGCTCACCTCCTTGCCTAATTAGGCGAGATTAATGAAAACTATTGATTTAGTGGTCAATGATGCCCGAAAATTCTTTTTTCATATACCAAGAAACAGGCTTGACAGGAGATACCAATTAACTGTTATAAAGATGTGGATTGCAGCGTTTGCAGGGTTGGGGATTGTGATGATCTTTGCAGTCTTTGGTAACCCTTTTTAAGGGAGGTGATATTTATGGAAACATTGACTTTAGGAGCCGCTATTATTGCGGTGCTTGAGTGGATTAAGTCACTGGATACTAAAAACTTAATTAGTAATTATATAACATTACCTGTTGCTATTATTTTAGGAGCGGTAGCAGGATATGCCCACTTTCTAGGGACCCAAAGTATTGAACAAGGAGTAGTGGCAGGGTTTTTAGCCGTTGGGATTCATACAACAGCTCGTGCTGCTGGCAGAGCGCAAAGAGATAGTAGGTAATTATATTGGGGTTAGTTCGTAGATGGCCTAGCCCCAACAAAAAGGGAAGGTTAATATGTCGCTAGAACTACGACACGATCAAGAACAACCAATGCACAACTACCAACTAGACAGGGTAGAAGTGCTCGAAAGAATGAGAAGAGCGGGGCTTTATACAGGCTCAGGGACAACACCCGACCAGCGGGGGTGGGTCAAAGAGCGTGATGATCACAGGTGTCAGTTTCATGAGTTTAAGAAGATTCCGCAGGGTTATGAGTGGCAACAGTGCCACAGGACAGAAAACCGTAACCTAGCGGGTCAGGAGTTAAGAAGAGCAAGAGGAAGACAAAGATGGCAACTAGAGGTCCATCACATCATTGCGCAATCAGAGATGAGGGCTAATCCCACAAGGCACGGAGGGGAGCAACCGAACAATTTAATTACTCTATGTGCGGGGCTTGCAGGGGAAACAGGACATCATGACTTAATGTCCCCTGGAATGATAATGGCAAAAATGATGTATCCCACAGATCATACAAGTTATGACAGGTGGCTTACCCACATAAGAGAAGCCGAAGGGAAGGGCTTAAAGATGCACAACACAGACTGGGACGGAATGCTCAAAATGGTAGCTCGTACCAGGACAGTTGAATTTTTGCGAAGGGAAAACAAACAATTTCCTTACGCCAAAGAACGATGAAAGAATATGAAGCGGTTTATGTATCGGGACCGATTACAAACTCCGATCCGGAAATAATGCGGACTAACCTTTTACGAGGTTCTGAGGTTGGGGCAAGACTCTACGAACAAGGCAAGCTCCCTTTTATCCCCCATGCTAATTCTGAAAAATTGCGAGACTATACCCACATGGAGTGGCGTGACTATATGCGTATTGATATAGAGCTCCTAAAACGCTCTGATTCTATTTACATGATGAATGGATGGCAAAACTCAAGAGGGGCCAGAATAGAGCACTTTTTGGCCCTTAGGTGGGGCAAGAAACCATACTATGAGGAGGAGTCATATGGGTGAGATCCTTGAACCCACCCCAGAACAAATACTTCATCTCGACAGAAGGAGCTCTTTTGACGAGCGGCAAATCATGATAAAAAAGGTGATGGCTGAATCGGATGCCCGAACACAGAAGGTTCTGTACTATAACCCTGTGACTGAAGGACTCCTCCAGTTCAAGATTGGCTTCGCTCTCGCCAGAAGGTTAATGGATCATGTGACCAAAAAGTTTGATATTGATGAGCATTATCTAGCTTTGGATGGCTTGTGGGAGAAGGGTTTTCAAAAATTCTTAACTGAAGAGAGGCCACCGGAGACACCCGCGGAACCAAAGTATAACGTCTGTGATAAGGGACACGAGACCTTTTTGGTGCGAATGCAGTATAGGATATGCAGAGCGTGTGACCCTCCTTACATAGAATGGGTTAACGAACTATGAACTAGTTCTCAGATAAAACATTATGATGTCCCTTCTGAACAGTAAATGGAGGGTTGATAATTACCGTTTCTACCAGTTAGCATTGCTGTCGTTCCCATAGCTCTAGCCTCAAGTTGACCTATTCTGACTCAGTTGACAAATTCTTTATAACAGACTATGATTACATCATATCGTTTAGTTGCTAAGGCAGAAACGCCTTAACCGAATCTTCGTATGACACCCACGCAAGTCATTAGAAGATTTAGATAAGACCTCTCTGGGCAACTATGACGTTATGCATAGATGCCAGACGAACTTATAACACAAACAGAATTACTTGTAAAGAGATTAGAACCTCATTTTAGGACTAATGTTAACCTCAGACAACACCTTAAGATAGCTCCTCAAAACCTATACTACAAAATTTCACAAAATGATCTTGCTAAAAAATATGACGTTTCAGTTACCCGTATCAATCAGATAGTTAAATTCTACAGAACTCGAATTGAACCTCTCGTAGCCAAGATGGAGGTTACCCAATGAGCCAGAAGTTAATTTGTACTTGGTGTTTAAAAAAAGCTAAGGCATTGGTTCTTAATCCAATCTCTTGTGCTGCTAAAAACTCTATATACCAATTTCCCTCGGATTACTGCTGCCTTAAATGTGAGAAAGCAATTAACAAGTTACTAAAAAGACAATCACCTGAGCAGATCCTCTTAGACATTGCACAACCTGCTGGAGAAGAAGCACAAGGAGTCTACCAATGATTTTTGTTTACCTAACCATAGCTATCTTTGCTATTGCCTATGCTCTTGGAGGAGATGAATCATGAATTTTGAACAAATCATAGCGGATTACAAGGAACATAAAGATGATCCTGACTGGATTAGTAATGCTTGCGTAGAGGTAGCTGCTTATCTTTTTACACACAACACTAATATGGCTAAGGCTGAACTCTTAGAAAAACAAAGCCTAGTCGCTCTTTTAACACAAACACCCGCAGAAGGCGAAAAGAAACTATCTGTAGCGGAGTCTGAAAACAGAGCGGTAGTTAACACACAAAACCACTATGGAATATTAAAAGCCCAGTCTGAGGCAGTAATTGAATTCATCAATGCCCTTAAAACAAGATCAAGAGTTTTAGAGGGGGAAAGGAAACAAGCATGAATTGTCCGATTTGTAAAGGCGAGATGTGGGATAACAAAGCTAAAAAAGCTTCAGGGGCAATGAATCCTAAAGCACCTGACTTTAAATGTAAAAACCCTGAGTGTGATGGTGTTATCTGGCCTCCTAAAGGAACTACTCCTCAACCTGTATCCGAGTATAAAGGTGAACCAACATGGAACTCAAACGTCAAGCTTCCTCCAGCAGGGGTTGATGACAGGGAAAGACGTATCCAAAGACAACACAGCCAGGAGATGGCACTCATAGATTTTGCAAACAAAGGGATTAGTAGCTACACCGATGAGCAGTTGGTGGGGCGAATTAATTTTTTTGTTCAGGATCTCGAAATTTAGTTTTGATGTACAGCAATTGCCTTAGCTGGTTGCAGACGGCCAGCTAAGGGTCAGATACTCCTAGCCGAGGGGGGCAGCTTCGGCTAGACATACCTGACCAAGGCGTGAGTGATCACGTTAAATATCTGCCTATATGAACCAAACTATTTCGAGATTACAACCAGATACAACTCAGATAAGGAGGTTTTTATGTTTATAAAAGCCGAGAGCATAGGTACTCAGTCAAGAAAAAAGACCTAATTGAGATATGCGCTTCATGCCATAGAAAGAGACATAAAAAAATAATATGAATAGTCAGCTACCAGATTTTCTAATAACTCCATCAATACTTCTAAAAGATCGTGATATTCACACACGAGATTACCAGGTTTATGGTTTAGTTTACTGGTTTGGAAAACAGAAAATGGAAAAATGTATAATATCCAACTCTCAAATAGCTAATTTACTGGGGTCGTCTGCTAAATCAATATCGAACTCTTTATCACGACTGGATAAAAAAGGCTATGTTAAGGTAGTACTTGATGATCAATCTCACCGCCTTGAAATAATTCCTCTCATAAGCTTTACCCCTCCACTCACGAG
>Ga0163152_10001479_pt1 | contig 37081 bp, 29 predicted proteins | sample OliLakLV19MP8IB2_FD_148635 | JGI IMG/M metagenome (GOLD analysis project Ga0163152, IMG submission 148635) | Freshwater microbial mat bacterial communities from Lake Vanda, McMurdo Dry Valleys, Antarctica - Oligotrophic Lake LV.19.MP8.IB-2 | ecosystem: Environmental > Aquatic > Freshwater >...
GTCGGGCAAGCCGGCCTCTGGCGGAGTGGTGGCACTCCGTCACGAGGAGAGCCTTCCTACTTCGGCGGGAGCACACCGTGGGTCAAGAGCGGCGATCTGAACGACGGCATAGTGACGCATTCGGCGGAGACGGTTACTGCGGCGGGGATAGCGAACAGCGCCGCGAGGGTCCTGCCCGCCGGCACCGTTTCGATGGCCCTCTACGGCGCGACGATCGGCAGGCTCGGCGTCCTCGGCCTGGCGGCCGCCACCAACCAAGCGTGCGTAAACTGCCAGGTGGATGAACGTGGCTTCGATCGCTGGTTTCTCTTCTACTATCTTCTCTCTCAGCGACAGGAGTTCGTTGCAGCGGGGCAAGGCGGCGCTCAGCCAAACATCAGTGGCGAGATCGTTCGGCAGTGGCCGTTCCCCCTCCCGCCACTCGCCGAGCAGCGCCGCATCGTCGAAATGGTCGAGGCGCTCCTCGCCGAGGTGAACGCCGTCCGCGACCGCCTCGCGCGAGGTCCCGAGATCCTGAAGCGGTTTCGGCAGTCGGTGCTCGCAGCGGCGTGCTCAGGACGGCTCACTGCGGATTGGCGAGCCAGCCGAGGCGAGACTGCGAGCGCTGTTTCAGTTCTGGCAGATGCCGAGCGGATTCGCGCATCCGGCAGTCGTACTAAGGAGCCAGTTCCGATCGTTGGAGGCGAACTTCCGGAGTTGCCTGCCACGTGGGCTTGGGCATCTGTCGATTCTCTCGCGACGAAGGTCGCGGATGGTGTGCACAAGAAGCCAGACTACAGAGAACGCGGTGTTCCATTCGTCACCGTCAAGAACCTGACGGCTGGGCCTGGAATCAGCTTTGAGAACTTGAACTACATCTCGATCGAAGACCATCGGGAGTTCTCCAAACGCACGAATCCAGAGCGCGGCGACATCCTGATTAGCAAGGACGGCACGTTGGGAGTGGTCCGCACGGTTCGCACCGACGCCGTCTTCAGCATCTTCGTTTCGGTCGCACTCGTGAAACCTGCGTTGCGTTGGATGAGCGACTACCTTGAACTGGCGCTCCAAGCACCGGTCGTGCAGTCGCGGATGGTTTCGACGGGCACCGGCCTCATGCACATCCACCTGCGAGACCTACGCGCCGTCCCGATTCCGGTTCCGCCGAGGGAAGAGCAGGAAGAAATCATCCGCCGAGTTCAGGCGCTCATGGGAAGCGGCGAGGGCGTTGCCAAGTCACTCACTACTGCCGTCAGCGCCTCGGGGCTCCTTCCGTCCGCGATCCTCGCCAAAGCCTTCCGCGGCGAACTCGTCCCCACCGAGGCCGAGCTCGCGCGCAAGGAAGGCCGCGAGTACGAGCCCGCCTCGGTGCTTCTGGACCGCATCAAGGCAAAGCGGGAGACCGCTGAGGCCGTCGACGAGAAGCCGGCGAAGCGGCGTGTCCAAGCGAAACGGGGCACCAAACTCGCCGTTGCCGCCAGAGCAGTGCGGCGGAAAGCTCGGGGCTGACCATGCCAAAGCGCAAAGCAATTTCCGAAGCACTCGGACTCGTCTTCAGCGGCATCGAGCGGCTGATCGGCGAGTTTCCCAATCGGAGGTTCACGATCGACGGCCGCCTTGTCGGTGACATCGGCGAAGTCATCGCGGCACTGGAATACGATCTGGTGCTCGACGAGGTTTCGCGGGCGAAGCACGACGGCATCGCCGTAGGGAAAAGGCACGTCCAGATCAAGGCCACGTTCAGGGATGAGCTCACCTTCAAGACCGTCCCCGACTACTACCTCGGCATCAAGCTCTACCGCGACGGCCGTCACGAGGAAGTGTTCAACGGCCCGGGAAAGATCATCGCAGAGCGCTACGAGCACCGGAAAGGCATCGGGAAACAGCTCCTCTCGTTCCCGGTTGCCAACTCCGCAGGCTCTCGCAGAAGGTGCCGCCGGCCAGGCGCATTCCGCTGCGAGTCGCCGCCGGATACTGACGACCGCCATGGATACGATCACGACAACCCTCAAACGCGAATTCTTCGCCGCGATCGTCGACGGATCGAAGCGGATTGAGTACCGCGAAATCAAGCCGTACTGGACCCGCAAGCTCCGAGCGGTGCGGACGCCGTTCCGGCTGGTGCTACGGAACGGGATGATTCCACCCATTCCCGTGCTCACCCTGAGGATCGACCGCATAGTCCCGAGTCCGAATCGCAAAGTTCGGCAGGGCGCCTACGCGCTGCATATCGGACGAATCCTCCGCATCGAGAACTGGGATCGCAAGAAGCAGAAGCCCAGGTGGTCATGATGATCGCGCCGAGTGCTTCTCCGCTGCCGCGTTCGGCACGTGCTTCCTGCAACGGACGGCGCTCGATGAGGAAAGGACAGATCCATGCTGCCGTCCTGGTCGTCGCGGTTGCTCTGGCTGCCTGCGCGGCGACGTACAAGCCACCAGTGACATCGGCACCACCGCCAACTGCGCAGCCGCTCGCGGCGACAAAGGCCGCGATCATGAAGGTCTCGGCACGAGTCCTTGTCGAGCAGGGCTTTCAGATCAGCTCAGTGGACGAGGCGAGCGGCACGATCTCGACGGCTCCGAAGCGCGTCAGGGTCTCTCCGCTCGAAGCTGACTGCGGAACCACGATGGGCATCGACTACCTGAAGGACAAACGCACCATGACGACCGCGGCGTTCGGCCTCGTCATCGACGAATCCGCGATCTCGATACGCGCTGAGATCGCCGGCCAATACCTCACAGGAAACGTCTACCAGGGCGTGAACATGCTCTGCGTGTCGAAGGGAAAGCTCGAAGCCGTGCTCCTGGAGAACATTGGGCGAGCGCTCGGCCTCCCGCAACCTGCACTCTCGCCCGACGTTCTGGTGCCAACCCCCGCTGCGACGCCGTCGACAACACCAACTCCGGCTTCGGTTCCCGGGCTATCGCGATGAGTACAGCAGCGACATGAAGATGTAGTCCGCTTCCCGTCTCCGGACGGAGCATTAACACTAACTCAGCCCGTCGACTGCTTCTTGCCGTTGCCGGACGTTTGCGCTTGCTGCTTCGCAGCCGCAGCAGACCCGCCCCGCTTCCACTCGGGCCACTTGGAAACCTTCGCGGCGACCTTCCGGATGTTGCCGCGAACCTCGTTCGCCTTGACAGTCTTCTTGCTCATCAGCGTCTTCCTTCCGCGTTCGGAGTGTAGTCGGTGGATCCGACATCGAGCGAATGAGGGTAGCGCAGGGTGCGTCAGTCAGAGGCCGAGCCGTGCTCTCTCGCGGCGAGCGTCGCGGGCAAGCGTTCGCGCGGAGTTCGACCCTTCGACAGGATGGAGGAAGATCGGAGCAATCCATCGGCCTGCTCGATATCCGTCGCGAAACCGACTCCGGTCAATTGCCTGTGGCCCAGAGCGTCGCAAGTTCGAGCTCGATCGCACCGAAGGGCTCGGCGCGGACCCTGGCGGCTCCGCGAAACGTCTCCACGAGCAGCCAGCGCTTCTCGTGAAGGCGGAAGACCTCGAGGCTTTGAAGGGCGGGATCGATCAGCCACGCATGCGCGACGGCGAATCGTGCGTAGATCGGCATCTTTTCAATCCGGTCGACGGCTGCCGTTGACGGCGAGAGGACTTCACAGAGCCAATCCGGCGCGAGCGTGAACCACGCGGTCTCCGGGAGCGCCGGCATCCGCTCCCTCCGCCATCCGGCAAGGTCGGGGATGAGGGGCTCTCCGGGAGTGAAGTGGATCTCCGGCTCGTCGAGGATCCACCAGCCGCCCGGCCCCTCTCGTCCCTCGTGGAACGGGGCGACCAGCTTCGCGCCGAGCACGGAGGAAACAAGTGCGTGTCGGGGAGCCGGGCGCGGGCTGACGACGAGCTCGCCGTTGATGATCTCCGCCACGCGATGCGGGGGAACCGCGAGGACATCGTCGTACGTCGCGCGCCTCTTCATCTCCAACACAGCATAGCCCTCCTGTTCAGGAGAGACACGGTGCAGCGGGTGTGCCATCCACGCCACCAGCGTGGCGCGTTTACGACGGGCCGTACGCCTCTTGGGCAAAGTCCGCGCTCAGACCGGCCGGTTGATCAGAATTCCCATTCCGGAATTTACCGGGAGCGCTCAATCAAGTTGGCGCGGTCACCGAACGCCCTTCGACTCGCTTCGCTCGCTCAGGGTGAGGGTGGCTACGGCTGATCTTCACGGAGGCGGTAGCCCACGCCCCGCACGGTCTCGACGGCGTCGCCCGCGGCGCCGAGCTTCCGGCGGAGCCGCTTCACGTGCGCATCGACGGTGCGGGTCTCCACCTCGGACTCGAGGCCCCACACGTCGGCGAGCAGCACGTCGCGTGTCTGCACGCGGCCCGCGCGCTCGAGGAGGCACGTCAGCAGGCGGAACTCGAGCGCGGTGAGCGTGACCTCGCGTCCGTCCACTTCGGCGCGGTGGCGCTCGAGATCCACGGAGAGGCGGCCGGAACGCACGACGCCGCTCGGTGCGGCCTGCGGACTGCCCGCGCGATCGCGACGGAGGATCGCTTTCACGCGCAACAGGAGCTCGCGCACGCTGAACGGCTTCGTGACGTAGTCGTCGGCGCCGAGCTCGAAGCCGACGATGCGGTCGATCTCTTCCGCGCGAGCGGTCACCATCACGACGGGGATGTGGCTCGTCGACGGATCGCCCTTCACGCGGCGGCACACGTCGGTGCCGGGCACGTCCGGCAGCATGAGATCGAGGATCACCAAATCGGGCTTGCGTGACTGGATCCGATCGAGCGCGGCCGCGCCCGTCGTGGCGATGTCGACCGAATACCCCTCGCGAGAGAGGTTGTAGGAGAGCAGGTCGACGAGGTCCTTCTCGTCTTCGACCACGAGGATCCGCTGAGTCACCGCCACACTCTAGTCACGCGAGGGACGGCGACGGTTACGGGTGCGTGACGATGTGACGACGGGCGGTCAGTCCTGCCAGATCTGCAGCGTGAACGAGAACGTAGAGCCGTGGTCGGGCACGGAACGGACGGCCACCGTGCCGCCCATCGCCTCGACCGCGTGCTTCACGATCGCGAGGCCAAGGCCGGTCCCGCCGAGCTCGCGCGAGCGTGCGGGATCGACGCGGTAGAAGCGCTCGAAGATGCGAGCGAGGGCTTGCGGCGGAATTCCGATTCCCGTGTCTTCCACCTCGAAGCGCACGGCGCCGTCCTGGCGAACGGCACGCAGGATCACGGTGCCGCCCGCGGGCGTGTAGCGCACGGCGTTTTGCACGAGGTTCGTGAGGGCGCGGTCCATCAGTGCTGTATCGCCGCGGACTCCGGGGCCCTCTTTTACGGGCACGATGCGGAGCTCGATGCGCTTCGCGGCGGCGGACTCCTTGAACGCGGCCGCCGCGCGCGAGAGGGCGTCGGCGGGATGCACCTCGCTCATCGCTTCGCCGGCGCGGGCCTCGAGGCGCGAGAGGTCGAGCAGGTCGTCGACGAGCGCCGCGAGCCGAGCGGCGTGCCGGCCGATCACGTCGAGGAAGCGGGGGCCCGCGACGGGGTCGTTCGCCGCGCCGTCGATGAGCGTCTCGCTCGCGCCGAGGATCGCCGCGACCGGCGTCTTCAGCTCGTGCGACGCGTTCGCGACGAAATCCTTGCGAACCTGCTCGAGGCGCTTGAGATCGGTGATGTCGTGGAACACGGCGACGAGACCCGCGATGCGCTGCTCGGCGCGCTCGCCACGCAACACGGAGAAGCGCGCTTCGATCGTGCGCGCCCCGTCGGGACGCGCGCTCGAGCCGGGGAGGGTGAGCACACGCGCGAGCGGCGCACCGCCGCCGAGCACCGCGCTCACGGCTTCGTGCAGATCGGGCGAGCGCACGGCCTCGAGCACCGTGCGGCCCGACGCGTCGCTCTGGATGTCGAGGATCTCGCGCAGCGACGGGTTCATCAGGACGACGCGTCCGGACGCGTCGACGACGAGCACGCCCTCGACCATGCCGGCGAGAACGGCGGCGAGGCGGTTCCGCTCCTCCGTCACCTCGTCGATCGTTCGCGCGAAGCTCGCGGCGAGGTCGTTGAGCGCGTCCGCAAGATCGCCCAGCTCGTCCGAGCGCCGCATCGTGATGCGCCGCGAGAGATCGCCGGACGCCATCGCGCGAGCGGCCTCCGTCACGGCGCGGATCGGCCTCGCGAGAGCGCCCGATACCGTCGTCGCGAGCACGGCGGAGAAGAGCGCCGCCGCAAGCCCGAAGCCGAGGACAGCGCGACGCGCTGCGCTCGTCGCCGAATCGACTTGTTCCATGGAACGCGCCACGCGGACCACCCGTCCGTCCGGCGAGAACTTCGCGACGTAGAGCATGCGGCGGCGCACGGTCGTGCTCCATCGAATGGCTCTGCCCGTGCCGTTCGCGGTCGCTTCGAGCACCTCGGGACGACTGCCATGATTCTCGACGGCAGCGAGCTCTGCGAGTGGCACGCCGGATTCGCCGCTCACGCGGCCGCCCGGTTCGATGATCGTCACCCGGCTGACCAAGGCAGCGCCCATGCGATCCGCTAGTGCGTCCATCGTCGGGAGGTCGGGCGGCGTCGCCGAGACGGCCTCGACGACGAGCGCGGCCTCGCGGCTCATCTCGTCGAGGAGTTGATTCGTGATGCGGTCGCGGACGGCGCGATCCAGCGCGATCTCGACGCCGGCGAGGACGGCGAGAGCGACGGCGAGATGAGTGAGGAGGAGGCGGCCACGGAAGCCGCGCCAGCGCGGTCTCGGCGTGGCAGCCGCCGTCAAGACTCTTCCTTGCCGCTGATGTCGAAGCGGTAGCCGACGCCGCGCACCGTCACCACGTAGGAGCCGGCGTCGAGGAGCTTCTCGCGAAGCCGGCGCACGTGCGTGTCGACCGTTCGCGAAACGACTTCCGGTGCGTAGCCCCACACCCGATCGAGGAGCGCGTCGCGGGTGCGTACGCGCCCGGAGGCGTCGATGAGATCGGTGAGCAGGCGGAACTCCGTCGCCGTCAGCTCGACCTCCTTCTTTCCGACGTGGACGCGATGCGCGCCGCGATCGATGCGCAGGATGCCCTGCGCTTCGCCTACCTCGGCCGGCGCAGTGGTCTTGCTGGCCGAACGGCGAAGGACCGCGCGCACGCGCAACATCACCTCGCGCACGCTGAAGGGCTTCGTCACGTAGTCGTCGGCGCCCGCCTCGAGGCCGGTGACTCGATCGGACTCCTCCGCACGCGCGGTGAGCATCACGATCGGCATCGACGAGGTCGACGCGTCGGCCTTGAGCCGCTTGCAGACATCGATGCCGCTCAGGTCGGGAAGCATCACGTCCAGCAGGACCAGCGCAGGTTTCACGTCGCGCGCCATGCGGAGACCGGCCGCACCGTCATACGCCACCAGCGGGTCGAAGCCCGCCTGGCGCAGGTTGTATTCGAGGACGTGGGCGAGGTCCTTCTCGTCCTCGACGACGAGGATGCGGTCCGGCATGGACTCGGATCGGTAGCCCGGCGCGGAGCCGCGGTCAATCCCGCCCGGGCATTCGTCACTCAACCGTCACAGGACAGCGCACGAAGCGTCGGTTACACAGTCGTCACAGACATGCCCTCGCGCCGGAACGTCGGTCGGCCAAGGTGTCCGCCACCGAACAAGGAGACCATCCAATGAAGACCTCGCTCACCACCTGGATCACCACCGGCGCGCTGCTCGCCGCCTCGTCGCTCGCGTTCGCCGGCGCCAAAGAAACCAAGAAGGACGCCCCGAAGACCGACGCCAAGGTCGAAGCGAAGGCCGGCGCCCTCGTGAAGGTCGAATCGGGCATCGCCGGCTACAAGAAGACGAGCGGCATCACCGGCAACCTGAGCTCGGTCGGCTCCGACACGCTGAACAACCTCATGACGCTTTGGGGCGAAGGCTTCCAGAAGCAGTATCCGAGCGTGAAGATCCAGATCGAAGGCAAGGGCTCCTCCACCGCCCCGCCCGCGATGATCTCCGGCACCGCGCAGCTCGGCCCCATGAGCCGCTCGATGAAGCCGACCGAGATCGACGAGTTCGAGAAGAAGTACGGCTACAAGCCGACCGCCGTGAAGGTCGCAATCGACGGCCTCGCCGTCTACGTCCACAAGGACAACCCGATCACGCAGCTCACCATGGAGCAGGTCGACGCGGTCTTCTCCAAGGCGCGCAAGCACGGAGGCGCGAAGAACATCGCGACCTGGGGCGATCTCGGCCTCACGGGCGAGTGGGCGACGAAGCCGATCAGCCTCTATGGCCGCAACTCGGCGTCCGGCACCTACGGCTACTTCAAGGAGCACGCGCTCTCGAAGGGCGACTTCAAGGACACCGTGAAGGAGCAGCCCGGCTCGGCGTCGGTGGTGCAGGGCATCACCGAGGACAAGTACGGCATCGGCTACTCCGGCCTCGGCTACAAGACGTCGGGCGTGAAGGCGCTCCCGCTCACGCACGCCGGCAAGCCGACGGAGTTCATCAGCGACGACGCGGCGAACGTCCTCGCGGGCACGTATCCGCTCTCGCGCTTCTTGCTCGTGTATGTGAACCGCGCCCCCGGCAAGCCGGCGGACCCGCTGGTTCGTGAGCTCCTCGCGTTCGTGCTCTCGCGCGAAGGCCAGGAGATCGTCGTGAAGGACGGGTATCTCCCGCTCACGTCGAAGATGGTGTCCGAGGAGTCGGCGAAGCTCGTCGATTCCGGCAAGTCGATGTAAGGGCGCCCGTCCGTGGGCAGCTCGATCGACGTTCGCGCGGAAGTGGTGCCGGCCGTGGCAGTCCCCAACCATGGGGCCCGCCTCGGCCGCCGCCGTTTCGTCGATCGGCTCGCTCGCTGGGTGGTGACGGCCGGCGGGCTCGCGATCATCGCGAGCATCGCCGGCATTCTCCTTTTCATCGTCGCGGAGGTGTGGCCGCTCCTGCGGCCCGCCTCGGTGACGGTGCAGTCGCGCGTCGCGTCGGCCTCCGTCGCGGGCAGCGCGAAGGAGTCGGCGGTCGTCATCGACGAATACCGCTCGCACGTCGCTGGCGTCTCGGCGGATGTGCTGCGGGTGTACGAGCTCGCCGGCGGCACCGTCATCGCCGAGAGGGATCTGCGGCCGCTGCTCGGAAGCTCCGGTCCGATCGCGACGGGGCGCACGGCGGACGGCGCCGGCCTCTACGCGATTGCCGGCGGGCGCATCGCCGTCACGCGGATCGCGTTCCCGTCGACCTGGGTCGACGGGAAGCGCACCGTTTCGCCGTCGCTCGGCGAGACCGTCGTGCTCGTCGTCGGCTCGGCGATTCGCGCGGCCGATGTCCGCCTCGACGAAGAAGGCGGAGTCTCCGTCGCGGCGGCGCTCGAGCGCGGCGGGATCGTCCTGCTCGCGCGCGAAGTCTCGACGAACGAGATGACCGGTGAGACGAAGGCCACGGACACGCGGCGCGTGATCGCGACGCCGGCCGCGGTGGATCACGTGCTTCTCGATGCACCGAAGAAGACGCTCGTGGCGTCGTTCGGTGCGGCGATTCTGTGGTGGGCGGACGCGTCGTCCGGAGCCGAACCCGAGCGCGTCCAGGCGCCCGCGAAAGTCACCGCGCTCGCCTTCCTCCTCGGAGAGCGCTCGCTCCTCGTCGGTGACGAGCGCGGCACCGTCTCGCTGTGGTTCCCCGTGCGCCAGGAAGAGAACCGCTTCGAGCTCACGCGCATTCGCGAGTTCCCCGGCGTCTCCGAGGTCACGGCGATGTCGAGCTCGCCGCGCGACAAGAGCTTCCTCGCCGTCGAGAAGCAGGGGCGCGTCGTCCTTCATCACGCGACGTCGGAGCGCACGCTGTGGACGGGTCATCCGGGATCCGGGCTCGCGTCGATCGCGTGGTCGCCCAAGGCCGACGGTGCCGTGCTCGCTTCGTCGGAAGGGATGCTCTCCCTCGCCATCCGCAATCCGCATCCCGACGTCAGCGTGAAGGCGCTCTTCGGGAAGGTCTGGTACGAGGGCTACGACCAGCCGGAATACGTCTGGCAGTCCACCGGCGGAACCGACGACTTCGAGACCAAGTTCTCGCTCGTGCCGCTGCTCTTCGGCACCGTCAAGGGCACGTTCTATTCGCTGCTGCTCGCGATCCCGCTCGCGGTCTTCGGCGCGATGTACACGAGCCAGTTCATGCATCCGCGGCTGCGCAGTTACGTGAAGCCGGCGGTCGAGCTGATGGCGGCGCTTCCGAGCGTGGTGCTCGGGTTCCTCGCCGGACTCTGGCTCGCGCCGCGTCTCGAGGAGGGCTTCCCGGCGCTCCTGCTCTCCGTACTGCTCGTCCCCGTGTTCGTCGTGGCGAGCGGGTTCCTCTGGACGTCGGTCCCGCGCCAGCAGCGGAAGCGCTTCCCCGTCGGCACCGAAGTGATCGTTTTCGCCGCCGCGATCATCATCGGCGCCTGGTTCTCGATCCAGATCGCGCCGAGCTTCGAGCTGCTGGTCTTCCGCGGCACGTTCCGGACGTGGGTGACGAACGTTCTGGGGCTCGGCTTCGACCAGCGCAACGCGCTCGTCGTCGGCCTCGCAATGGGCTTCGCGGTCATCCCGATCATCTTCGCGATCTCCGAGGACGCGTTCACGAACGTGCCCGCGAACCTCACCTCCGCGTCGCTCGCGCTCGGCGCGAATCGCTGGCAGACGGTCAGCCGCGTCGTCCTTCCTGCGGCGAGCCCCGGCATCTTCTCGGCGATCATGGTCGGCTTCGGACGCGCGGTCGGCGAAACCATGATCGTGCTCATGGCGACGGGAAACACACCGATCATGCAGTGGAACCCGTTCAACGGCTTCCGCACGCTCTCCGCGAACATCGCGGTGGAGATTCCCGAGGCGCCGTACGGCGGCACGCTCTACCGCACGCTCTTCCTTGCCGCGCTTCTGCTGTTCGCCATGACGTTCTCCGTGAACACGATTGCCGAGCTCGTGCGCCAGCGCCTGCGGCAGAAATATTCGGAAGCGTGACGTGACGAATCGCGACCGCATCGGCAACGCACTCACCTGGCTCTCTGGCGGGGCGCTCGCGTTCAACCTTCTGCTCGTCGTCGGCCTCATCGGGCTGATCGGCTTCCACGGCTCGCGGTACTTCTGGCAGCGCGACGTGATCGAGCTGACTCTCGCCGACGACACCAAGATCCTCGGCGAAGTGCACGATTACGAGATCGCCCGAGTCGTCGACGCCGAAGGCGGCGTTCGCGAGATCGAGCGCACGCAGCTCAAGGTGGGCAACCGCGATGTCGGCGGCGCCGACTTCGTCTGGGTCGACGAGGACACCGTCACCGAGCGCCGGGAGCCCGCCGAGGCGATGCTCCTGGAGCGTCTGGAGTGGGGCAACTTCTACGGGTATCCGGTCCGCGTTCAGCGCGGCGACGACACGATCGCCACGGGCGAGACCGTCGCCGGGGAGCTCCCCAAGCTCGTCGCGGCGAAGGCGGCGGAGCGCGAGGAGATCGAGAGTCTCGAGCACGGCACTCTCGCCGATGTGAATCGCGAGCTCGAGCGGCTTCGCCTCGATCAACGTGCGGTCGAGAAGGACGCGCCGCCCGATTCGGCGGCCCAGCTCTTGGCCATCTCGACGAAGGTCGCCTCCGCGCAGGCGCGCTACGAGACGCTGGCGACGGAGCTCTTCTCGCGCCGCGAAGAACACGCACGCGACGTGCTCGTGATGAAGACCGCGAACGGCGACGAGCGCGAGATCGTTCTCGGCAACATCGTGCGCGTGGTGCGACCGAACGCGATCGGCACGTTCGGGAAGCTGGGGCTCTACGCCGGTCGCATCCGTGAGTTCATCCTCGACGATCCGCGCGAGTCGAACACCGAAGGCGGCATCTTTCCGGCGATCTTCGGCACCGTGATGATGGTCTTCCTCATGACCATCGCGGTGGTGCCGCTCGGCGTGCTGGCCGCGCTCTACCTTCGCGAATACGCGAAACAGGGGCTGATGGTCCGCATCGTGCGCATCGCGGTGAACAACCTCGCGGGCGTCCCGTCGATCGTCTTCGGCGTCTTCGGGCTCGGCTTCTTCGTCTACTTCATCGGTGGCGGAATCGACCGCGTCTTCTTCGCGGAGAGCCTGCCCACGCCGACGTTCGGCACCGGCGGCATCCTCTGGGCCGCGATGACGCTCGCGCTCCTCACCGTGCCGGTCGTGATCGTGGCGACGGAAGAGGGGCTCGCCGCGGTTCCGCGAAGCGCTCGCGAGGGATCGATCGCGCTCGGCGCGACGAAGTTCGAAACGACGTGGCGCGTGGTCCTCCCCGCCGCAATGCCCGGCATCCTCACGGGGACGATCCTCGCGATGGCGCGAGCGGCCGGCGAGGTCGCCCCGCTCATGATCGTCGGGATGGTGAAGCTCGCGCCCGCGCTACCGGTCGACGGCTACTGGCCGTTCGTGCATCTCGAGCGAAAGTTCATGCACCTCGGCTTCCACATCTACGACGTCGGCTTCCAGAGCCCGAACGTCGAAGCGGCGAAGCCTCTCGTCTTCGCGACCGCGTTCTTGTTGATCGTGATCGTGACGCTGATGAACCTCTCGGCGATCACGCTTCGCAACAGACTTCGATCGCGGAACGGCTCTTCCGCGGTATAGAGACACGTATCGTGACGACGCGTTCACCGGTCCGTAACACGACCGTGCGATGAACGCCTCGACTCTGCCGCGAAAAATCCCGAGGGAAAAAACTCATGCGACTGATCGCTTTTGCCGCCGGCCTGCTGCTCGCCAGCACCGCCGCTGCACAGACTGAAACTCCCACGCCGGACGCCCCGGCGACTCCCGCCGCGACGCCGATGGCGACCGCGACTCCCGAGGCGCCGAAGAAGGTCGGCGCGACGGTCGAGACCAAGGGTGGTCTCGCCATCAAGTCCGACGACGGCCACTTCGAGTTCAAGGTCGGTGGTCGCGTCCACTTCGACATGGTCTCGATCGACCCCGACGATTCCCCCGCCTACGCGGAAGAAGGCGGCGCGTACTTCCGCCGCGCGCGCCTCACGATCTCTGGCAGGGCGCATGGATGGGATTACAAGTTCGAGAACGACTTCGCCGACAACGACGCGTCGACCTCGACCGATTGCGACGACAGCGTCTCGCCTCCGGACTGCTCGAGCGCGACCACCGGCACGACGTCTTTCCGCGAGGCGTACCTCGCCCACGGCGTCCCCTACGTTCCCGGCGGCCGGTTCACGATCGGCCAGTTCAAGCCGCTTCGAGGCCTGGAAGAGATGATCTCCTCGAACGAGATCACCATGATGGAGCGCCCGTTCGGATCCGCGAGCGGCATGTGGAGCGGTCGTCAGTGGGCGATCGGCGGCAAGGTCGAAGGCGGCGCCGAGAAGTACACCTGGGGCCTCGCGATCCAGAACAACAGCACGCACAAGGCGGCCGACACGCGCACGACGGAAGAGCCGGTCATCACCGCTCGCGGCACATTCGCGCCGCTGATGTCGGACGGCATGGTCGTACACGTCGGCCTTTCCGGTGGTCTCGAGAACGGCAACACGGAGACCGGCGCCCGCCTCCGCGGTCGCGGCAAGATTCCCGCGACGGACGTCGGCACGAGCCGCACGCTCGCGGAAGCCGGCGCGGCGACGCTCGCCGAGAACAAGGACGCGATGCATGCGGGGCTCGAGCTCGCGGCGGCGTTCCGCCTCTTCTATCTCCAGGCGGAATACATCCAGTCCACCTACACGGACGCCTACGACAACACGGCTGGTGATCCGGAAGACGCGACCGTCTCCACGTACTACGTGATGGCGAGCGCGTTCGTGACGGGCGAGTCGAAGCCGTACAAGGCCGGCCTCTTCAAGTCGCCGAAGCCGAAGAACAGCACGCTCGGTGCGATCGAGCTCAAGGCCCGCTACGACTTCGCGAAGAACGAAGACGCTCCGACGTCCGCGACGAACAAGCGCGAGATCAGCGTGGCGACGGTCGGCGCGAACTGGTACCCGAACCAGAACGTCCGCTTCATGCTCGAGTACTCGATGGGCGACGACAAGACGCAGCAGAACGCCGACGGCGACTTCGTGAAGCCGACAGCCGTCACGCTTCGGTCGCAGTTCCACTTCTAGAACGTCACTTTGTCGTCGAAACCGAAAGGCCGCGGGCCGCTTCCCGCGGCACGCCGCGCGCTTCGCGCGTAGCGGAAGGCAGGAAACCGCGGCCTTTCGCGTTCCGTCGTGAATTCGTGACTCGCGCGCCGTGAAGTTGCTCCGCACCCGGAACGTCGTCGCCATACGCGTCGTGCAAAGTCCCTCGCGTGATGACGAAGCGATGGATCACCGGCGTTCTCCTCCTTCTCTCCTCTCTTGCGACGGCGCAGGAGCTGACACCGGACGCTCCGGCGCCGGACAGCGTCGCGTCCGTTCCGCCGTCGAACGACGCGGACGTCGTGCGCACGACGGGAATCCGCGGACGCATCGTCGATGTCGCCGGCGGAGCGCCGGTCATCGGCGCGATCGTGCAAGCCCCCGGCGTCGGGACGCCCGCGACGACCGGCGACGACGGAGGTTACGTCCTCGCGCTCCCCGCCGGCACGTGGGAGATCGTCGTGCAGCAGGAGGTCTACAAGCCGGCCCGCGCGACGAACGTCGTCGTCGAGGACGGAAAGCTCACGGTCCTCGACCTCTCGCTCACGTTCGACGAGGGCGTCGTCCAGGAGTTGGTGATCCAGGAGAAGATGGATCGCCGCACCGAGCAGACGATCCTGAAGGAGCGCAAGGAGTCGGCGGTCGTCAGCGACGGCATCTCGTCGCAGGAAATCTCGCGCACGCCGGACTCCGGCGCGCAGGACTCCGTGAAGCGCGTGACGTCCGTGACGGTGCAGGACGGGAAGTACCTCATGGTGCGCGGCCTTGGCGGCCGCTACGCGTCGACGCTTCTGAACGGCGTGCAGCTGCCCAGCCCGGACCCCGACAAGCACGCGGTCCCGCTCGACCTGTTCCCGAACTCGCTGCTGTCAAACCTGACGGTCGCGAAGACCTACGGCGCGTCGCTTCCCGGAAGCTTCGCCGGCGGCTCGCTCCAGATCACGACGAACGCGTATCCGAGCGAGCTCGAGATGAAGACGAAGATCTCCAGCTCGTTCGATTCGGAGAGCACGTTCAAGAGCCGGCCGATGTACTCCGGTGGTCAGCTCGACTTTCTCGGCGTCGACGACGGCCGCCGCGGTTTGCCGTCTTCGGTTCCGCGCAACGGCCCGCTGATGGCGGAAGCGGGCGGCATGTCGGACAGCGAAGTCGACGGCGTCTCGCGTGACTTCGGCAACAATTGGGCGCTCCACAGCGGCCGCTCGATGCCGAACCTCTCGCTCGGCGCGACGGCGGGAAACACGCGCAGCCTCGGCAACGGCTCGAAGCTCGGGTGGCTCGCGACGCTCAACTACGGTCACAAGTCCACGGTGCAGGATGCGTTCGGCGCGAAGGTCTACCGCGAAGCCGGTCAGGTCGCGTACCGCGAGAGCCGCCGCAGCGTGATCGGATCCGACACGGGCTCCGTCGGAGCGTTGCTGAACACCGGCTGGCAGGCGAACGCCGATCACGACATCGGCCTCCTCACGCTCTACACGCACACCGGCGAGTCCCGCGCGCAGCACATCACCGGGTACAGCGACAGCGACGCCGCCAACTTCGATTCCACGCGACTCGAGTTCGTGCAGCGCACGCTCTCGTTCACGCAGCTTCGCGGCAAACACCGCCTCGCACAGGCCCGCTTCCTCGAGGTCGACTGGCAGGCGAACGCGTCGGCGACGATGCGCCGCGAGCCCGACACGCGTGACCTCACCTACACGGTGCTCGACGACGGCCGGATGCGCTTCGACGCGGGACCGGGAAGTGGCGAGCGTTTCTACTCGAACCTCCTCGACGTCTCGACGGGCGCCGGCGCGAACGCGATGCTGCCCACCACGCGTGCGCGGCTGAAGGCCGGCGTGCAGGCTCAGCGCTCGACGCGCCAGTTCGACGCCCGTCGTTTCCGCTACGACTTCATCGGCTCCGATCCGCAGGTTCTCTTCCTCGAGCCCGAGGAGATGCTTTCGTCGGAACACCTCGGAACCGACTTCCGTCTCGAGGAACGGACGCTGCAGGCCGACGCCTACCGCGCATCGCTCGACGTCTACTCCGGCTATGCCGAAGCGGACGTGAACGGCTTCGAGCGCATCCGCGTCATCGCGGGGCTTCGCTACGAGGTCGCCGACCAGGAGCTCACGCCTGGAAGTACCTTCGCGATCACCGCGACGCCGGAGAAGGGCGTCTCGCGCAACGACGCCGACCTCCTCCCCGCGCTGAACGTGGTGGTGCCGATCGGCGAGTCGACGAATGTTCGTGGCGGCTACGCGTACACGCTCGCCCGTCCGCAGTTCCGCGAGCTCGCCCCGTTCCTCTACACGGACTTCACGCGCCGCCGTTCGATTTCCGGCAACCCCGACCTCGTCGAGACGCGGATCCACAATGCCGATCTTCGGTGGGAGTGGTTCCCCGCGGCAACGGAGGTCTTCTCTGCCGGCGTTTTCGCGAAGAAGTTCGAGCACCCGATCGAACAGGTCATTGCGTCCGCGAACGGCGACCTCACGTTCGACAATGCGGCCGGCGCGACGGCGTACGGCATGGAGCTCGAAGCGCGGACGTCCCTCGCCCGCATCACCGAGTCTCTCTCTCCGTTCCGGGTCGCCGGAAACCTCGCGGTGATCGACTCGCAGATCGACCTGGGCAAGAAGGACGTCCAGACGTCGCAGAAGCGTCCCCTGCAAGGACTCTCGCCGTTCGTCGCGAACGTGAACGCCTCGTGGTCTGGCGCGAAGGGGACGGAAATGGCGCTCCTCTACAACGTTTTCGGCCGCCGCCTCGTCGAGGTCGGCTTCGACCAGCTCCCCGACGTCTACGAGCAGCCGTTCCATCGCGTCGACTTCACCGTCAGCCACCCGCTCCGCAGGAGCGTGAACGTGAAGCTGGCGGCGACGAACCTTCTCAATCAGCCGACGGTGCAGACCGCGGGCGGGCTCACGGTCCATCGCTACCGCACCGGCGTCGCCGGAGCGGTCTCGCTCGAGTGGGTCCACTGATCATTTCGATTTCGCTCTCGCTACAACCGGTCACGCACCACGAAAGGAAACCAACATGAAGAAGATCCTTCTCACCAGCATGGCGGCGCTTCTCGCGATCGCCGTCGCTGCCTGCGCTTCAGACACCGCCGATGGCGGTGGAGATGACGACGACGACGGCAGCACCGCCACCCCGACTCCGACGGCGACGCCGGACACGTCGATCGACGTCACGGCCAACATCACGGCCGACACGACCTGGACCGCCGACAACGTCTACACCCTCAAGAGCCACATCTTCGTCGTGACGGGCACGCTCACCATCCAGCCCGGCACGATCGTGAAGGGCGACACCGGCTCGTCGCTCGTCATCACGCGCCGCGGCAAGATCAACGCCGTCGGAACCGCGGCGGCGCCGATCATCTTCACCAGCTCGGTGAATCCCGGCGCGCGGTCGCCTGGTGACTGGGGCGGCGTCGTGATGCTCGGACGCGGCGTGATCAACGTGACCGGCGGCGAGAACGACATCGAGGGTTTCGCGGCCACGCTCGGCGATCTCATCCTCTACGGCGATGCGGTCACGCCCGACAACACTCACGACTGCGGCAAGCTCAAATACGCCCGCATCGAGTACGCCGGCTTCGAGCTCGCCCCGGACAACGAGCTCAACGGTCTCACGATGGGCGGCTGCGGCTCGGCCACGGAAGTCGACTTCGTCCAGGTGCACATGGGCGCGGACGACGGCGTCGAGATCTTCGGCGGCGCGGTGAACATCAAGCACATGCTCATCACGCAGCCGGACGACGACGGTCTCGACTGGGATCTCGGCTGGCAGGGCAAGGCGCAGTTCGTGATCGTCCAGCAGAACTCGATTGTCGGGAACTACGCGATCGAAGCGGACAACAACGTCAACAACAACGCCGCTCTCCCGCGCTCGAACCCGCTCCTCTACAACTTCACGCTGATGGGCTCGAACTCGGATCCCGGTCTCGCGGGCAAGACGCAGGGCGCGATGCTCCTTCGTCGTGGCACGGCGGGCCGCTTCTACAACTTCGTCATCGAGCATTTTACCGACATGCCGGTCGACATCGACGGTCTCACGTCGGCGGGTCTCGCGAACGGCACCGACCTGGTCATCTCGAACTCCATCTTCTTCGACAACGCCAACCAGAGCGCCACCTGGCCGGCCGAGACCGACGACGACGGCGCCTTCGACGAGGCGGCCTACTTCAACGACATGCCGGCGGCGGCTCCGGCCGAGAACCGGTTCGTGAATCCCGGCCTCGGCGCGTCCGCGACGTACCTCCCGGCTCCGGATTTCCGTCCGGCCGCGGCCACGCCGGCGCTCGTCGACTTCGCGGTTCCGCCGGTCGACGGCTTCTTCGAGACCGTCGACTTCGTCGGTGCGATGGACACGGACGCGGACTGGACGACGGGCTGGTCGCTGTACCCGACGAACTGATCACGCTCGTGCGGCAACGCGAATGGGGAGGACGAAAGTCCTCTGTGTGCGCGTGCGCGCATGCTCGTCCTCCTCATTTGCCGGTGCTGCTCGGCGTCTTGGGCGTGTGGCGAATGTCGCGTCCCTGCACGAGGAACACGACCGCTTCCGAGAGGTTTGTCGCGTGGTCCGCGATCCGCTCGAGATATTTGGAGATGAACGCGAGCCGCATGCCGCGCTCCACGTTCGCCGGGCTCTCTTTCATGAGGCCCTGGAGCTCCTGGAAGATCTGCCGGTGGAGGATGTCCACCTCGCGATCGCGCTCGCGCACGGCCTCCGCGCGGGCGGCGTCGCGCGACACGAACGCGTCGAGCGCGTCGCGGAGCATGGTGCGAACGGCCGCGGCTTCACGTTGAAGCTCCACATAGGGGCGAAGCTGCGGCTCCTTCGAAAGCTCGACGGATCGCTCGGCGATGTTCGTCGACAAGTCGCCGATGCGCTCGAGGTCGGTGACGATCTTCATCGCGTTCGTGATGAAACGCAGATCGCTCGCCGCCGGCTGGCGCAGCGCGAGCAGCTGCAGCGCCATCTCGTCGATCTCGACCTCCATGCGGTCGATCTCCGCGTCGCGCTCGATCACCATCTTTGCGACGGCGTCATCGCGCTCCACGAGCGAGCGCATCGCGTCGACGATCATCCCTTCGACCTTCGCGCCCATGAGGAGGAGCTTCTCGCGGAGGTTCGCGAGCTCGGACTCGTACTGCTTGTCGGTATGCGTCGGCGTCATGGGATCACCCGAATTTGCCTGTGATGTAGTCCTCGGTGCGTGTCTCCGAGGGATTGGTGAAGATCTTCGTCGTCGCGCCGTACTCGACCAGATCGCCCATGTAGAAAAACGCGGTGAAGTCCGAGACGCGCGCGGCCTGCTGCATGTTGTGGGTGACGATCACCACCGTGTATTGCTCGCGCAGCTCGTGGATGAGCTCCTCGATCTTCGCCGTCGCGATGGGGTCGAGCGCCGATGCGGGCTCGTCCATCAGCAGCACCTCCGGTTCGACCGCGAGCGCGCGCGCGATGCACACGCGCTGCTGCTGGCCGCCGGACAGCGAGAGAGCGGACTCGTCGAGGCGATCTTTCACTTCTTCCCACAGCGCCGACGCCTTCAGCGCCCATTCCACGCGCGCGTCGAGCTCGGAGCGCGCCTTCATCCCGCCGATGCGCAGCCCGTAGGCCACGTTCTCGCGGATCGTTTTCGGGAACGGGTTGCTGCGCTGGAACACCATCCCCACGCGGCGGCGCACGACGACGGGGTCCTGCCGCGAGTCGTAGATGTCCTTCTCGTCGAGAAGCACCTTGCCTTCGACACGCGCGCCTTCGACGAGGTCGTTCATGCGATTCAGGCAGCGCAGGAAGGTGCTCTTGCCGCAACCCGACGGGCCGATCAGCGCCGTCACGCGCTTCGCAGGCATGTCGAGATCCGTCGGCTTGACGGCGATCTTCTCGCCGTAGCGCACGGTCAATTTCCGGGTCGAAAGCTTGTTCATTGGAAGGACGGGGATCATTCCAGAGCGCGTGCAACGGCATCGTGACGTTCCTGTGACGGCCTCCGACCCCTGCTAAGCTTGCGGGGAAGCCGGAGGGAAATGGCGAGCTTCAAGCGATACGAGCTGGTCGAGCGGATCGGCATCGGCGGAATGGCCGAAGTCTATCGAGCCAACGGCGTTGCCGCCGATGGTTCTGTCGTTCCGCTCGTCATCAAGAAGATCCTGCCGACGCTCTCCGGCGACAAGCGCTTCCAGGACATGTTCGTCGACGAGGCGCGGATCACGGCGCACCTCGCGCACCCGAACGTCGTCCGGCTCCTCGACATGGGGCGCATGGACGATCAGCTCTTCCTCGCGCTCGAGCTGGTGGAAGGCGTCGACCTGCAGCGACTGCTGTCGACGCTCGAAGGGCAGCGCAGGAAACTGCCCTTTGCGGATGCGATCTACATCATCTGCAAGGTCCTGGAGGGTCTGGAGTACGCGCACGAGCGCACGCTGCCCGACGGCAAGAGGATGGCGATCGTCCATCGCGACGTGAGCCCGGGAAACATCCTCCTCGCGCGTGACGGCACGGTGAAGCTCACCGACTTCGGCATCGCGAAGGGCTCCGTGCGCGACGGGCAGACGATGGTGGGCGCGATCAAGGGCAACCTCCGCTACATCGCGCCGGAGCAGATCACCGGAGGCGTCGTCGGCCCGTGGAGCGACAACTACTCGACCGGGATGGTGCTGTTCCGCATGATCGTCGGGCGCTACCCGATCGACTTCGACGCGCTCGGCACGCTCGTGGGCATGGTGGTCGACGGCAGCTTCCCGCGGCCGTACGAGCTCGACGCGGGAATCCCCGCGATGCTCGACGAGATCGTCCGGAAAGCGATCGAGAAGGAACCCGCATCGCGATACGGACGCGCGCGTGATTTTCGCGAAGCGCTCGAGCGGTGGGCTCGCGAAGCTCGCCTGGTTCTCGGGCCTCCGGGGATTGCTGCGGCGGTGCAGATCCAGATGGGACTCGAGGCGAAAGCCGTCGAGAAGGCCGCGACCAGGACGAAGGTGGTCTCGGTCGCGGAAAAGCAGCCGGAGGCCTCCGACGGCAGCGCCGTCTACAAGAGCGTGAGTCTGCAGCCTGCGTCGAGTCCGTTCCAGCCGGAGGTCGTCGACGCCGACGTCGAGGAGGTCACCCGCAAGAGCTTCGTGCGGCGCCCGCGTCCGACCGGCGAGATCACGATGGATCACACGACGACGGACGAAGTGCGTCCGCCGTTTGCGCGCGGGCTCGGCGACACGGACTCCGGCGACTTCGTGATTCCCGACGACCTCGAGGTGCTCAAAAGCGTCGAGAGCGCGTTGCCCGTGGCGCGCGAAACGACGCGCGCGCGCCGCGGCGACACGCTGATCGAGGCGCGAAGCCCGGGGCCTGTCACCAGTGGATTCGACGAAGAGGAGACGACTCGCCCGACCGCGATCCCGGTGTCGCCGCTCGTGGCCCCGCCGACGCAACCGGAGGATCAATCGAGGAGCACCTCGCGCGAAGTGCCGAACCTCGCAAAGGGTGATGACGACGCGCGTCGCGGGTGGGAGCCCGACCTCGACGCGCTCGGCGAATCCGCGGATCTGCCGGCGGAGAAAAGCCCACTCGCGCCGACGACGTCGTCATTCAACATCCCGGTCGTGGCGACGCCACCCGCGCCCTCCGTCGCGCCGCCGCCGCCGGCATCCAGCGACGATGAGGAAGAAACCACGCGCGCGACCGTCGTACCGGCGAAGCGCGCCGCCCCGGTGACCTCGCCGCCCATCGAGAACACGACGACGGTGGAGTCGCCGGTTGCGGCGCCCGCCACGAAGGCGCCGTCGCCCCACGCGCGTGGCCCCTCGCTTCCGCCGCCGCGCGCTGCCGCGACGATGGCGATCGGCGGCTTCATGGGGCACAAGGACACGGTCTCGAGCATCGCGATCGCGCCGTCGAGTCGTTTCGTCGCCACGGGAAGCCACGACCAAACGGTGCGCATCTGGGATCCAGCGACGCGCCGCGAGGTGCGCTTGCTCGCGGGACACGCCGCGGCGGTGACCGCGATCTCGATCTCTCCGGATGGGCGGCAGCTCGCGTCGGCGAGCCGGGACAAGACGGTGCGCGTGTGGGATCCGATCTCCGGCAAGGAGGCGTTCGTCCTCGCGGGACACACCGACTGGATCTTCTCGGTTGCGTGGTCGCACGACGGGAAACGGCTCGTGTCCTCGAGCGCGGATCGCACCGTGCGTGTGTGGGATGTCGCCGAGCGCCGCGAAATCCTCTGCTGCGAAGGGCACCGGGGAATCGTCACGCAGGTGCGATTCCTTCCATCGTGGCAGCGCCAGGTGGTCAGCGCGGGCTACGACGCCACGGTGCGCATCTGGAGCCTCGGGAACGGAGGCGAGGTGCGCTCGCTGGGAACGCCGTCGATGGAAGCGGTGCGCGCGCTCGCGGTTTCGCCGGAAGGGGAATACGCGTTCTCGGGCGGCGCGGACTCGCAGGTGCGCGTCTGGGATCTCGCGACGGGATCGGTGGACGTGCTTTCTGGGCACACCGGACCGGTCGTCGCGCTCGCATCACCGGACGGGAACACACTCGGTTCCGGCAGCCACGACGGCACGATCAAGATCTGGGACGTCAGCGCGCGACGCGAGATGAAGACGCTCCGCGGACATCGCGGGTCGGTCATGGCGCTCTGCTTTTCGCCGGACGGCCGTTATCTGCTGAGCGGCGGCGACGATCGCATCGTCGCGATCTGGCAGCTCGGCCTCTAAAGCGCTTCGACGTTGCCGCCGAGCATCACGTAGCGCGTTCCGGTGTCTGCGCCGGCTCCATGGCGGGCTCGTTCGTCGTCCCGGCCGCGATGGGCGCAGAGGCGGCGGGCGCAACGGCACGGCTCAGCTCGTCCCACTCCAGGCCTTCGAGGGTGTCGCCGAGCTTCGCGAGCTCCTCGAGGTGCGTGCGGCGCTCCTCTTCTGCGCGGCCGATCAGGCGCAGGAGCGGCGCCCGTTCGTCGGCGGGCGTCGCGAGCAGCGCGGTGCGTGCGGTTTCGAGCAGCACGTCGCCATCGTGCAGGTTGCCGAGCGCGTCATGGAAGGCGCTCGCGGTGTCGTAGATCGGCCCGACGGCGTGCGGCAGAAGCTCACGGAACGGCTCGATGGAGTATCGCAGTCGCTTGTTCGCGATGCGCGTCGAATGGAACGTCTCGCCGGTCGCCTTCTTGTGCGCGGCACGCCAGCGGCGGCGCACCCGCTCGAGTCGATCGCGGATCTCGGTGCGCACGAGCTCGCCGAGTGTGCCGGCTTCGCGCAGCACCGCCATCCGCAGGATGAGCCCTTCCAGCTTCGCGCGCACGCCGCGCTCGTGGAGGTCGTCGAGCGTCTCGATCAGCTCCTGCGACGCGACGTCCCGCTTCGTCAGCAGCCGCTCGAGCAGCGAGGAGATTGCGGGGGCGGCTTTGTCGTCGTCCGCGAGCTCGACCAGATGTTTCACGAGCACGTCCATGTCGCGCACGGCGCCGAGCGCGTCGTTGAGCTCCTCGATCCACTCCAGATGCCGCGCATGTTTCTTCCTCGGCAGCGCGGGCCGCAGCAGGCGGAACATCTCGCGGAACCGCTTCATGGCCACGCGCATGTCGTGGATGCCGAGCTCGGGCTCGCCGGCTCGCACCGCCAGCTCGCGTGCGAACGCATCGCCGAGCAGCGGTGGGAGCAGCTTCGCGGCCGCCTCTTCGAGAGGCGTTTCGGCCTCGAGACCTTCGACCCGTACCGGCTTCGCCATCCACACGTCATAGCACCTTCGCTTGACCCACTTCCGCCCGGGAAGCTACATACGTCACATGGCCTCTTCCGCGATTCAGCCGCGCTGGAACAGCTCCGCGCGAACCCCGACGCAGACCCTCGTGCTCGAGGAAGTGTTGCGCCGCGTCGGTGAAGCGGTCCTCCGCCGGCCCGTGCCGCCGCCCGTCGTGACGTTCGATCTCGATTCGACGGTCTTCGACAACCGGCCGCGGCAGCTCGCGATCCTCTCCGCGTTCGCGAAGGCGAAAGGGCTCACCGGCGCGGACACGCTCGACTTCACCGAGATCGACGGCTGGCATGTCGCGGAGGTCGTCACGCGTCTCGGGGGCGCCGCCGGACGCGAGACCGAGCTGAAGAACGAGTTCAGGACCTTCTGGCGCGATCGCTTCTTCACGAGCGAGCACTGCCTCTTCGATCACCCGCTTCCCGGCGCCGGTGCGTTCGTGCAGGAAGTGGAGACGAAGGGCGCGATCGTCGTGTACCTCACCGGCCGTCACGAGGCGATGCGCGAGGGCACCGCCCAGTCGCTACGCGGTGGCGCCTTTCCGGCAGGCACGCTGCTGATGAAGCCGACGTTCGACATGACCGACACCCAGTGGAAGGAGATCGCGGTCTCGAAGATCCGCGAGATGGGCGAGGTCGTCGCGTGTTTCGACAACGAGACCACGCACGTCAACCGTCTCTGGGCCGCGTTTCCAAACGCGTATTGCGTGTGGCTCTGCACCGACCACTCCCCGGAAGCCGAGCCGCTTCCCGAGGGCACGCCGCACGTCGAAGGATTCCTTCGTTGAAAAAGGCGGCGCTCGCGTTGATCGCGCTGCTCGCACCTGCGGGCGCCGGGGCCGAGTGCACCTTCGAGCACCTGGATCTCGACCCCTGCGCGCTGGCCCTCCGGAAGCTCGCCCACGGCCGCCTGGAGACGCTCCGTACACGCAGCGTCCGACTCGACGCGCGATCAAGAAGCTCCAGGCGACGACGAACGGCGTGGTGTTCATGGACGAGCTCCGCGTCGATGACGAGCCGCGCATCGACGGACGGAAGTTTCTCGAGTTCGTGCTCCGCTGCCCCTCCTCGAAGTGAATCGGGCATCAGTAAAGCGCTTGCGCCGTGACGCAGGCTCGCGACGGTCGGCGCGCCGCTCGCGCTGCTCAGCCCGAAAGCCGCCAGCACCCCGGCTCGTCGCCGGAGAAAGCTGCGGTCGGGTAGCGGACTCGGTCGGTGCTCGGCACACCGAAGACCTCGAGTGCGAGCGTTTCGTCCCGGTGGACCTCGACGACGACCGCCGGGTGCCACGATCCGGATGGCGCGCGATAGAGGACGTGATCGCCGACGATCGGGGACACAGAACCCGAGGTGCCGAACCGTCGCACGACGATTCGCGTCAGCATCTTCACGTCGTTCCGGAGCTCCCCAAGGGTCGCGTCTAGTCTCGCCGAGAGCTCGTTGTGTCTGGCCTCGTGTTCGAGGTGCTTGGCCTCGTGTTCGAGGTGCTTCGCCTCGTGTTCGATGTGCTTCGCCTCGCTCTTTGCCTGGGCAATCGCGAGAGCTTTCATCGACCGGGCGAGGGAAGCCATCGCGCGGTCGAGGGAGTCCTTGCCGTTCTGTCGCGCCATGCCCCTTCATCATAGCAGCGGCTGTGCCACGAGAGGGTGTGCGCCGAAATCCCGCAAGTCCCCGCCACGCCGCTGTGGCAGCGGCTGGGCGCGGATCGGTCGTTTTCCCCAACGTCCGAAAATCGGACGCCCCGTCCGGCACTGCCGGACGGGTCGCTCAGTGGCCGCCGCCGCGCGGACGCGGCTTGCTGTTCCAGATCGGCAGGCACAAGAGGAAACCGAGCAGCGAGAACGGGATCAGGAACATCGGCCAGTAGGACCAGTCCTGCGTCGTGAGCTTCCCGAGCGCGATGCCGGAGAGGCCGCTGCCGAGATACACGAAGCCGTCGATGACGCCGACCGCCGTCGCCGCGCCCTTGCGGCCACCGAAATCCATCGTCGCCGTGCCGGAGAGCAGGCCGTGCGTGCCGATGACGCAGAGGCTCGCGATGAAGCCGAGCAGCCCGAGGAACCACGGCGTCACGGTGAGCTTCGGGCCCGCGGAGAGCTTGCGCGCGTCGCCGGCGACCATCTTCGCCTTCGGATCCTTCAGCTCGAGCTGCAACGTCTCGCTTCCGCGGACGATCGTCGCGGCGATCGTGCCGGTGCCCGCGATGTAGCCTTCGGAGTTGGCTTTCATCTTCGTGCTGCAGGTGCACAGCTCCGAGTCCCAGAAGGACGGCGGCGCCTTGTCGCCGAGAACCTTCGGCGCGATGCACGTCGCTGGCACGCACTTCACGGCTCGGCTGACGTCTCGCCAGTCCTTGATCTCCGTGACGCCCGCGATGGCGGTGATCCGATCGCCGACCTGCAGCGTCTTCTCCTTCTCGCCGTCGATCCAGCCGACGTCGTTCGTCGCCTTCCCGAGCGAGAAGATCATCACGACGGCCGTCACCGTGAGGAAGAGGTAGAGGCCGCCCGCCGCCGGCGCACGCCGCGATTGGAAGAAGATGTCGCTGACGTAGCCCGCCGTGTTGCCGCCGATGACACCGGCGACGAAGAGCACGCCGCCCCAGCCCCAGCCCATGAACGGCGAGAGCGCGATCAGCGCACCGGTCGTCGCGATCGAGCCGCGCCACTTGCGAAGCGACGGAATTCGGACGGCCGCGACGATGAGTCCGGCGCCGAGAGCGATCGCACTCAGCGAAATGAGCATCGTCGTCCACGACACGTCGCCGCGCACGAGCGCGTGTTTGCTCTGCAGCACCCACACTTCGTTCACGTAGATCGGGAACCACTGCATCACGCCCTGGCGCACGAGGCCGGTGCAGAACTCGATCGCCGCGATCGTGAGGATGATCGGGTTCGTCAGGATGCGGACGAGGATGACGGCGACGGGGAAGCGCGGGCCGAGCCAGCCGAACAGCCCCCCGATGCCCGGAAGCGCGACAACCCACTCCGGCATCGTGATGTTGCTCTCGTCCTTTCCGCCGCCGTCGCCGACGTCGAAGTCCTGCTGGCCCGCCTGCGAGGGCTTGTCGCGCAGCAGGAAGAGCTCCACGACGGCGATGATCCCGAGCAGGATCGCCGGCGCGAAGAACACGACCCACGTCGGCTTGATCGCCGTCGGGTCCGCCGGCTTCACGAACGCGAGGATCCACTCGTTGACCGTGTAGGCCATGAAGATGCCGGACGAAATCATCGTGCCGAAGATGCCGGAGAAGCCGCCGCGCTCGCGCACGTGGAACCACGACGCGTTCACCTTCACGATGGCGACGGCACCGAACGACTGGAAATACATGTTCACGCCGTAGAGCACGCTCATCCAGGTGCGCACGTCGACGCTGCCCGGATCCGGGCTGTTGAGCATCGACCAGATGAACCAGCCCATCGCCAGGTTGGCGGCGCACGAGCCCACGAGGGAAATCATCATCGAGCGGCGGCCGCCGAACTTGTCGGTGAGCGGGCCGTTCAGGAGGAACGACGTGCCGTAGACCCAGGTGCCCGCGGCGAAAATGTAGCCGAAGTCCTCCTTGGTCATCAGGTCGCCGAGGTTCGTCTTGGCGACGCTGAGGTTGTAGCGGCCCATGTAGAGGAACGCGTACGCGAGGCCGAGCGGGAACCAGTTCAGGAACCGTCGGAAGCGAAACGCTTGCGTGTGCGCGGGAGGGCCACTGGGGAGGTCGGTCGGGCTCGACATGGCCGGCGGTTCTAGCCGATAAAAGCGCGCCATGCGATATCGACGACTCGGCGGCAGCGGACTGAACGTCTCCACCATCTGCCTCGGGGCGATGACCTTCGGCGAAGCGGAAAAAGGCTTCATGGCCGGCGTCGCGTCCAGCGAAGCCGCGTCGTTCGCGATGCTCGATCGCGCCGTCGAGCAGGGCGTGAACTTCATCGATACCGCGGACGTGTACGGCAGCGGACTCTCCGAGGAGATCCTCGGCCGCTGGCTGAAGAAGAGCGGGAAGCGCGAGAAGCTCGTCATCGCGACGAAGTTCCGCATGCCGATGGGCGACGGCCCGAACGATCGCGGTGGCTCGCGCGCGCACATCCTCGACGCGGTCGACAAGAGCCTGAAGCGGCTGCAGCTCGAGACGATCGACCTCTACCAGATGCACGCGCAGGACCGGAACGTCCCCATCGAGGAGACGCTGCGCGCGCTCGACGATCTCGTGCGCGCCGGCAAGGTTCGCTACCTCGGCTGCTCGAACTTTACGGGCGAACGGCTCGTGGAGTCGCTGTGGGTCTCCGACAAGCGCAACCTGAACCGCTTCGTCTCGCTGCAGCCGCAATACAACCTCGTGCAGCGGAACATCGAGATGGAGCTCCTGCCGGCGTGCCGCCGTTTCGGGCTCGGCGTGATCTGCTGGAGCCCGCAGGCACGCGGTTTCCTTTCGGGGAAATACGCGAAGAACACGCCGCCGCCCGCGGGCAGCCGGCTCGCCGCGTGGCAGGACTCGTTCAAACAGGTCGACAAGGATCGCAACTGGGCCGTCGCCGACGAGGTGAAGGCCGTCGCGAAGGAGATCGGCTCGACGCCGTCGCGCGTCGCGCTCGCGTGGGTGCTCGCGCAGCCGGGCGTGACGTCGGTGATCGTCGGCGCCCGCGACGTCGCGCAGCTCGACGACAACCTCGGCGGCGAGACGCTCGTGCTCTCGCCCGAAGTGCTCGCGCGTCTCGACAAGACGAGCGCGATCGACTTCGGCTATCCGTTCGACTTCCTCACGCGAATCGACGGCGACTGGAAGTCGTGAGCGCGGAACGCATCGCCGCCGCAGCAGAATTGCTGCGCGTGCTCGAGTCCGCGTTTCCCGGCGACGCGGTGCTTCCCGGCGCGGTGAAGCGTTGGGTCGGCTACGAGACTCCCGTGGCGGCCCGGTGCGCCGTGTGTCGCCGTTCCTTCGGCGCGAACGCCGTGATCGCGTGGGCCACGCGGATCCAGCTCGTGCGCGGCTCGTACGCCGGGGAGGCCGCCGTCTGCGGCGACTGCCTCTCGGCCGCGAAGGAGACCTTCGCTGTCGCGGCCGCGCCGTCGTGGGACATGCAGATCGCGCAGATCGAGCGAGCGTTGGCGTTGATGCCGGAGGGGCCAGGGGCGATCGCGCGCGAATGTCTGGCCATGCGCCCGCAGGCCATCGCCGAAGGACGCTGCCTCCTCTGTGAAAAGGCGCAGGTGCCGATTGCACGCGGTCATGCGGCGGGCCTGTGCTCCGCGTGCGCGACCGAGGGGCGGCGAGTGCTCGAGGATCTCGCGACGCAGCGCGAAGTCGACAGCGATTCGACGAGATGCCCTCAGTGCGGATCGCACCAGATCGCGTCGGGGATCGTTGGAATCGAGTTCACCGAGATGACCTGCCTGAACTGCGGCCACAGCGAGATCTGCGACGTGTGGCAGCTCGCCGAGTGGCGCTGATCAGCGCATCGTTCTCGCGGCGCTGATTCCGAACCACGAGAACGCGACGACGACGAGCGCGTGCGTGATCTCGCCTCGCTTGATCAGCCGCGTAATCGAGGCGAGCGGCTTCGTGAAGGCACGGATGTCCTCGGTGCCTTCCTGGTGTCCTTCGCTGACTTTCTTCGCGTTCCGGATCAGGAAGGTGTGCGTGACGTTCGACTGGATCGCGGGGTTCGGATGGATCCGTCCGAGGAACACGGGCTTCGCGCCGGCGTAGCCCGTCTCTTCGAGGAGCTCGCGGGCGGCGGCGGTCGCCGGCGACTCGCCCGCGTCGACCATGCCGCCCGGAATCTCGAGCGTCGTCGCGCGAATCCCGAAACGGAACTGGCGGACGAGGACGACCTCCTTCGCCGCCGTGAGCGCGATGACGTTCACCCAGTCTCCGCCCTCGAGCACGACGAAGGGATGTTCGACGCCGGTGCGCGGCGAGCGCAGCGTGTCGCGGCGGATCTTGAAGATGCGGTGATCGGAGACCGGCTCGGTCTTGATCACTTTCCACGGGCGGACATCTTTCTTCGCCTCCCGCTTCTTCTTCACGTGCCCATCCGCGGAAGCTTCGAGAGGAGGATGTCCTCGCCCTCGACCTTCACGTCCCACGTGAGGAGCGTGCATTCCGGTCCCGCTTCGGGACACGCGCCGTTGGTGAGATCGAAGCGCCACGCGTGATCGGGGCAGATCACGTAGAGGCCGTCGGTCATGAGCCGAACGTGTCCACCGATGAGCGGCGCCCCGCGATGTGGACACGCGTTCTGCACCGCGTGAAGCGCGCCGAACGAATCGAAGATCGCGACGCCTTTGCCGTTCAACGTCACGCGCAGCGAGCCGCTGGCCGCGGCCAGCTCCGCTTTCGTTGCCACACGCACGAACTCATCGGAGGAGGCAGCCACGCGGCGGACTTTAGCTCAGCCGCCGCGCGTGGCGGGATCCCAGATCACTTCGGGGACCTTCCGCCGGTGGTTCGCTGCCCGCGCCATCACGAAGAGCAGATCGGAGAGGCGATTCACGTACTGCAATCCCTCGCCGCGGATCGGCGAGAGGTGGTGCAGCGCGATCATGCGGCGCTCCGCCTGGCGAAGTGTCGTCCGCGCCTGGTGCAGCGCGGCGGCGCCGGCGTTGCCGCCGGGCAGGATGAAATGTGTCTGCGGCGGGAGCTCGGCCGTGAGCCGGTCGATCGCCTCCTCGAGCCCCTTCACGGCGGCCGGGTCGACGAGGAGGACCTTGGCCTTGGCGCTCTTGTTGGCCTCGGGCGGGGTCGCGAGCTCGGCGCCCAAATCGAACAAAGCGTGCTGGGCGCCGGACGCGATCGCGTCGAGGTCGGCATCCAGTCCGGCGGCGCGGGCGACGCCGAGCGCGGCGTTCGCCTCGTCGAGGGCGCCGTAGGCCTCGACCCGGACGTCGTCCTTCGGGACGCGCCCCCCGCCGAAAAGCCCCGTTTCGCCCGTGTCGCCTGTGCGCGTGTAGATCTTCACGGCGCCTTCGTAGCACCGGAGCCACGAGTGCGGAATGCATGCATATGCATGGATCTTGGGCTCCGGACGGGTGTTGCAGAGGTGCCGCACCTGTGGCGGCTCCAATCCAGTTAGTGTCATATTTGCTCGATTGGCCGACGTTCAAGGTCTTTTCAATTGCCTCAGGTGTTCACCCAGGTCTAGCCTCTGTGATCGCTGCCACAGGAGAAGGGCACCCACTGTGGCGATGGGGAGAACAGATTGCGACGCTTCGGGCTCGTCCCCAGCCGAGGTGGAACGGAACGCAGGAGACGTGATGGGACAGACGTTCAGTCGTGGCGCAGGGTTGGCCGTTCTTCTCAATCAGCACGCGCGCGGGGTCCGCTCCTCGACCGCCCGCCGGCTGAAAGAGGCCGCGCCTGCCGCCTCCGTGATCGTCACCAACACCCGCGAAGAGGCCGAAATCGCCATCGAAGAGGCCCTCAACCGCGGATTTCGCAAGATCGTCGCCGGCGGCGGCGACGGCACCCTCACCGCGGTCGCCACCACCATCCGCCACCACGTCGAGATGATGCGCGCCGCCAATCCGGGCGCGATCCTCCCGCTCCCCGAGCTCGGCGTCCTCAAGCTCGGCACCGGCAACGCCGTTTCCGATCTGCTCGGCGGCACGAACCCCTCCGACGACCTCCGCCGCATGGCCGCTCTCACCGAACCGTCGACGACCAGCCTCGACCTCATCGACTGCGAAGGCGTCACCAGCCCGTTCGTCGGGTTCGGCTATGACGCCCAGATCCTCAACGACTTCATCTTCGTCAAGGACCGCGCGCGTCCGAACATCCTGAAGCGCTTCGTCGGCACGCCCGCGGGGTATTTGATCGCGGCGTTCGGCAAGTCGATGCCGGCACAGGTCATGCGGAAGAGCGAAGTCGAAGTCCGCGTGATCAACGCGGGCAGCCGCGTCATCCGCTGCACCCCGCACGGGATGTTCGAGCGCGACGTCGCCCCCGGCCAGGTTCTCTACCAGGGCCCGATCCGCATGCTCTCGGCCGGCACCATCCCGTTCTACGGATTCCGCTTCAAGATGTTCCCCTACGCCCGCAAGGTGCCGGGGCTGATGCAGGTCCGCATCTCGACGACGGGCGTCGCGGAAGCGATGCGCCACCTCCCGGCGATCTGGCGCGGCACCTACGACTCGTCCTCGATCGAGGACTACCTCGTCGAAGCCGTGCAGGTCCGCTTCTCCGAGCCGATGCCGTTCCAGGTGGGCGGCGACGCCGTGGGCTACCGCCGCGAGATCACCTTCGGGGTGGCTCCGGAAGCCTTCCGCGCACTCGACCTCGCGGCCTAAAAGGCCGTATCGTCCGCCGCGATGGCTCGTCGCTTCACCGACAAAGGCGTGGTGATCACCGGTGCCGGCCGCGGCATCGGCGCCGCTCTCGCCCGCGCGTTCTCGCGCGATGGCGCACGCGTCTTCCTCTGCGCTCGGACCGATGTGGAGGTCCGCTCGGTCGCCGAGGAGATCCTCGCCGCGGGCGGCCGCGCCGGCTGGACGACGGTCGATGTGGGCGAGCCCGACGCCGCCCGCGCGCTCGCGCTGATGGCGACGAGCGAGCTGGGCCGCGTCGACGTGTTGGTGAACAACGCGGGCATTCTCGGTCCGAAGGCGCCGCTCCTCGAATGCACGCCCGGCAACTGGAACGACGTCCTGCGCGTGAACGCGACGGGCACCTTCCTCGTGTCTCGCGCGTTCCTGCCGACGATGCTCCAGCAGCAGTCGGGCGTGATCATGAACGTCTCGTCCGGCGTCGGCCGCAAAGGCCGCGCGACGTGGGGGCCGTACGCCGTCTCGAAGTTCGCCGTCGAGGGCTTGAGCCAGGTGCTCGCCGAAGAGATCGGTCCGCAGGGACTTTCGTGTGTCGCGGTGAATCCGGGCGCGACTCGCACCGACATGCGCGCGGCGGCCTATCCCGACGAAGATCCGATGACGCTCCCGACCGCCGACCAGATCGCGGAGGCGTTCCTGCGCATCGCCGCGCTCGACGCGTCCGAGATCAACGGCAAGTCGATCGACTGCCGGGAAATCGTCGCCGACCTGCTGCAGAAGCCGATGTCGGCGTCGAACGCGCCGGGCTGATTTCCCCGCTGTGCGGTGCGTCACACGGTGCCGGGGCTCGCCCGCGGTAGAATCTCCTCATGCGACGCTCGCACGGCTTCTCGCTCATCGAGCTCCTGATCACCGTCGCGATCGCCGGAATTCTCGCCGCGATCGCCGTGCCGTCTTTCGCCGCTGCCGTCGCGAAGTCGCGCCAGGTGGAAGCGAAAGCCGGTCTCTCCGCGATCCACACCCTCCAGATCGGCTTCTTCGCCGAAGGGACACGGTTCGGGTCGCTGACGGAGATTGGTTTCGTCAACGAGGGTGCCGGACGTTACGGCTACGTGATCGCGTCGGACAGCTCCATCCCTCCGGCCGTCGACGGCAACACCGGCGCCGGCGACTTGAACCCCATCTCGGGCGACGGCGGTATCGAGTTCTTCGACTTTCCGACCAGCGGGCTGGGTGCTGGAGGTATGGGGTCCGGCGCCGAGATGGGCTACGGCACGGGCAACCCGCATTACACCGGGAGCTCGTTCGAGGCCGTCGCCGTCGGTGCGATCTCCGGCGCGCCGCTCCCGAACAATCTCGACATCTGGTCGATCGACAACTACCGCATCCTGCAGAACATCAACCCCGGCTACTAAGGCTCGTGCGAGCTCTCTGGCCGGCCGCTGCGCTGACCGGTGTTCTCGGATTGCTGCACGGAATCGGCGCGCGCGAGCTCTTCACGCCCGCCACCCATCTCGAGAACGCCGCCTACGACGTCCACTACCGGTGGCGCGCGTCGTTGTCCCCGGCCCCGCCGCCCGACGAGCGGCTCCTGCTTCTCGGATACGACGACGCGACGCGCGAGCTCGAGAGCGGCCGCGCGACGGGCTATCACGTCGTCGCGGAAGCGCTCGAGAAGCTCGCCGCCGCGAAGCCGCGCATGGTGCTCCTCGACTTCCGCCTCGACACGTCGCACTTCGCCGCGCTCGGCGCACGGCTCGAGCGCCTTCGCCTCGAGCTTCCTCCGGGCACACCCCTCGAGCAGACCGAGGAGCTGCGGCAGCTCGCGAGCGAGCTGTCGATCGACGAGCGCATGGCCGCGGCGATGCGGCTGGTGCCGACCGTGCTCGTGTCGTCGTGTCCGCCGGGCGTGCTGGAGACGGCGCCGATGGACCCGGTGCTCCTGCTGAAATCGCGACCGCTCGAGGGCGTGCCGCCGCCGCGGGTCCGCCGCGCCGGACGCGTGCAGGGACCGAGCTCGCCGCTCGCGGCGGCGGCGTTCGCGATTGGACACTCGTGCGAGTTCCAGGACGGAGACGGTGTGCTCCGCACCGACGCGGCGGCGCTCGGCGTCCCGAACGGAGCCGAGTGGGTCTACCTTCCGTCGGTCGCGATGCTGCTCGCGATGGAAACGAGCGGTGCCCCTGCGGAAGCCGTGCGCATGGAAACGGGCGGCGTCCGCATCGGGAACCGGTTGCTGCCGATCGGCGCCGACGGCGAGGTGCTACTCGGCTTGTCAGGACCCTCGGGGAGCTTTCGTGGGAAGCAGGGCAAGCCGTCGCGTTATCCGGTCGCGGCGCTCATCCGAGGCGAGATTCCGGCGTCGCGCATCGAGGGAAAGGTCGTACTGATCGGCGACACGCAGTCCGGCACTCGCGACGTGAAGCTCACGCCGTTCGGCTACGGCATCAAGGGCCGCATGCCGGGCGTCGAGAAGATTGCGATGCAGGTCGACTACCTGCTCGGCGAACGCGCGTGGCTGCACCGCCCGTCGTGGGCGGCGGAGTGGGGGTTCCTCCTCACGATCGTTCTCGGTTGCGTCGCCGCATGGGCGGGCTCGAAGCTCGGGTTCTACCCGGCGCTCGCGCTGCTCGCGCTCGGTCCCGTCGTCTTTCTTGCGGGCACGGCGTCGCTGACGTGGGGTGGCGTGTGGATCGACACCGGGTTCCCGGCACTCGCGTGGACGTCGGGGATCCTGGCGGCCGCGATCGTTCGCTACGCCCAGAACGCGCGCGAGCGCTCGTTCCTCGAGTCGGCGTTCGAGCGATACCTGCCGCGCGAGATGGTGAAGGCGATCCTGCGCGACCCGTCCGCGCTCAAGCTGATGGGCGACGAGCGCGAGATGACGGTGCTCTTCGCGGACCTGCGCGGCTTTACCACCTTCTCCGAGGGCAACTCACCCGCGACCGTCGTCGCGCATCTCAACGAGCACCTGACCGCGATGTCCGACGTCATCCAGAAGCACGGGGGCACCGTCGACAAGTTCATCGGCGATGCGGTAATGGCGTTCTGGGGCGCGCCGATCCCGGACGCGGATCACGCTCAGCACGCGTGCGCGGCGGCGCAGGAAATGCTCGCGATCCTCGATCGCAAGAACGAGGAGCGCATCGTGCGCGGGCTCGCGCAGGTCGACATGGGCATCGGGATCAACAGCGGCCCGATGATCGTCGGCAACATGGGCTCGTCGAAGCGCTTCAACTACACGGTCATCGGCGACGCCGTGAATCTCGCGAGCCGCCTCGAGAGCCTCACCAAGGACTTCAACCAGCGGATCCTCGTCGGTCCGCGCACTCGCGAGCTCGCGGCGAAGGCCTTCGGGTTCCTCAGCCTCGGCGACGTCACCGTGAAGGGGAAGCAGGAGCGCGTACCGATCTTTTCGCTTTCGGAGAAGGCGGCGCCGGTGTCGACGGTGAAGCGGTCCCCGCCGTCCCGGCCGTGAGAGCCGTCGCCGTGACGGCGGAGGCGTCGTCGTCGATCTGCGCGAGGCGGCGGCCGGAGTAGTCGCGGATGCTCACGCGCCCGTTCGCGTCGAGCGCGTCGGCGAGCAACCGCGCGGCCGCGCGTGCCGACTCCGGCGTCGCGGAATGGTTGCCGTCGTACCACGAGCGATCCACGACGATGACCATCCCCGACCCCGCCTCGCGAAACTGCGAGCGCACGCGAATCCCTCCGACCTCCAGGACCGGGAACTGCGCGACGCCGGTCCGTCCGATGTCGACCGTGCGTCGTGTGTGAGACAGGTACCGCACGCCGACGAGAACGAAGATCGACGCCACGGTGAGGAACCCGAGGAACGCTGCGCGGTATCTCCTGGCGCCGGTGCCGGTGGAAAGAGGCGGCGACGCCGTCTTCGCGCCGGAAGGCTTCGGGGCGAGCACCGGCGCGCGCTCGAACGTCGCGGGGCCGAGCTGTGGCGATTCGAGCGGTCCACTGTCCGACTGGATGTCGAGGCCCGCTTCGCGGGCGAGGCGGTCGATGCGATCGCTCACCGCGTTGAGCCGCGCCTGGACATCGCGTGCCTCGCGCACGATGTTGGCGTCGCCGTCCGACATGCGGTCGCTCACCTCTGCGCGGATCAGGCCGCGAGCGTCGGAAAGCCCCTTGCGCCACTCGTCGAACGGCAGCTCGGAGGTCGCGAGAAAGGGCTGTGCTTCGAGGATGCTCGCGATGACGTGGGCGCGTGTGCGCCACACCGCGACCTCGGCGAGCGGTCCGCCGCTCGCCATCGAGACGCGCTCCGAATCCGTCAGCACGGGGAGGTTGAGGCCCAGCCACTTGGCCGGCGCATCGCGCAACACGCTCACGTCGAGATCCGCGATCACGCGCCCGATCGCCGCTCGCGAGCCTGCGAGGTCCACCGTTTCGCCAGGGAGCTGCCGCGCAATATGGGTGCGGCCGTCATCTTCGATGGGTGCCGGCGCATCGCCGCGGATCACCACTTTGAGCAGAGACTCTTCGTCGGCGGTGAGGCCGATGAAGCGCAGCGTCGTCGTCGAGCCCGTCACGCTGACCGCTCGCGCGAACAGCACGGGGAGCCTGGCCGGAAGAGGCACCTGGATTGCCGCGCGCACGATCGTCTCGCGTGGGAGCGCGATGTCGACCGTGAGCGCCGTGGAGGAAAGGCTCCTCACGGTCGTCGGGATTTGATCCTTCGTTCCCTCGGGGAGGAGGATCGCGCGGAAGTCCGTCTGGGTGCCGATCTCGACGAGGCCCGTTGCCGCACCCGCACCCGCGAGCCGTGCCTGGACGCGCGCGGGGGTCCAGGGTGCGAACAGCACCTCGCGCACGCCGGCCTTGATCGCCGCGACGCGCAGCTCGGCGGATGGTTCCTTCGCGAGCACGATCACGCGCGCACCGCGTGCCACCAGCGCACGCACCTGCGCAAGCTGGGGATCGCCGGGATCGTCCACCTCGATGAAGAGGATCGTGGGCTCGGCGGGGTCGAGGATCTCCAGCGCCGCCGCCACGTCGTTCACGCGGCCGACGGATCCGGGCAGCGTGCCGTGCGCGTTTTCGACCGCGTAGGTG
>Ga0163152_10001480_pt1 | contig 37074 bp, 24 predicted proteins | sample OliLakLV19MP8IB2_FD_148635 | JGI IMG/M metagenome (GOLD analysis project Ga0163152, IMG submission 148635) | Freshwater microbial mat bacterial communities from Lake Vanda, McMurdo Dry Valleys, Antarctica - Oligotrophic Lake LV.19.MP8.IB-2 | ecosystem: Environmental > Aquatic > Freshwater >...
CGACGGCGACATGCTCGACTCGGGTGTCGACGCCTTCGTTGCCGACGCCGATGCGGGCCCCATGCCCGACGCCTGGATCGATCCCGATGGTGGGCTCGATGCAGGTTCCGACGCTGGCACGCCTCCCCCTGACGCAGGAATGCGTCGTTGTGAGGATACGACAAGCGGGATCTGTCTCCGCTTCCAGAACGCCGCAGGCTCGCCTGAGGTGACTGGATGGAGGATTCAGTTCTACTGGACGGTCACCGGAGGAGCGATCTTTCGTATACCGGACAATCGCGACCCGGAAGGTCTGACGGTCTTTGCATCGGCCTGTAGCGTTCTACGCTCCATCGATGCTCGTACCACCGAGTGTGAGATCACTGTTCCCGATCCGGGAATGGCGACTCTCGGCGCCGGTCCGTTCTATGCCTATCCGACATACACTTCGGGTCCGGCATGTACGGTGACGAGCTGCCCCGTCTACCCGTCCGGCTACCGGATGTGGGTAGACGGTGTCGAGCGCAGTACAGCGCCCGCGGATGGCAATATGAGCCAAGAAAGTCGTCCGACGACTTTCGGTTCCATTATCGTCCTGCGCATTACCCCCTGAACTTGCGGAGTGTATTTCTACACACTGCATCCCTCGCGCCCGACTGGTTTACTCCGGTCGGGCGCGTTTCTTTTTCTAAAATATTGAGACCTCCGTACCAAGATTGGTACGGAGGTCTTGTAGTCAGGTCTTGCGACCCAAGCTTCCCACGATCGGAAGTCGCTTCGTCGGCGAGCCGTCGGAATCATCGTGAGCGTCATCGCGATCAAGCCTTTCGACGAGTTCGATCTCGCTGATGTCGGAGCGGCGAGGAGCCGGTCGCGAATACTCGAGTTGATGAATCTTGATGGTACCGCGCCCCTCAGCAACTCGGTGCAGGCCCTCTCGGAGGGCGGCGAGGACGGAATGATTTCCAACCTCAGAATAGCGGGTCTCACTCACGAGGCAGTGAAGTCCATGTAGGGTCGGCACAAACGCAAAGGTGAGTGAGCCGACGATTCGACTATTGCTGTAGGCGGCGATCAAATCTCCGCCTCGCATAAGCATCGTCTCGAGTCGCACTTGGTAGTTAGGAGGGCTTGTTCCATCGAGCTTGGACAAGTCCGCCATCTCCTCAGGGGAAAGTTGGAACGGACTCTTCCAGTCCAGGTTCTGCTCCCGATCCTCTCGGGAAGCCCAGCGCTTGATGCGTACGATCTTGTAGGTGTCTGTCACGGTGACCTCCAGAAAAGGACGGAGCTAGCATAAGCCTAAACCCTTGCCAAAATCAAGGGGTTCGGGTAATGTCTTGGCACTTAATCACACCGTTCGTCCAACAATCCGGAGATTCCAGCCCCTTGTTCGCTACGGCGAATATGGAATCCCAGGACGCGCGTAAAAAGGAGCTAAGTTATGGGAAAGATCCCTCAATTGGCGGACATGCTGCAAGCCGGCATGCATTTTGGCCACCAGACCTCTAAATGGCACCCAAAGATGCGAAAGTACATTTTTGGTAATCGCCAAGGCATCCACATTATTAACCTCGAAGAGACGCAAAAGGCTATGGAAGAAGCCTTTGGTTTTGCACGCAAGACCGCTGGTCGTGGCGGCGTCATCCTCTTCGTGGGTACCAAAAAGCAGGCTGCTCCTCTTGTTGAGGCCGCCGCCAAAGCTTGCGGAATGCCATACATCAACGAGCGTTGGCTCGGTGGTACGCTCACCAACTTCTCGAGCATCGCCGCACAGATCCGTAAGTTTAAGGACTTGAAGCGCAAACAAGAGAAAGGTGAACTCGGCAAATACACCAAATTTGAACAGCTCAAGATTGCGGAACTCATTCAGATTTTGGAAAAGAAAATCGGTGGTATTCAGGACATGACTCGCATTCCGGACGCGCTTTTCATTTTTGACTTGAAGAAAGATAAAACAGCTCTCGTTGAGGCAACGAAGCGTGGCGTAAAAGTCATTGCTGTGTGTGACTCCAACGTCGATCCATCCGATATCGACTTTCCGATTCCCGCTAACGATGATGCCGTCAAAGCCATCGCCATGATCGGCGACCTCTTGTCCCAGGCCGTCAACGACGGAAAGAAAGATTGGGAATCAGCTCGTGCCCGTCTTGGAGGATCGCTCGTACCGAGCGGCCAAACCATGAACAAGACCTTTGTTGAGCCGGTAAAATAGGTCGGTAAAAAACAAAACTCTTTAACAATTTGTAACGTAAAAAGAATATGGCAATCGACGCCAAGATGGTCCTCGAGCTTCGCAACCGTACATCCGCCGGCATGGTGGATTGTAAGAACGCGTTGGAAGAAGCCGGCGGCGACATGGAAAAAGCAATTGAAGTTCTTAAGAAAAAGGGCGCAATCAAAGCGGCAAAGAAATCAGCAGAACGCGTTGCAACAGAAGGCATTCTTGCAACCTATCTCCATCACAACAAAAAGCTGGCATCAATTGTAGAGCTTTCTTGTGAAACGGATTTCGTTGCTCGCAACGAGGCATTCATTGCTCTCGCCGACGATCTCGCGCTCCAGGTGGCCGCGATGGATCCGATGTATGTCAGCCCAGAAACGATTCCGGCCGACATCGCTGAGAAAAAGAAACAGGAATTCCTCGCCGAGATGGCCGACGAAAAAAAACCGGAAGACATCAAGCTCAAAATCATCGAGGGTAAACTGAACAAGTGGTACACCGAGGTGTGCCTCACCAAACAGTCCTTCATCAAGGATGATGAAAAAACGATCGAGCAAATGATCACGGCTTTGTCCGGAACCATTGGTGAAAAGATCGAGGTCACGCGCTTTCAGCGCATGCAGATGGCGGCTCATGCCACCAACGCTTGTTAATCTGACCTACACGCACGTAAAAAAGAACCGTCCTTTCGAGGACGGTTCTTTGTATCGTGATACTATGGTGTGGATGAAATACGTATATCGACCACTGTTGATTACAGCTTGTTTTTTTTGTTTTTAGTATCCTTTTTCCGGTTGCAAGTCATGCGTCCTTTGATCCCGCAGTCAATTATGGCGTCGGGCCTAACCCCCGCTTGGTTTTCAGTGCAGATTTTGATGGTGATGGTGATCAAGATCTCGTCACAGCAAATTACGGGAGCGCGAATGTTTCCGTTCTGTTAAACAACGGCAACGGAACCTTTGCTATTAGAGTAAATTACGCGGCAGGCTCCAACCCCGCTTCCGTCTTTGCAGCCGATATGGACGGCGACGGTGACCGTGATTTAGCGGTAGCGAACTTCGCCAGCGATAACGTCTCCATTCTTTTGAACAACGGCAATGGCACTTTTGCAGCGGCCGTGAATTATGCAACGGGTGATGGAGCGTGGTCGATTTTTGCAGCCGATATGGACGGCGACGGTGACCGTGATTTAGCCGTAACAAATTCCAATGCGGCAAGCGTTTCAATACTGAAAAACAACGGAAATGGCACTTTTGCTGCGGCTGTGAATTATGCCGTAATGAGTGTTCCCTCCTCTGTCTATGTTACGGATTTTGACGGCGATGGTGACCGTGATTTGGCCGTCGCAAATTATTTTGATTCCAGTATTTCTATTCTTAAAAACAACGGTAATGGCACCTTTTCAGCTGCCGTAACCAATCAAATTATTATTTCATCCATCGCTTATAATCCAATCCAGCTCACGGCGGCAGATCTAGATGGCGATGGTGATCAAGATTTGGCGACTGCAAACTACAATAATGCAAACACAACCGTTTTACTGAATAATGGCAACGGAACATTCAATTTTGCCGGAGCAGTGAATTATGCCGTCGGAAGCAACCCACCGGGAGTTGTCGCCGCTGATCTAGATGACGATGGTGACAAGGATATTGCTCTTGCAAATTTTGGTAACTCCAATGTTTCCGTCCTATTGAATAACGGTAACGGAACATTTGCGCCCAAAGTGAATTACCCGGCGGGGAACGGGGCATGGTCTGTTACCTCGGCCGATTTTGACGGGAGCGGAGTACTTGATCTGGCCGTAGCGAACTACAGCGGTGCCAATGTTTCGATTCTCCTCAGTACACTCAGTCCTTCTCCGGTACCGCCCTCCGGCTCTTCAACGCAAATCCCTATCATCCATATTAAGACCGTTCCTAAGCCTTCCATGCTTTCAGGTGGACCAGGTTTTGTTCTATACACGTATACCGTCACAAATAATGGTCAAGGCCCAATCACGGGGGTGATAGTAACGGATGATAGCTGCGATCTTGTATCCTATATTTCAGGTGACTTAAATGGAAATACCTGGCTCGATACGAATGAAGAATGGATATATACATGTACCGCTCTCCTTTCAAAAACGACAATTAATTACGCTACCGCACATGGCATCGGCAACGGACTGGCTACGATGGATACAGCGGTTACCGAAGTTTTTGTTGACCAGGCAAACGTCGCTCCGCTGATTGAGCTTATGGGGAGCGCTGAACCTATGAATCTCCCACCTGGCGGTGGTTTAGTGGTAAATACATATAGAGTTACAAATCCGGGAACAGTTCCTTTGACAGACGTATCTCTTGAATCCGGTTGTGGAGCCAGCATGTTCATTGGAGGTGATACGGATGCAGATAATAAACTCGATACGGACGAAACCTGGGTCTATGAATGCAAACAAAGCGTCACTCACACGACGCAAAATACGACTATCGTGACGGGCCTCGCTGGCGACCTTGCTGCAGTAGACATAGACACAACCGTTATATCCGTCGAGGGCTATGTAGGCCCGCTGCCTTTCATCCATATTCAAGAAAGAGCGGATCCCATCGAATTACCGATTGAAGGCGGATGGGTCACATACACGTATGCAGTATTTAATTATGGATTCGTGGGCTTGAACGAGGTGACTGTAACCAACGACACCTGTGCTCCCGTGACACGGATCTCCGGAGATGTAAATGGAAATGCTATTCTCGATACCGATGAAGAGTGGATCTATAATTGCCGTGCCTTCATAAGTAAATCGGTAATAAATACCGCTGTCGCTATAGGCGCATCTGGCGGCATTACGGTCTCAGACGCGTCGATTGCCTATGTGAGAGTCGATCCGGCCCTTGTTTATGAGAGCGGAGATCTCATAAAGCTAAAGTGCATCGGTACTCCAGGGGTCAATGATCCATGCCGTGCGGTGTATCAAATAGGTCAGGGCGGTCTCCGACATGCTTTTCCAAATGAAAAAGTTTTCTTCACCTGGCATCAGTCTTTTGACCCAGTGAAAACGGTCACGCTAGGTCAGATGACTGCAATCCCGCTTGGAGCTAATATGACATATAGACCTGGATCCAGATTAGTAAAATTTTTGACCGATCCAAAAGTCTACGATGTCGCAAGTGTCGGCGTCCTGCGCTGGGTTCAGACGGAGATGCAGGCCATGAAGCTCTATGGCTCACTCTGGAAACAAAAAATTGACGACATCAGTGACGCATTTTTTGGTGACTATGTCATCGGAGTGCCAATGAGTGATGACGGTATTTCCGCAGCTTCGAGCGTTACGTGCTCAAGCGCAACAACGTTTACCGAGTACATGGCGCTCGGTAGCGTGAGTGCCCAAGTGCATGCGCTTCAAGAACTATTGAAATGTTTAGGGTTATTTCCCGCAAATATCGAGCCAACGGATGCGTTCGGCACAGTGACAGAACGCGCCGTTAAGAATTTCCAAATCTCGAACGGGATTGATCCGGTGGGGACTGTTGGCCCGTTAACCCGCGAGATATTGAATCGCTACTAGTTTACGCGCACGCTTGGCGGGATTTTGTTATACTAGTTTCAACTATGCCACGCATCGCTATCAACGGATTCGGTCGCATCGGTCGCAATGTCTTTAAAGCGGGTTTTGACAAACCTGGATTTGAGGTCGTCGCCATCAATGATCTTACCGACACCAAGACGCTCGCACATCTTTTAAAGCACGACACGATGTATCGTGGTTGGGACCGAAATGTCTCGGCCGATGCTAAATCTCTTAAAGTCGGCGGACAAAACATCTCTGTATTTGCAGAGAAAGATCCAGCCATGTTGCCATGGAAAAAACTCGGCATCGACATCGTTCTTGAATGCACCGGACGTTTTACAGATCTCGCAGGCGCTTCCAAGCACATTGAAGCTGGAGCAAAGCGTGTCATTATCAGCGCGCCAGCCAAAGGAGGGGATGTCCCAACACATGTCATCGGCGTCAATGAAAAAGAAGCAGGCAAAAAAGCTCAGGTGATCAATAACGCAAGCTGTACAACCAACTGCACGACACCAATCGCCGCAGTCATGCATGAGATTTTTGGTGTAAAAAAGGCGATGATGACAACTATTCACGCCTACACTGCCGACCAGAACTTGCAGGACGGTCCACATAAGGATCTCCGTCGTGCTCGTGCTGCTGCGGAAAATATCGTACCAACAACCACGGGTGCCGCGATCGCCACAACAGAAGTAATTCCAGAGCTGAAGGGTTTGTTCGATGGCCTCTCTATTCGTGTTCCAGTCGCGGTTGTATCACTTTCCGATTTCACATTTGTTCTCAAGAAAAAAGTCACCGTCGAGCAAGTAAATGATGCACTCAAGAAAGCTTCCAAGAATGCACGCTGGAAGGGAATTCTGGAAGTGACGGAAGAACCGCTCGTTTCATCCGACTTCATTGGTAATCCCGCCTCCGCCATCGCTGATCTTGGTCTCACAAAAGTTGTTGATGGTGACATGGTGAAAGTGATCGCATGGTACGACAATGAATGGGCTTACTCGCATCGTTTAGCGGAAATGGCGCTTCAGGTCGCGAAACAGTTGTCTTCCAAATGAAGCTAGCTTTGCGACGTTTACCGCCCAAACACAAGATTAAAGGCGCTCCGATCTTGGTGCGTGTCGATTGGAATATTCCAGATGCGGCTGTACATGGCCTGGAAGGTTCTTTAAAACTGGAACGTTCCATTCCTTATATAAAAGAACTTTCCAAGCGTGGCGCAATCGTGATTTTGCTGACGCATCTCGGTCGTCCAAAAAAGAAAGACAAAGTTCATTCCACGAGGTCTCTTGCTAAACGCATGAAGCGATTTGGCCTGAACATTGCATTCCACCCTGAATCTGTTTCTAAACCGGAAGAACGGAAGCGTTTATCTGACCGCCTCGCTAAGGCCGAGCCAGGTTCTTTGCACTTGCTTGAAAATGTTCGATTTGAAAAAGGAGAAGAATCTAACTCGATCACATTGGCAAAGGCTTGGGCATCGCTCGGATATTTTTTTGTAAACGATGCTTTTGCTTCCTCGCATCGCGCGCATGCATCCGTCGTAGGCATCGCCAAGCAGTTGCCGTCATACGCTGGTCCGAGTCTTGTTGCGGAAGTGGAGCAACTCGGTCGTCTCATAGAAAAACCGGCCTCGCCCTTTGTCGCAGTTATCGGCGGAAAAAAACTCTCGACCAAAATCCCCGTACTCAAATCTCTGCTCACAAAGTGCGATTATGTCCTCGTAGGTGGCGCGATGGCGACACCATTTCTCGCGGCAAAAAAGCTCCAGATTGGAAAGTCGTATCTGGAATCAGGTTCTATTGCGCAAGCTCAAAAACTGCTGAAGTCTAAGAAGTTGATTTTACCTGTCGACGTCATGCTGGCAGAGAAACTCGTGGCCCAGCCTGCATTAAAACGTGTGACAGTAGACGCGATTGGTAAGAAAGAAATCATTGTTGATATCGGACCGGCGACACTTGCCGCTTGGTCAAAAATAATCGCAAGTGCAAAAACGATACTCTGGAATGGTCCGGTTGGATGGACGGAGTGTAAGTCCTGCGGTTCCGGTTCACGTTTCATTGCTCGCGTTATTGCAACGCGTTCCAAAGGACGAGCGTTTGGTGTTGCTGGTGGGGGAGATACATTGCCCGTGCTCGCCGAGTCTAAATCGGTACAGTGGTTTGATTTTGTTTCAACGGGTGGCGGCGCGATGTTGGAATTCATTGTGATGAACGGTAAGCTTCCTGGTATTACCGCATTGTTACGTCGATAAAAGGCAGAAGATGCTATACTTGATTCAATAAAATCTTATGCCACCAAAAAATATGCCATCAGAAATGAAAGACAAGTCGATACTTTCCGGTGCTTGGACCGGAGTCGCAATCATTCTCATCGTTTTTCTAGGTGTTCAAGCTTGGAAATCTGTACTAGAAGCTTATGAGGTCGGGCATGAACCTGTCGGTCGCGACACAATTATGATTTCCGGAGAAGGAAAAATCTCAGCCAAGCCGACACTTGCCGAGCTTAATCTCGGTCTGTACTCGGAAGGTCGCGATATTCCAGCAACACAAGAAGATAATGCCAAGAAAATCAACGCGGTTATTGCTGCTTTGAAAGGTCTCGGTATTGCAGAAGCTGACTTACAAACAAGCAACTACTCCATCGGACCTCGCTACGAGTATATTGATGGTCGCCAAAATATCATCGGATATAGTGTCAGCCAAAACTTGATGGTAAAGGTTCGGGACCTCTCGCAGGTCGGTACCGTTCTATCCAAAGCGGGGGAATTGGGTACCAACCAAGTGAACGGTGTGAACTTTACTATCGATGAACCAGCTTCCATCCAGCAAGAAGCTCGCAAAGAAGCGATCGCAGATGCAGATAAGAAAGCGCTAGAACTCGCACGTGCACTTGGTGTAAGAATCGTGAAAGTTGTTGGATTTAGTGAGTCGACACCAGGAACTCCGGTGCCGTTGTATGCTTATCGCGCGTCGGATGCTGTGCAAAATGTTGCACCCATCGCACCAGAAGTTCAGCCAGGTGAACTCGATGTTAAAGCTAATGTAACTGTCACCTACGAGATTCGTTAAGCCTATGTTTGGAGGAACAAAAATAAAAACGGTCTTTGCCAGAGAAATTCTTGACTCACGCGGAAATCCGACGGTCGCTTGTCGCGTCACGCTTCAATCAGGTGCAACGGCAGAAGCAAAGGTTCCGTCTGGCGCATCCACCGGATCACATGAAGCGCTTGAGCTCCGCGATGGAGGAAAACGTTATGGCGGAAAAGGTGTTCTAAAAGCCGTAGACAATGTAAACAAAAAAATCGTCAAAGTCTTGCATGGACTCGATGCCTCAAAACAGCAGGAGATCGATAAAGTCATGCTCAAGCTCGACGGAACCAAGAACAAGGCAAAACTTGGTGCAAATGCGATTCTTGCCGTCTCGCTCGCCTGTGCGCAAGCAACGGCGGTTCATCGTCGTCTTCCGCTTTGGAAGAGTTTGCGTAAGACATTCGATTTTCACCGACAGCCGCGTTTGCCTATCATGACGATGAATGTGCTAAACGGGGGAGCGCATGCCGACTGGTCCATAGACGTTCAAGAGTGCATGCTCGTTCCAAAACAAAAAAAACAAGCGGATCGTTTACGTGCAGGTGTAGAGACATTTCACGCACTCGCCAAAATTTTGAAAGAGGAAGGTTTTGCTACAACCGTCGGTGACGAGGGTGGTTTTGCACCCAAACTAAAAACCGTCGAGAATGCCTTTGATGTTCTCATTAAAGCGATCAAGGCCGCAGGCTATAAGCCAGGCCGCGAAATCGCTATTGCAACCGATGTGGCAAGCTCTGAGTTTTATGATGCCAAGGCCAAGCTCTATCGTTTCCGTACAGAAGGAAAGGATTACACGGCAAAAGAACTTCTGGAACGATACAAGCACTGGCAACATGTCTATCCGATTGAATCGATAGAAGATCCTTTTGCAGAAGATGATTGGGGAGCATGGACCATGGCAACAGCACAACTCAAAAAGAAATCCGTGATCGTGGGTGATGACTTCTTTGTTACAAATATCACCCGCCTAAAACGCGGAATTGAGGAAAAAGCCGCTAACGCAATTTTGATCAAGCTGAATCAAATCGGTAGCCTGTCAGAAACAGTTGCTGCTATCAATCTCGCACATGAAAACGGTTTCAAGACGTCGATCTCGCATCGCTCCGGAGAAACATCGGACACGACTATCGCTGACCTCGCCGTTGCTTGTGGATCGGAATACATCAAAACCGGTTCACTGTCCCGTTCTGAACGTGTAGAAAAATACAATCGTCTGCTCGAGATCGAGCTTGAAATGAAAAACGCCTGATTCAGGCGTTTTTTATCTGCTGTTCAAGCGCTTCTATTTGTTTTATATCGATCTGCCCAAGAATATCTTTTACGCTTGAGCGATGGTCATGGGTTATATCACGAAGCTCTCGCTGAAATAGCTTATAGGCTTCGAGTATCTTTTGTTTTTCCTCGGTTGTAAGCGCTTGGTTCATAGGTTCTTTCTGTAGTATACTGCAGCCAAAGCTACATGTCTCCGAGACGTTCATTTCTGTATACATTCCTGGCTTTAATTGCTGGTGGAATGATTGTCGTACCAGCGATTGTTTTTGCAGCCTCTTCAACCAACTTTGACCTTAATCAAGAGCGGGGAGGTCCGGTCGAGTATACAGGCGGTTCCACTAACTACGATATTAAAGCGGAAATCGGACATCCGGGCGTTGGACAATCGACTTCGACCAACTATGTCTACGATCACGGTACGATTTGGTTTGGTTCTACAACCGGTATTGAGGTCACGATACAATGGGCTGTCCCAGAACTTCGCGTCGGAGCAACCGGAACAAATGATGATGCGACATTCTATCTCACGCTCCGTACACCAAGCGATTTAGACAATGTGATTATTGAGACGATGGCGTATATCGCAAGCACGAGTGTCGACGGTACCTATGCTACCTCGATCAGATTTAATGCCCCAGCAGGCACATATGATGTTGGCATAAAAACGAACCAACATTTAAATAAGATGTTGCAAGACGTTGATCTTGGTTCCGGAATCACTGTATTGAACTTCACGAATACGACTAACACAGTCGGCCTCTACGGCCCACAGCGTCTTTTGGGTGGTGATATCAATAATCTTGGTAACTCGACATCAACCCTCGGCGACGATGTTGTGAACTCCGTCGATCTTTCAATTATTCTGCCAGAACTCGACAATAACGATTTAAGCGGTAATGGCTTGCGTTCAAATTTAAACCAGGACGTCGTGGTAAACTCCGTCGATCTCAGTATCATGCTCAAGAATCTTGACCTGAATGGTGAACAATAAACCTATGAAACCTTTTTTCCGCCTCCGCGCTCTGCTCCTGCTTACCCTCGCCTTCGTTGCGATCGTTGGCATTCGTCAGGCAATAGCTGCTGCACCGACTGGCGCAGACTGGTTTCAGCTTCTCACGAACCAGCAAACGGGCTCGGATAACACGGGCGACGGAAACACCGGAAATGGTTCGGACTTAAACTACTACTATGTCGGTCAGACATTCACGAGCGTAATCCAAATCCGTTCCACAGGCCCTGGTTCCAGCGCAGCAAATATCTGGGTCGATTATCCATCGACCACCACAACCGCTTCCAATCTAACCACAGGATCTTTTTTCAATACTTGGAGCGGACAAGTTGTAAGCTCCACCATCTCTCCAGGTGTGGGTCGTATTTATTCAACCGGTGCCAACATCCCGGTCACGATCTCTTCCGGTACCGGTACATTCGGCACAGTAGACTGGACCATTAACCGTCCCAACTCACTTGCTCGTACAACATCGAGTCCCGCTACACTCGATATCAATGTCGGAGTGATCGGCGCGACAACAGAATCAAATATCTCTAATGCCGGTGTTGATTTACTCGATAGTGCGGAGGATTTTCAGGTGAATCTTTGGGCCGATACCGTAAAACCCTTTGCTGAGACCAACAATATCGCTTCTGGAACAACAGCCGTCGCTATCGATCTCAACTACTTATTCCGATTATTCGACACGCGTGACGGAGAAGGTTTTTCAACCTCAACAGCGAATAATGCAGGTGGCGTCGGTACAGGTGTAAACACAGCAACGCCACCAGGATCGCTCTTGCTTACACCAACGCATTTTACGCCTACCTCTTTTGACGCGTATTCCTGTTCCGGTGTTTGGGGTAGCAATGTCTGTAATACAACAATCGATCCGCCGAGCCCGCTTAGTATCATCGGCGACACACGAAATTGGGCTTACAACCAGTTCTATCAATTCTGTATTTCCGGCTATCAAGACTTAGCATCACCTACGCAAAACCAGCTCGGTGAAACAAACGGACCAAACGCCATGAACGGCAAGTGCTTTGGTTTTACAACGGAACCTGACACGGTTGCGCCACAAGTTGTGAGCGAGGTTCCGATCGCTGGCAGCTCCGGAAACTCCATCGCAACCAACGTAACGATCAATGTTGAAGATCGCAAAACCTACCCAGCTGGTCCTTCTGGAACGGGAGTCGCAACAACAACTTGCGCCTTTGATATTTGGACGGAGTCGCAAGCAACAACAACGTACACGCTTCCAAACGCGCTTGTAACCATCAACCCAATTTCATACGGCAAACAATACGTCATCAATCCTGCATCAGATTTTGCACAAAACGAGCGAGTCTGGGTACGCGCGTATGCATGTCAGGACTTGGTAGCTAATACGATGACCGACGACAACTGGTTCTTTGATACATCGGACACAGATCCGCCTTATGTAATCAATAAATTGCCAGACAATGATCAGATTGCCCCAACTTCAACCAATATTCAATTCGGCTTACGCGATGATGGAGTCGGTGTCGATATCAATAATACCGTTGTCTATATCAATGGGATTTATTATCAGGTCGGCGGTGGAGCGGGGAGTGTCACCCTTACTGGTACGATTATCTCTTTTGCGACAAGTACCAACCTGACACCATTCTACGTTTCAACTTCGACCAATCAATACGATTTTAATATCGGTCCTTTGACGTTTGCTGATGGTGAGGCGATTCCAGTGATCATCTACTCGCGTGATGTGAGCAATAATTTAATGCCACGCGTTGTCTATGGCTTAGTCGCCGCAGGTAACGGAGTCTGTCCATCTGGCGCAATTTACTGTGGCACAGACACGTCTTGGAATGGATCGATGTGTATCGGAACTGGTGGCGCAACCACAACCGTAACCGTTTGTCCGACTACGGGTTCAGGCGGAGGCGGGTCGTATGTCAACGAGGTAAACCCAACCACGGTTCGTGTTGATCAGATCGATGAAGACTCGGTTTTAGTCACGTGGATTTCAACGCGCCCAGGCACAGGTAGAGTCGTTTATGGCGAGCAAACATCCGTCGATTTGGGCCTACGACCAAACTACGGTTATGATCAGACAACACAAACCTACAATCATAATGATACCTATCATTCCGTCGTGATCGACGGCTTACAAGCCGGAAAACTCTACTATTTCCGTCCACTTACTGAGGCAAATGGTACTGAAGCCCTCGGAAAAGAAGTTCTAATGACTCCAAAGTTTGCTACACAATTGGTCCGTGAAGACGGAACACCTATTCCAACGGACGCCGTATGTCCCGCGGTCGCAGCACCAACAACCATTATTGAAACACGCGTCGTTACTCGTCCTTCACGCCAAGGTGCACAGCCAATACAAGTCACGCAACCAGTTCAGCAAGCACAGCCGACTGTTCCGATCCGTTCGAGTGGTGGACCGGGCCTTAAGATTCTAAATATCGAACCAAAAGATGGTTTGATAAATGTCTCCGGTATTGGCGGCATTGGTCGTATTCGTCTCATCATCTACTAATAAATACATCTATGGATGAACTTAACATTATCGCTACCAGCACCGTCCAGATCGCTCCGGATGGCACTTGGGATTCACAGATTCCGCCATCGGTCCCAGCTGGTTTGCATAAGATTGTCGTTCAAGACGATGCTGGAAATGAAGACGAGGCCTTGCTCTATGTAACCAAGCCGAGCGTCATTGACCGTATTACGAGCATCATGCCGCCCGTATTTGGTCTTTCATTCATCTTCTTTCTTCTCGTTATCTTGATTTTAGCGGCAAATGCAATTCGCCTTGGGAAAATCGCCGACGATTCTATCGAGGGTAAGAAAAAGAGAAAGTACCTTCGTCACGCGATGTATTTTTCAACGGCAATGGTCGTTTTATCGCTTATCGTTGGATTAACGCTGAACTGGGGTACATCGATCTTGGAGAAAACCGTAGGTCGTTTCACTACAAGTCAAAAAATGATCGCGGGTAGTGTCACGGGACAGGTCGTCGATGCGGAGAATATGCCGGTTTCCGGTGCTATACTAACGGCTGGAGACACTGTCATTAATACGTCGGAGGGTGGGATGTATGCGTTTTCTGCACTCGCAAAAGATGAGGGGATACGCATCTCGCATCCTCTAGTGAAGCGAGTTATTAACAAGGAGGTTCGTGAGGCCGGTAAGATGGATATTCTTTTTGATCCTGGATTGATGCAGTCTTTGGTTGAGGTTGCAGAGCTTGAGGCGAGAGGTGATTACCGAAATCTCTATAAACAAGTGACACTTGATGCGCTCAAAAAGTCATATTCACAAGATAAGTACGTGAACGAGTATAAAGCGAACTTCACGACCTCCGATTTAACCGCCGGGCCGATCTATATCGGAGCTATTACAAAGCTTCCTAGCTACAAATCAGTGATAACCGGTGAGGACTTCCCACAAGTTATCAACATTGAAGTGTTTACGAGCGCTGGAATTTCAAATTACGTCTTTTCCAGAGAGCAGGGCAAGTGGAAGCTCTTGTTTTAAGCCAAATATTCGTAAAATAAACGGACTCGATGACAAGTCGAGTCCGTTTTGTATTCCCCTAAGGGAAGTATGGTAAAATAAGGGTGTGATCAGCGGATAAAACCGCCAATCAGAAACAAAAATGACCCTTCGAGTACCCCACAAGCTCTTTCGCTCATTGGTTACTGCATCCGCAGTATTTTTTTTAGTTATTCTTGCAAAGTCCCAGGTGGTATCGGCTGCGATCCCACATGAAATCAATTATCAATCTCGTTTGCGATCAGCCGCCCTCGCTCCTATTACGACAGCGACGGACATTCAATTCAGTATTTACACATCGCCAAGTCTTGGCGCGTATACGGATACAGCCTCATCATCGGGACCTTTACTTTGGAAAGGTATATACAACGGCGGCATCTGCCCTCAAGTAACTCCGGACGTCGATGGATACTTTGCAGTTCAGCTTGGTTCCTCTTGTGCGCTTTTTCCGTCTTACATGGACTGGAACCAAACGCTCTATCTGGGTGTCCGTATCGGAGTCGACGCAGAAGCGACACCACGTGTTCAGCTGAGCTCTCACCAATACGCATTAAATGCTGATGCCGTTGATACATTCTCAGCCTCCTCCACGGCTGCAGCAAACACGCTTCTCGCTCTCGATTCCAACCTTAATTTCAATATTTTGACGGGTGGCTTTCTTGGTGCATTTTTCACAATGTCGTCGTCGACGGCAACCTCCACCGTCTCGGGCAACTTTGACGTCCAGGGAAACACTACGCTTGGCAATTCTGCGAGCGACCTCATATCTGTGAACGGCCGCTTTAACACCGACCTCGTTCCAGCGGGAGATTTGACCTACTCCCTTGGGAACGCGACAAATCGTTGGAATGGTGAATTTGGAACTGTAACAGCGACAACGATCGGCGCTACCAACCTGACATTCTCAAGCGCGACGGGCGTCTCCCTGAATCTCACAAACACGCTCTACATAAACACGATCGCAATTAATGCAACGGGCACAACTTCCACAAATTCCGGCGCTTGGCTTATCGGAGTGTTTGATGAGTTCACCTTCTCTAATGCTACAAATGTCCAACAGGCTTTGCGTGACCTCGACCTCGCGATCGGAAATGTAACGACAACGGAAGTCGATACATTCCAAACGGTAACGAATCGCGGAAACTCAACAACAAATACGATCCAATTTGCCGGAGGTACGAGCACACAGGATTTTTACATGCAAACACGTGGTACCGCTGGTATGTATGATGCTCGCGCAACCAAGCTTTTCAACGTTTTAGGTGGAGTGGGTCAGCCCGCAGAGCTTTTAATTGATTCAGTCGATGGAAGTGGCGATGGACAGTCAGCTTATCTGACGATAAACGGCGATACGAGCGGTGGCGGTGATACGAGTATTGCACTACTAGGCAGTGGAACAACTTATGGCATTATCAGCGCGGGAACGGACACATTTTCTATACAGGGCTTGAATGGAGCTAATATCGGTATTGGTACTAATAGCATAAGTAATATATTCATCGAAGCAGTTACGGGAAATATTGGAATTGGAACAAACGCTCCAACATCAACATTTCATATTTTTGCTAGTGCGCCAAATAACCCGCCGCTCCTGACGCTCGAGCAGCAATTTTCGGAAGATGTGCAGATATTCATTGCAACCAGCTCACCTAACGGTGCAATCATGGCGTCTAGGGGTGACTTAGCGCTAGGCACAGATGGTAGGCTGTATATTAAAGAAGTTGGGAATGGAACAAACACTGGTTGGGTTGGTGTTGCCACGGTTGATATGGTCGCCAGCTCGACCAACATTACGGCTGGCAACGGATTAACTGCGAGTGGCACGGAGATTATTCTCGGAGGTGTTTTGTATCAGGACACGACCATAGATGGTAACGGCGGCGCCTTCGATTTGATTATTCAGGATGTAAAGAGTTTTGATATTGGCGGTGGGGGTGTAGGCGCAACCGGATCGCTTTCAAATACCGATCTTGTATTTACCGGTACTGATGGTTTTTTCATCCGTACTCCAAACTATTTAACTGCTGCCACAGGAAGCGTACTGACACTCACCGATCCGTTGTCGGGAAGAGTTGAATTTACATCTGGAATAGCTGGCGTCGACACCCTCCAAAACGTAACCGACCGAGGCAATGTTACGACAAATACGATCCAGTTTGCCGGAGCGACTTCTGTTGGAGATATTTTACCTGGAGCCAACCTCACATATAGTTTGGGCAGTACCTCATCTCGCTGGTCACAGCTCTTTGCAGCAACGGTTTATGTCGGCTCTTCCACTTGGGCGCTTGCGCAAAATGCGGATCAGTCGTTCATGCTCTCTGGTCCAGCAGGACAAGCGCGTATGACGGTTGATGCCAATGGAAATGTTGCTTTTGGAGTAGCGACTGCGACCTCTCGTCTACATGTCTCCTCGGCTTCAACCTCAACCACGCCTATCCTGACACTGGAAAACTCGGGAGGAAGCATCCAACAGTTTGTTGTCCAAGCCTCCCCGGAAGGTGTCGTCACTGGCTCCATCGGTGATCTTGCAATCGACTCTTCCAACGGCTTGCTCTACATCAAGAACACAGGCATAGCTACAACAAACGGCTGGCTTTCGCTTTTGACATCCGTCTCCAATACGCTTCAATCTGCGTATAATGGTGGCGGCATCGCCCTTGGGCGCTTTGTGACCACTACATCCGGTTTACCTACAACGTTCATCGCCGGTTCCTCTACACTAGACGAAACTATTTTTCGCATGCGCGATAAGCAAAACGCGAACGATGTGTTTGGTGTGGCAACGAGAGATGACGATGCTGGTAACGAGCTCTCAGTTCTAACTCTTTCTGACGGTGATAACGCAGGCTTAGGCAACTCAAATCGTATTCAGCAGATAGCGAGTAGCGGTATCTTTGGTATCTTTGGGAGCAGCAATGCTACAGATCAGACTGTCTTTAGTGTAAACGGTGAATATGGTCTCCTTCTCACCTCCTCGCCAACAGGACAGATACATGTGTCGTCCGGAGGAGGTGCGAGCAGTACTCGCTTCAATATGAAGAAGCCTGGAGTCCCATTTATCGATCTTGCTGATCCGTTAGCAACGGTCAGTATTTTTACGACAAAAACTGATCCAAACGGCAATTTCATAGCCTCGCTCGGTTCGCTCGCCCTCAACTATGGCAATGGAGCTCTGCACATCAACGTCGATGGAGCAGACACATGGAGCACATTGCTAACAGATGACAATGACTATTATCGATATGGCGGTAATTCTTTTGGTACACTAGGAATTTTTGGAACAGCTGATACAAACGATTTGAGCATTATCACCGATGGAAACGAGGCGATTCATATCGATACAGCGGGCAATATTCAATTCAGCGGATACGGTGCGGGCACGCTTACAACAGACATCGCTGGAAACATCACCGCACTTTCGGATAGTCGTCTAAAAATCGATCGTGGAAATTTTAGCCGCGGTTTGTCAGCTGTGCTCGGGCTTGAACCAAAACTGTATAATTGGACCGCGACAAGTGGCTTGGATACATCAACCGTCTACGCGGGTTTCTATTCACAAAATGTTAAGGAATTTATTCCAGAAGCCGTTGATACAGATCCAAACGGATATCTCTCGCTCTCTGACCGTCCAATTCTCGCATCAGTCGTGAATGCGATCAAAGAACAGCAGGGGATGATAATGGATCTTGAATCTCGTGTCTCACCTTTCGCCTCGCCATCGCTAACCGTAGTGACATCGGATGATGACGTAAATATCTTTGTTGCAACAACTACGTTCACGGGCGCCCTGATTGTCAAAGAGCGCGTAAATTTTGGTCGTGACACCGTTGGTCAGGCAAAGATGCTTCCGGGATCAACTCTGATGCGTGTCCGATTCGTTAACGCTTATGATAAGCAACCGATCGTTAACATCACGCCCATTGGTCTCAAATCGATCGACTACGGTGTAGAAAATATTACAACCGAAGGTTTTGATATTGCGATGCGTCCGGAACAAGCAGAAGCCATACTCTTTAACTGGATCGCGTTTGGCGCCCAGGATGGAGTCGTGACAGTTTCTGACGGTACAACGTCAACGATTGAAATCATCGTCGGTGGCACACTCGCTCCTGCGATATCAACGGATACAGGCGTCGAGCCACCAACCCCACCGGCTGCTCCGGAGATGCCAACCTCGACTCCAGAAATTATCCCAGAGCCCGAGTTACCGCCTGAACCGGCTCCGGAGGTCACATCGATTCCAGAGGAACCGGAAGCTCCTACGCCTGCTCCAGAAGTGACGGAAGAGCTGTTACCCGTGATAGAATAAATAGTATATGCCCACTCGGAGTTCAGGCGCGATGACCATCAACATTAGCCCCATGACACGCAGACTTATTCTTGTTCTTGTCGTCCTTATTCTGATTGGTGTTGGCGGATTCGCATTTCAAATGCGACGGCTCTCTTCTACGATCAACTCAGATTCCGTACAAGCGGTATTCCTGACCAACGGCCAAGTCTATTTTGGAAAGCTAGAAAATCCTTGGGCAAGGTACGTCCGATTAACCGACGTCTACTATCTCCAAATGAAAGACGGACTCCAATCACAAGACCTTTCGACCGTAAATTCCGGCGATATGGCGCTCATCAAACTCGGAAAAGAATTGCATAGTCCAACCGATAAAATTGAAATCAACCGTGACCAAATCTTGTTCATAGAAGATCTCACTAACGATTCCAAAGTCGTAAAAGCCATTAAGGACTTCAAAGGAAAGTAAAGATGTGCTAGCGTCGGCGCCATGCCGACCTACTCGATCACCACCTACGGGTGCCAGATGAATAAAAACGATTCTGAGCGTATCGCGGGCCTCCTCGATTCGCTCGGTTTTGTTTCAACGGAAGAAGAGTCTACGGCTGACCTGATCGTCATTAATACCTGCTCTGTTCGTCAATCAGCGGAAAACCGTGTCTTTGGATCGCAAGAGAAATATTTGGAATACAAAAAAACAAAACCAGAGATGATCGTTGCGGTGACGGGTTGTATGCCAGGGCGTGATAAGGCTAGCTCATTTAAGAAGCAGCTTCCGGCAACGGACTTGTACTTTCCAACTCCGGAGATGATTCATCTCCCACGCTGGATTTCCGAGTTGCGTCCGGAGCTCGTAAACTCTGACTCGCTTGAAGTCGATTATCTCAAAATTCATCCCCTGCGTGCTCCGTCTGTTCAGGCTTATGTAACGATTCAAACCGGCTGCAATAAGTTTTGCACCTATTGCGTTGTCCCTTACGCACGAGGTCTCGAGCGTAACCGTCCTGCTAAAGATATTCTCGACGAATGCCGCGAGCTTGTCTCGCATGGCGTGATTGAAATTACCTTGCTTGGACAAACCGTAAACTCATACAAGGCCACAGATGAGGAAATATTCTCGCCAAACAACCCATACAAAGATCATTTTGCCGCTTTACTATGGGAGATCAATCAAATCGAGGGTCTACTCCGTCTGCACTGGACTGCCGCTCACCCAAACTCGATGACAGATGAAGTGATCGATGCGCTGGCACTTCCAAAGCAAGTGAATTATCTTCACTTGCCGGTTCAGTCTGGCTCCAATGAAGTTTTGCGTCGTATGAATCGCAAGTACACACGCGAGGATTATCTTGAAGTGATTCGTAAAATTAAAGCTCGTCGTCCAGAAATCGCTTTAGGTTCTGATATCATCGTTGGATTTCCGGGAGAGACTCGCGAGCAGTTCAATGAAACTATTTCTCTCTATCAAGAAGTCAGCTACGATATATCTTATAATGCGCAATATTCTCCACGCTCTGGAACGCTCGGTGTAAAGCTCTATTCGGAAGACATGACGAAAGAGGAAAAGCGCGATCGTTGGGACGAGCTCCAATCTCTGATGGAAAAAACATCACTCGCAAAAAACCAGGCGAGTGTTGGAAGTAATGTCGAGATTCTTGTCGATCGACTCGACCACGGTTTTGCCTACGGCTCAACCCATGAAATGAAGCTCGCGAGGTTTAAGCTCGCGCCAGAAATTTCAATCGGAGAAATCGTAAAAGCGAAAGTCACAGAAGGGAAGTCTTGGGTACTCGAATGCGAGCTTGTCTAAACCCTTATTTTCAGGTATTATTGTCACTAGATGGCCCTCAAACCCAAAAAGTCCAAGACCAAGACACTTCCGGCAAAATCGGAAGCAGGTACAAAACGCGCTCTACTGCGCGTTTTGTGCATTGTAGGACCGACTTCTAGCGGAAAAACACTACTCGGAATCCACTTGGCTAAGAAATTTGGCGGTGAAATCATTAATGCCGATGCTCGTCAGGTGTATCGCGAGTTTGATATCGGTACCGGAAAACCACTAGGAGGAAAGCGCACGGCAAAAGGCGGCCGTAACATGTATTTATTTGAAGATGTCCCGCATTATTTGATGGATTATCTACCGCCATCGGAACTGCTTACTGTAGTCGAGTGGCGGGAAAAGGCTATGTTGGCGATTCGTGGAATTCATAAACGTGGGCATGTTCCGCTCGTCGTAGGTGGGACGGGATTGTACATTCAGGCACTGGTCGATAATTACGTCATCCCTTCCGTACCACCGCAAGAAACATTCCGCCAAGCCATGGCGGAAAAAACCTTGCCGCAACTCGTTGAGCTTCTGCTCCGTCTCGATCCACAAGCCAAAACTCTCGTCGACCTAAAAAATCCACGACGCGTTTTGCGTGCGCTTGAAGTCACAACATTTTCAGGCAAGCCTTTCACATCTCAAAAGATCGCAGGCAAGCCTCTTATTGATACTTTTCTTATCGCTATCAAGCGCGAGCGTGAAGAGCTACGCGATCGTATCAATCAAGCGGTCGAGGCCTATGTCGAGGCTGGATGGATTGATGAGATCCGCCGACTACAAAAATCTGGTATCAGTTGGGACGCTCCAGCAATGACCTCAATCGGCTATCGCGAGCTTGGAACATACATCAGGGGTGAATGCTCAATTGAAGAAGCAATCGAGCGTACCAAGCGTGCGACGTGGCAATACGCAAAACGACAAATCACTTGGTTCAAACGCGATAAACGCATTCATTGGGTGAAGGATGAGGACGAAGCAGAAAAGCTTGTCGCAAAGTGGCTTAAGGCGCGTGGGAAGTCCGATACGTCCAAACATTAAACAATCCTGTCTTTGGATCTTCATCGGCCGCAGAGCCGCCGTGTTTTGAGATCCAGAGCGCACCAAACTCATCCGTCAGTTCAAGTTCAATCTGAAAATCTTTTTTGTTAGCCAGATCAAAACTAATCGGCGCAAAGTAGGTCGATGCATCTCCAGCTTTAGCAGCGATTTGTCGTGGCTGATCGTAAACAGTCTCTACTCCATCGATCGAAATCCGATCAAGATACACATTGGTCGCACCCGTGTTTAAAAAGCGAACACCGCCATTATCTGGTACTGCAGACACAGAAACATAGTCATTTATCCGGGCTTGCCGATTGTTGATTTCGTTCTGAACAAAGGCAAAATATGAGGCAAAGCCAAGTGTTAAAAGTTGGAGGACGATTGTCGTATATTCGAATCTCGACATATGATGGTAGTAGTATGCCTTACTGGCTTGTAAAATCCGACCCCTCTGAATACTCCTGGGATGATCTCGCCCGGGATAAAGAGGCTGACTGGACCGGTATCCGGAATTTTGAGGCGCGTAATAACTTAAAGGGAATGGCGCTAGGCGATTCCGTTTTGGTCTATCACTCGCAAGAGGATAAGGAGATTGTCGGGATTGCGGAAGTAGTTGAAGTCGCTAAACTCGATACAACAGCCAAAGAAGGGGAGTGGGTCTCTGTTCGTCTAAAGGCGATAAAACCCGTCGGTCGCACCCTTACACTCGATGAAATACGCAACACACCCGGCCTCTCAATCATGCCCTTGGTCGAGCGTCCGCGTCTTTCTGTCACTCCGGTCACCCAGGCTCAGTGGGAAGCAATACTGAAATACACAAAGACGGTTTAGGGCTCGACAACACCCCAAAAACCAGATAAGCTCTCAGTTATGCGATTCTTTGCTTCCAAGAGTCAGAATCCCGTTTCGGAGACCCCGCAAACACCTAAAGCCAAGGCAGTTGCCCTGGTTTTAGAGATGATTCAGGTTTTAGCGATTTCTCTCGTCATCATCATTCCGGTTCGTTGGCTCCTCATCCAGCCTTTCTATGTACAAGGCGCTAGCATGGAGCCCAACTTTTTTGATCACGAGTATCTCATCATCGACGAGCTCTCCTATCGTCTACGTGAGCCACAGCGTGGAGAGGTAGTCGTCTTCCACTATCCCAACGACCCCAAACAATTTTTCATCAAGCGCGTGATTGGTCTCCCAGGAGAAACGGTTGAGATCTCGGAAGGCAAAGTCAAAATTTATAATACGGATCATGCCAACGGCGTAGCACTTAATGAAACAGGTTATCTCGATCAAGACTTTACTGCCGCGTCCCAAACCGTAACTCTCAAACCAAATCAATACTTCTTACTTGGCGATAATCGCTCGTCCAGTCTCGACTCCCGCTTCTTTGGCCCTGTTGATTACAAATTCATTGTTGGACGAGTATGGGTACGCGGATATCCGATTGATCGCTGGAAGCACTTTGCAACCCATGACTACGGAATTTAGACGTTAATTCTATGCCTGCTAAAAAAACTCCCATGAAAAGACCTGCGCCCAAGACGCCTGTGCCAGAAGCGCCATTTGTCCCCAAGAAAAACTCGCAACCGATTCAGGTTGTTCGCGGCATGCGCGACCTATTGCCAATGGATCAGCCATATTGGAAGCAGGTCAATTCCGCCGCAGAGACTATGGCGTCTGCCTATGGTTTTGAAAGAATCGACACACCAATCGTAGAAGATACGACTCTGTTTGTGCGCGGTGTTGGTCGTGCAACCGATATCATCGAGAAAGAACTGTATTCCTGGGAAACCGCTGGCGGAGAAGGCCTTTCACTACGCCCAGAAGGAACGGCGGCCGTGGTTCGCGCCTATGTCCAGCACGGAATGTTGAACATGCCGCAACCCGTAAGACTCTGGTACTCGGGTCCAATGTTCCGTCATGATCGCCCGCAATCCGGACGTTTCCGCCAATTCTATCAGGCTGGTTTTGAAATGATCGGAGATGCAGATCCTGTTATTGACGCACAACTCATTATTCTTGGTTGGAATTTTCTTAAGAGTCTCGGTATCGATGTCACGGTACGTATCAACTCGCTCGGTACGCCGGAATCACGCACAAATTACAAGAACGCACTGGTTGCATACTTCCGTTCCAAAAAAGCCAAGCTTTCTGACGATGATAAAAAGCGTTTGCTGAAAAACCCGCTTCGCTTGCTCGACTCCAAAGATCCGGTTGTCCTTGAGCTCAAAGCGGAGGCTCCGCAAATTGTCGATTGGCTCGATGAAGAATCCAAGGCTCACTTCATGCGCGTGCTTGAATTCCTTGATGAAGTCGGAGTTCCGTATCAGCTTGATCCGTACTTGGTACGCGGTCTCGACTACTACACAAAAACCGTTTTTGAATTCTATTCCAACTCTGATGACCAAGAGCTCTCTCAAAGTGCGCTCGGTGGAGGGGGTCGTTATGACGGCTTGGTTGAAGCACTCGGAGGCAGACCAACCACGGCTGCCGGGATGAGTCTTGGCCTCGACCGCATTGTCTCGCGTCTCAAGGAAAAGAATCCGCCGCCTACGGAATATCGCACGCCACAAGTTGCTGTATTTTTGGCCCAACTCGGTGAAATGGGTCGCAAGCGCTCGCTAGCACTCTTTGAAGAGTTCCGTGAAGCCGGAATTCCGGTTTCAGAAGCTTTTTCCAAAGCCAATATCAAGGCGCAAATGGAGATCGCTAACAAACGCGGGGCCAAATGGGCCATCGTTATCGGCCAAAAAGAAGTGCTCGACGGCACCGTTCAATTGCGCGATATGGACGCCGGCTCACAAGAAATCGTCGATGTGAAAAAAGCGGTTCATGAAATCAAGAAAAAGCTGGGTCTTGGGGTTGACATGCCGCCGGCAACCATGTAGATTTCGCAAATCCTCAAATAGAAAGGAGCGACCCACATGGTAGAAGTAAAACGCAAAAAGAATGAAACTTTCGACGCCCTCCTCCGACGCTTTCAGCGCCGGTGGCAGTCCAGTGGCAAACAGATTGAAAGCAAAAAGCGCCGTTTCCACGACGGCGGCAAGAACAAGAACCAGCGTCGCGATAGCGCTCTGCGCCGCGTCACAATGGGAGAGAAGTACAACTATCTCACTAAGACCGGACAGTTGAAGGAAGAGCCTAAGAAGCGCGGTTTCCGTCGCTAAAATCCAAAACACTCCGCCTATGGCGGAGTGTTTTGTTTTTCTGCTACAATGGGCCACATCTATGACTGTCATTGAACGTGTGGAAGGAGATTTCAAAACAGCGATGAAATCCAAGGATGAACTTGCTCTCTCGGTCATGCGACTTGTACGCACGGCTCTCAAAAATAAGCAGATCGAGCTCTTGCATGAGCTCAACGATGAAGAGGCTCTGTCCGTATTAAAGACGATGATCAAACAGTATCAAGATGCGCTCACGGATTTTCAATCTGCCGGCCGTCTCGATCTCGTGGAGCGTCAACAAAAGGAGATCGACCTCATCGCACAATATTTACCCCCATCTCTCCCACCGGAAGAGTTGGAAAAAATTGTGTCAGAGGCCGTAAAATCCTCCGGTGCAACCGACATGGGCAAGGCGATGGGCGCCGCCATGAAGGCTGTCGACGGTCGAGCCGACGGTAATGCGGTGCGCGCCATTGTCCAGCGCGTCTTAACAGGGTAATATTAAGTCTGTTGGGTCGCTTCTTTTCCCATGTCTAAGAATGGATCCCGTGTGATGATCTTTCGGAAACGGTTTAACGCCGTGCGGCCTCTTTTATTGGCGGCCGTTTTTTCATTCGTATTTCTTCTTGGTTTGTCAGCGTTCGCACCTGTATACGCACAGGGTCCTGACCCGGCTGGCCTTCAAGCCGTAGGCACAGCAGCGGGTATTGGAGGAAGTTCGGATCTTTTTACAATCATCGGACGCATCATTAACGTTGCGCTCGGATTTGTCGGAATTCTTTTACTTGGTCTCTTATTGTATGCCGGTTATCTGTGGATGACATCGGGCGGAGACGCAGCCAAGGTAGAACAGGCCAAGCTCTACATCCGTAACGCGATCATCGGTCTCATTATCATTGTTTCATCTTTTGCGATAACAAGTTTCATTCTCGCTCAACTTGCCGGAGTAACCGGATTTGGATCGGGGAGCGGTACCGGTCCTTTTGGCGGTGGTGGATTTGGTTTCCCAGGTTCCGCAGGCTCGCTTGGAGCGGGTATTATTGAAAGTCATCTTCCGCAGCGCGATGCAACCGGCGTTGCTCGTAACACGCCAATCGTTATTACCTTTAAGGAGCCGATTCGTATCGACTCATTTATTAAAGACTGGACCGAGGCAACTTCCGGTACCGTTGTTGGCTTAAATGACGATGCTATTAAAATCTATCCAACTTCTGACAGAAGCCAGGCCTTAACTCCGGTTCAAGCACGCGTCCGTTTCACTCCGGACCACAAAACTTTTGTTATTCGCCCCGTCGATTATCTTGGTAACCCAACGAGCAACACGGATTACACCGTAGAATTGCTCGGTGGTCGTACAGGTGTCGTTCTAGAAGATGGAACAGCCGCATTTGGTGGCGCATTTGCTTCCGGATATCGCTGGCAATTCCAGGTTTCAACCGTTATCGACACCACTCCGCCAAAAGTAACGTCTGTTATTCCTTCCGATGGTGGAAATTTTGCGCCAAATATCGTCGTTCAAATCAATTTCAATGAACCAGTGGATCCAACCGCTGCGGCTGGTGTCTGGACCGGAACAGGCGGCTTTACCAACGTAGAAGTACGCGCGACCCCAGCCTCCGGACCAGAGGTGCGTCCTTCCGGTGAATTCAAAATCAGCAACGGCTATCGAACCGTCGAGTTCACTACCGATCTCGCCTGTGGAACCAACTCATGCGGCAGCACGGTTTACTGCTTGCCCACGGATGCTTCGATTGCCGTCATCGCTCACGCGCCAACATTGTCCGATACACCGCCACAAGCTTTTCTCTCTGGCTCCGGATATGACGGCATCACGGATATGGTCGGTAATGCGCTCGACGGTAACGGAGACGGCGACACCCAAGGATCAGATGCAGACGCTGTTCCAGGTAATGATGATTACGGCTGGTCATTTGGAACCCGTGGCGCACCAAACTTGGAAGCTCCGCGTATCGATTCCACAGATCCAATTGCTGGCGACCTGATCGATTCCAGTAATCTTCCGCTCGACAGCAACCCATCTGCAGATTTTGACTCTGTCCTTCAATCATCAACGGTTAATAGCGATACGGTTGTAATGCAAAGTAATGAGCCTGCAGACATGGCCGACACATTCTGGTGGTCTTTGTCGCAAGATCCACTCACGGCAGCCGGTGCTGTCGCGGGCGTTGGTGATATCGCAACCAAAGGACGTCTTACAATCGACCACCGTTTATATTCTCCTGCATCTTCCACAGCTCCTGGTGCCGTTGTTCCGACCTATCAACCAGTTATCCATTCCGGAGTACAAAACGTCTATCAAAACTGTTTTAACCCTGCCGCTTCCGCAAGCTGTGCTGCCGGATCTAGCAACCCAAATTGCTGTGATGGCAGACCTCAAGCCGGAGGCTGTGCGGCTTTGACTCCAACACCATGATCAAGCTCCGCTCCTTGGCAATTGCTTTCATGACGATCCTGTCGCTCGCGACTGGATCGATGGCATTTGTTGCTCCCATTGCCCACGCTCAGGTTGATACGGGTTTGACCGCTGTCGGAGGAACGATCGGCTTGAGTGCAACGGATCCTCGCGTGATTGCCGCACGCATCATCAACGTCACTCTCGGATTGCTGGGCATTATCATGCTCGGCCTCATTTTATACGCAGGCTTCCTGTGGATGACGGCAGGCGGAAATCCAGAACGAGTCGAGCGTGCCAAGCTCATGATCCGTAACGCGATCATTGGAGTTGTTATTATTCTCTCCGCTTGGGCAATCACAACCTTTGTCATTAACGCTTTGATTAGTGCAACCGGCGGTGGGGGAGCAGGTGGTAGTGGCGGTGGTCCAGGCGGCGGAGTTTTACCAGGCGGCGGAGGATCCACGTCATTTCAAGTTGTAACGATCTCACCCTCAGGCTCAATTCCGATCCGTAACGTAGAAGTACGCTTTATTTTATCGCGCGATATCGACTCCGCGACATCGGCGGCCAATATCCGCGTCCTACGCGCTTCCGATTCTGCCGCGGTTGCCGGAACGCTCACAGTCACAGGCCAAATCGCAACCTTTGTACCGGACGCTTCCTGTCCAACACCAAATGAAACACGTAAGTGTTTTGATAGTGATACTGAGTTCATCGCGCAAATCGCAAGTGGCCTTAGATCCTCAACCGGACAATCTGTTTCTTGCGGAGGATTCTCGCCAGCATGTGAAGTCCGATTCACGACGGGTAATCTTGTCGATACAGCAGCGCCAACGGCTGGAATCACCTCACCTTTTGATGGTCAGAGCGTCCCAGCGGACGATATCGTAAACGTGTCTCTTGTCGCGACTGACGACGCAGGTATTTCTTACATTGAGGCCTTTGCTGGAACCGACTCTATCGGCATCGGTGCTTCAGCCGGATCAACCACCGAGCGCAATGTCACAGCTGATGTCGCTTGGATTACCGCTGGAATCGCACCCGGTCCAATGTCGCTCCGCGCTACCGCGCATGACATCGACTCCAACACAGGGGATAGCCCAATCGTTTCTGTCATGGTCCGTCCTCTCCACTGTTTTAATGGAGCGCGTGATGAAGATGAAACAGATATTGATTGCGGAGGCGCAAGCTGTGGAGCTTGTTCCGGCGGATCCTGTTCTACGGGCGCCGATTGTGCGAGCGGTGTTTGTTCCGCTGGCATTTGTGTCGAGCAACCAATTATCACGCGCCTTTCTCCGCCAGATGGTCGCCCTGGAACATTGGTCACGGTTTCGGGTGTCAACTTTGGAACCTCAACCGGCCAAATCATTTTTGCCGATGGACAAGTCGCAACCGCGCCAGCTGTTTGTGTTGCCGCCGGTATTCCAACATGGTCACAGACACAGGTTGTTGTTGCCGTTCCAGCAGGCGCCATCGACGGCCCAGTCCAAATTATCAACGCAGGAACAGGCCTAAATGATATTTCCAATGACGACCGCGGTCCGCGGCTCGATCCTTTTGATGTAAACGATGTCGCACATCCAGGTTTGTGTGGAGCGACACCAAATAACGGTGAATCAGGCGACGCCCTCTCGCTCGTGGGTACTGGACTCGGCGCTTCCAGTGACCGCGCCTATTTCAACGATCGTGAAATCGCTACGTTTCGCTCTTGGAGTGATGGTGAAATCGCTTTAAATGCACCCACGATCACACCAGCCACCTATGCCGTCACCGCTCGCTCGGGTGGCGTGCTCTCTAACAGTGTTTCCTATCGATTAAACGAGCATGTCGTAACGGCTGGACCAGAAATCGTATCGCTCTCACCAGACAATGGTCCAATGACAGAGTATGTGAGCATTCAGGGCCGTAACTTTGGTTCACGTGTCGGTCGTGTCTATTTCCGACGTGGTGCATCGGACGTCGCTATCGCCGATACGGATTTTCCTGCAGCTTGCTCCGTCGCATTCTGGTCTGACACATTAGTCACAGTAAAGGTTCCTCGCACCATCCGCGCAGGTCTTGGCGATGAAGCGATTACTCCAGGCACATATCAAGTTGAGGTCGAGCGTCAGGATACGGCTCGCAGCAACACGCTCCCATTTGCCATCAATTCATCTGCACCTCGTCCCGGAATTTGTGCGATTGTACCTGTTGCAGGTCCTGTCGATACAGAAGTCGCCCTCATCGGTGAGCGTTTAGGCGCAGATGGAACCGTAAGCTTTGCGGGTTCCGGTGCCGCAAGAGTTACGTCACTAGTCGCGGCTGGTGATTGGACAAGCTCTCGTGTTGAGACGCGCGTACCAACAGGTGCGATCACGGGTTCAGTGAATGCTACGGTCGCAACCGTTGTATCCAATTCAGTGAACTTTGCCGTCCGCAACTGCAATGAAGATGTTTCAATCTGTTCCGTCGCTGGTTCCGTTTGTTGTCGTAGCGGTGCTTGTTCAGATGCGAGTGGCGTCTGTCCAGCATCTTCTCCTTCAGCCATGTTTGCGTGGAGACTTTCTTCCGGCATTTTGCCAGTCAATCCGACAGTCATCGAGGAATGTTCTGCGGACCCAGCTTCCAAACCGCCGTCACCTTCCCCATGGTCTGGCCGTGGCGGGGGAGATCGTGTCTGTGTAAACTCGGATGTCTATATTCGTTTTAATACACCATTAAATATTTCAACCGTAACGATTTCCGGAGCGGCTGCAAGTCTTATCGTCCGCCAATGTACGGCAGGTGGAGAGAACCCTTGTTCTGCAACGGTTCCTGTTTCTCCTGCAGCTGGTTACCCGATCGTTGGCGTGAACGATGGCCAAGGTTTTATTCGCTACCGCCCAACAGCGCTTTGGGATGGTACGGCTACCTATCAAGTTATTTTAACAACAGCCATTCAGTCTTCCACCAATGTCCCAATGCGTGAAAACGCGGATCAATGTGGTGCTGGCAATGGATACTGTTTCACATTTACGACACGTGCCGCAGGTGAGCTATGTGAAATCGGCTCGATTACAGTCGTTCCTGCGCCACACACGATGGACGATATTAACATCGACCAAAATTACAATGCCGTTCCTCGCGCCGCCGATGATGCCTGTGTTGTTTTACGTGGCGATATCTACAACTGGTCATGGAACACCAGCGATGGTCGCGCTTCGGTAACAAATAACTCCGTCGCCGGACGCGTTTCTGAGAATCAAGTTGTTACTTCAAATGCGGAAACCGGATCTGATCCTGTTCGTGTAAACGCATCTACGGTTGATGGAGGTCGTAGTATCGTTGGTCGTGGCGATCTCTTTATCCGACTTGTCCCACCAAAGATCGAGTCCTACGGTCCTAATTGTGATGAAGCCTGTTTGAATGCGGCAATCTGGGCTCGTTTCAATGTTCCGATGGATCCTGCAACTGTTGATACAAGTAATATTATCCTGCGTCGTTGTGCGAACGAGAATTGTCGAACCTTTGATGGAACGCTAGATCTCTCGCGCTCTCCGATTCGTCTCACCTCATTACCGGGTGCACCGGCAGGGGATACGTCACTCCGTTATCTCGTGCTTGAACCGACGACTCCTGGGCCAGGTGGTATTCCTGTAACGCTGCTTGAACGTGGCCGTTTCTATAAGGTCACGGTTCTTGGCGGGCTTGGTTCATTCCGTTCACGCTCCGGGCTTCCGTTAACTGGTTTGAATGATCCGGACGGTTTCACATGGATTTTCCGCGTCAAAGATGGCGACAATGCACGCTGTACGGTTGAAGCTGTTGTGGTCGCACCAGGAGAAAAGATCGAAACTTCGGTCGGCGAGCGTCAATCATTCACAGCAAATCCACGCTCCGGCGCTACCGCATGTAACGCAGAAGGCGAGCCGCTCATTGTTGATCGCAGTTTTGCATGGTCTATCGAGCAAACACCAACTGTATCTAAGTTTGTAAATGGTGGCGATGGAACACGTCCAGCTGATGGTTTGGTCGATACGAACCCTGCAATCGGAGCCGGTTGTTCTAATCGCTGTACACCACGCGGCGCTGGTGGAATTGATGGTCGCGTCGCTTCCTGTGGAAACCGCGTCGTTGAAACAACCAATCCTAGCTACTGTCGCAATGCCGCAGGATCTGGTGCTTGTGCAACAAGTGGAGCAGGCGCAGTAGGTTGTCGCACAATTCATGGCGATGATTGCCGATTGCTCCCGGCAGGTTCTAAGGGTGGAGAAGAATGCGACGAGGGCTCTCCAACCGCAAGTTGTAGCGGTTCCTGTTTGTGGCGTCCGTTGGTCGGCGCAACCTGTGGAAATAGCGTTGTTGATCGCGGTGAACAGTGTGACCCAGGTCCTTCACCTGCTTCTACACCAGGTTGTTCAAACGATTGTCAGTTACTCGGTTCCAGTGAAGGAAGTTCCGTCTGTGGCAATGGTAGCGTTGGTGACGGCGAGGCTTGTGACGACGGCAACACCGCTTCCGGCGACGGTTGTAGCTCACAATGTTTGCATGAAGGCTCGGCTACCGTTATCGCTTTGTGTGGAAATGGCACGATTGAACCTGGTGAAACTTGTGATCGTGTTGGCGCTTCATTTCCAAGCGGATGTGACACAACGACCTGTTTGAAGGTCGGTACTTCTGCATGTTCCGGTGCTGGCGCAACGAACTGCTGTGGCAATGCGCTCATTGAAGCGGGAGAGGATTGTGACGGTGGCGATGGATGTTCCAATCGCTGCTTGGTCGAGGGTTCCTCTCCAGATTACGGAATTCCTTCTTTCTGCGGTGACGGCGTAACGGGCCCAGGAGAAATCAATGCATGTGAAGCCCCCTCGGGCGATGGTTTGCCTGACGCTCTTCAGCTCGTAGAAATCGTTGGCGATCGTGAACCAGATCCAGATGGCCGCATGCTTTCAACGATTCGTGCTACCTACGATGCCAAAGTCGGTGACTCCACATATGGTTTGCAGTGTGGATTCACGCTGGAGTCGTCCTGTCCTGCCGGAACCGGTCTTGATGATCACGGTTGCTGTGCGCCACGTCCATCGGTTGTATCGCAGTACCCACCAGCTCTTCCGACAGGAACAGGAATCTGTCGCAACGCACTCATTACCGCAACATTCAACACGCGTCTTGATGAAACAACTGTTCGAGCCAACTTCATTGTCGCGGAACGTGTCGTCGGAGCCGCCGCTGTCTGTCCTGCAGGAACAACATCCGTAACTCGTGAAGATCTCGATCTTCGCAATGCGCCTTGGTATCAAAAAGCTTGGCATTCCATCGTTTCCTTCTTTGCGCCTCAAGCGGCTTGGGCCGATGTCTTCTGCGAAGGCTCAGTTCGTGGTCGTTTGAACTTTGATAATGCGGGCGTCGGAACAACAGCAAGCTTTGTCCTTGAACGCGCTTTGAGTGCCGATACGGAATACCGCATCACGTTCCGTGGCGATAGTGACTTGCTCGACAACCCAGTTGGTCGTACGGGTATCCGTTCCGCACGTGGAGTTGTTTCCGATGGTGCGATTCAGTGGAATTTCCGCACTGGTTCTCGTATTTGTACGGTATCTTCCGTTAATATTCGCGACTTAAACACGGATAGCCCAAACCTCTTCAGCGTTCCAGCAGAAGAGCATCCATATCGTGCAACTCCGGTCTCGATTCAAGACGGACGTTCCGTTCCACTCTCAACCGTCGCAGAATACGACTGGCTGTGGGATGGTTGGAATACTTCCGATGATACGATTCTCGGAGTGACGCCAGACGTCGTACCAACCGCCGCCACAGGAACCGCTCGCAACAAAAACGGTGCCGCGTATGTTTCCGCCGCCATTCGTATCACGCATGATGAAATCAGTGTTCCATCAACAACAAATCGTTTGATTCGTGGTAGCCAGCTGGCAACGGTATTGTTGTGTGAAAAATCTTGGCCAGCACGACTCATCGCTCCGTTCTCTGACAGCGATGGATCGCCTTCACTTGCGGGAACGCCTTTTGCTGGTGGACCGTTCTACAATTTCTCGACGCTCTATTGTCGCGACCAGGGAGTACAGGATGATGCAACGGATGACTTGCCAGCGATGAATGTCGCGCCGATCACGCCATCACCGCTCGACGCAGGCATCGGTATTTTGCGCCAATATCTCTTCACCTTCTCTGAATCTTCACTTCGCGGCGATGGTATTGGTATTCGTATCGTAGCCAACCCGCTTCATCAATCGCCATCCGCTTGGTACACATCCAAAGGTTTCTCAGGTTCACCAAAGGCCATTACCGTCGATGGATATGAGGCAGTACAAGATGGAAACACAGTTTACATCGGAGCCGTAAACACCAACGGTTTAACTTGGGGCGATATATATCCAAATATTTACGTGATTTCACGTAACCCAGATGCTCAACCAGAAACCATCAATATTTTTGATCAGATGGTTCAGAACTTTGTTCTCAACGTAAATCTTCAAGAAGACTCACAGAATTCCTGTGTCTATGCCTTAGCCGATGCAGGTCACGTTGCCAATGAATCCTATCGTGGCGATGACGGACGTACGGTTGCCTGTACTGCGGACTGGGAATGTCTTGCCAAGAGCCCAAGCCTTCGTTGTGCGAGTTTCAAGACCAAGATGCAACGCGACATCAAGCGCATTGCCGACTTCCAGCGCATGACCGATTCGCTCGAGTCCGTGAAGGGTAGAAATGGTAAATATCCTGATCTACAAACAGGCTCCTTCTTGCCGACCATGTCCACCAGCCGTTGGCCAAGCTGGCAAGGCGCCTTCACCGCAGAACTCGGTTCCACGCCTCCAGCTGATCCAGTAAACCGTTTCTTGACTTGTGGTTTGTGTGCCACGAGCGGTTCACCGTGTATGGATAACGCCGACTGTTCCGCGGGCGATACCTGTAATCAGCGTGAAGGAACCGGAACAGCTTACGACGGTATTGAAACATCCACATGTTGGAATCCAACCAGTCGCAACTTCGTCTGTCCTCGTTACAATGACTTGAACCCATCCTCGGTATCACGTCTCTATCAGTATCGCGCACTGAACGCCGGTGCACGCTATGAGCTTGCAACCGAGCTTGAAGGTCCGGCACCTGATCGCTATCGCCCTCGTCTCCTTTCTGAAATCAAGCGCTGCAGCAACATAGAATCTGTTTGTAATATCGATAGCGACTGTACCGTTCCTGGCCCTGCTGGCGGCGCACCGCTTTCAACCGGAAGCTGTGTCGCAACCGGTGGAAGCTGGCGCTATGGCGGTTTGTGCGACGGTACCTCTTATGGCAATGACGCCATCTGCGGCAATGGCACAATCGGCCCGGGCGAAGTTTGTGAGATTGGCGATACGCGTCCTGCGTCTTGTTCGACTTCAGCGGTGCCAAGCGGAACCAAGCTTCAGGTCTGTGACAACTGCCGTGGCTTTGTAGACTCTCCTTCAACAATCTGTGTTGCAAACGCTTTGTGTGGAAACGGCCGCCTCGATCGCAACCAATGTCTCGGAGGTAGCGGTTTCCGTTATGGTCAATCATGTAACACGCCTGGCTCAACAGAGGAGTGTCGCGATTCGCGTGATCCAGCCGGCTCCGGAATCGTTTGTACCGCTCTCGCCGCCACAGAAATCTGTGACGATGGCGCTCTGAACGGAACATATGGTCGATGCAACCGCACCTGTACGGGTTATGACGCTTATTGTGGCGATGGACGTCTCTCGCCGGGTGAAACCTGTGATCAAGGCGCTTCTAACGGCCAGTACTGCGCCCCAGGGACATGCAGCCCTGCAAGTTCTTGTAGCATCGATTGTCGAGGTCCTGCTCCATATTGTGGAGACTCAGTTGTTACAGCGCCAAATGAACAATGTGATGGAAACACGCAACGATCCAACAAAGCTTTGTGTATCGACGGCCCAAACCGCTTCAACCCATGTGACACCAACGCTGACTGTGGCACGGGCTTTACCTGTGGCGGTTCTGGCGGAGGAGCATTGAATGCTTGTACGGGTACACTCGGACTCTGTTCCAACGATATTAACGGCAACACCCTGTTCGATGATTCATGTACAACCAACGCCAACTGTCTTCTCGTCGGACCGCCGCGCGATGAAGGTCAATGTATCCAGTATCCAACCGAGCGCGTACGTTCTTGTCAGAGCGGCGCTACTGCCTCGGCATGTTCTTGGAATGGTTGGAGCGTTTGTCAGCCAATTGGATCTTGTGGCGATGGCCGCGTTGACCCCGCGGAAGAATGTGACGATGGCAACCGTGATAACAATGATTCCTGTACAAGTTTGTGCAAGAGTAACATCTGTGGCGATAACTTTGTAAAAGTTGGTACAGAAGAATGCGATAACGGTACACGCAATGGAACGCGTTCTTGCGACGCCGACTACGGCTCAACCTGTATCTCTTGTTCCGCAACCTGTCGCCAGGTCGCGAGCTCTGGAGGATTCTGCGGGAACGCTATCAGAGAAGGCCCAGAACAATGTGATCGTGGCGATACAGACGGTAATCCGTTAACAACAAATGATCCTACGCCGACCTGTCGCGAACTTGGGTATGATTATGCAGAAAAATATAACTGTACGGGTGCTGCGTTCACACTTTGTCCGAGCTCTGGAGGTGGTGCATTTAGTCTTATTGGTGATGTTTGCTTAAGATCAGGATTGGGAGCAGGGTCCGCACTGACTATTGACGATTCAAATATTCTTGCCGAGAATCGCCGAAATAGCCTGTGTGTTATTGTGGGCGGAACGTTGAGAGAGAGTATTGGTTGCGGAACATCTTGTGGGTTCACCGGCTGCAAACGATGTGCGGATACGCCGGGAGATGGCGTGATCGGCGCACAGGTATTCGATGCTATCTATTCCAACCAACCGGTACCAAACGCCCGCGTCACCTTGTATAACCGAGGTATCCGTGTCAGTGAAACATTCACAAGCTCAACGGGAGAATTTGCCTTCCGCAACGTTAACCGAAATTCGGAGTGTTCCCAATACAGAATCGTCGTCGACTTCTATCGTGACAACCCTTGTACCGGTAACACGGCCGATCGACCAGTTGATGGCTGCAATGGTCAGGTTTGGCCAGCCGGCCTCACGGCTCCAGATGAAGGTCGCAACGGTGGATATTGGCCATTTGAATCGCAAGCATTCGGTTACAATAATTTCTTGTCACGCGGAATCAACGATACGGGCGGAAACATCTTCCTGGCACCGCGCGTCGCTCGTGATGAGACGCTCGTTATTCAGACCTGGAATGGCAACCTGCCACGGGGTTATATCGATGCTCACTTGCTACTACCGGACGCGCTCGCTCCCGTTCAAAGTGATGTACGCTGGTCTTTTTCCTCTGGGCCTAACTTCTCCGGAAATCAAGACATAGATGGAACGGCCCCGCACGCATATCTAGCTTGCTTTCACAGCGATGGATCCGTAGGATGTGGCAGTTTTAGTACTGCACCCCAAACGATGAAATATAAGCGAGGGAATTGGGCGTTGACGGGGCGCTATGCATACTATCTCGTAGACTATACACCGGCTACTTCACCGCCTGCTTATAGCTATTTTGATCACGTATCTTCAACGGTGCGTGTTGTAACGGAAGATCGCTTGTTTACCGTGAGACCTCCAACAGCAAACCCCACAGCCACGAGTCAATGCAGTGCCTCTGAACCTGTCGGTTCACGTGGTAGGTACTGG
>Ga0163152_10001481_pt1 | contig 37072 bp, 35 predicted proteins | sample OliLakLV19MP8IB2_FD_148635 | JGI IMG/M metagenome (GOLD analysis project Ga0163152, IMG submission 148635) | Freshwater microbial mat bacterial communities from Lake Vanda, McMurdo Dry Valleys, Antarctica - Oligotrophic Lake LV.19.MP8.IB-2 | ecosystem: Environmental > Aquatic > Freshwater >...
TCGACCGGGTCTACTTCGCGCCGAACAGCGACGTGATCCTGGCGAAGTCGTTCAGCATCCTCCGCCAGGTCGGACTCACCCTGAAGGCCAACACGGAGATCCGGCGGATCCGCGTCGTGGGACACACCGACAACGCCGGCACCGACGCGTTCAACCAGGATCTCTCCGAGCGGCGCGCCCGCAGCGTGCGGGCCTTCCTGGTGGAGAACGGCATCGACCTCGGCCGGATGGAGACCGTCGGCTACGGCGAGTCCACGCACATCGACACGAACGAAACCCCGGTGGGCCGCGCCAACAACCGCCGCGTGGAGTTTCTCATCCTGGAGGCGGCCCCGCCGATGTAGCGCTACGACCTCGAGGGCATTCGGCACCGACGCCGACGCGATCTGCGAGAGCACCGGCTCGTCGAGCGTCAGCTCCAGGCGATCGAGTATAGAGCGCGCACCTCGCGCTATTCCGTGTCCGCGATTGCGACCCGCCAACGGGATTGGAACTCATGCGCCATGAGCGCGGATAGTCGAGAGACAGCTCGGACTCGAACCCATCAACGCCGTGACCAGCATCGCGGGATACCTCGCAGGGGGTTCTTCGTCCTTGCGGTATTGGCCACCTAGACTCTGCTCGTGAAAAAACTCGCCCACATCCCGGCTGGCGCGACGTTCGACAAGAAGGAGAACGAATGGAGCTTCGGCAAAAGGCTTCGCGGCAAGCGCGTCGGGGTCTGGCAATTCTGGAAGGCGCCGAGCGGATACCTGATCGCCGAGTATGTCTTTACGGACGGACCCGATGAGCGCGCGAAGTCCTGGAAGAGCTTCCATCCGAACGGCGATCTTGCCGAGGAGGGTACGTACGACAGCGGCGGCCGGGTCACGAGCCAGACCTGGCGCCGGACGAAGGGACAAACCTCCGAGGCGCCTCCGTACTGGGCGGAGTTTGCTCCCGGCGCCTGGGCGATGACACGTGGGGCAGAGAATCCGACCTCAGGAGGCGCGCTACGCTACTTCGACAAACAGGGCGCCGAGCTCGACGAACGCGGCAAGCCCCTCCGGGCAGCCAAGGCCGCGAAACTCGCGGCACGGAGCCAGTGTCTCGGATTCCTGAAACGGCCTGCCCACGAGAGCGCAGCGAATGCCGTTGACCGGTATCAGCGCTTCTTCGACCGCTTCGTCGAGCTCCAGGGCGTCTCGCCGAAAGACGAGTCGGTCAAGGACGACCGGCTCGTCTTCCACAGAAAGCCCGTGACGCCAGCCGTCATCGCGCGAGCGGAGAAGCGTTACGGCGTGACGCTGCCCCCGAGCTACGTCGAGTTCGTGACGAAGCGGGGTCTCTTTTCGCTCGGAAACTCCCATGAGTCGCGCTTGAACGCCCCCGACTCGATGCAGTCGGTCTACTCGTGGCACGTCGAGAACGGATGCGATCACGAGACGATGGTGAGGCAGTTCAAGCTGCGCGCCCCCGGCATACGGCTCTGGAAGCAATCCCTCGGGTTCTCGGATGGGGACCGCGAGCTGCAGCTCGTCGCGCTCTACTGCTTCCGCTTCGATTCCCAGAATCCCAAGACGAAGGAAGCGTCTGTTTGGGCGTTCGACTCCGAGGATCCGCGCGACTTCGCGAAGCCGACCGGGAAGGTGTGTGCCACCCGTGGATTCGACGAGCACATCGCGCGAATCGTCGACGAGAAGATCAGTGAGATGATCGACGAGGGATTTCCGAAAGCCAATCTGAAGAAACGGTGACTCAGGCCGTTCGTTCCGCCGATCCAAAGGACGTCGAGCTGCCAGTGGCGATCCTTTGCTGGGAGCGTCTCCTCTCCGACACGAACATTCTCATCGACGAATATCATGAGAGCCTCCTCGTGGTGAGGCAGGTTCCGTTCGCCGCCCGGTACGCGTCGATTGTTGCGTGGTGGGACTTCATGCATCCTGCAAACCGGCTGAGCAGCGACCTGCTACGAGCTCGTGCTCCGTCCGGATCGTAGCGATGCGAATTGCGATTGCCTTGGGCACACGGATGCGATGTCGCGCAGCTACGCGTGGGAAGCCTGCGCGTCGGGACTACGAGTACGTTCGGCGCGGCACATCGATTCGATCTCGACTGAATTGAATGGCGAAGAAGAAGGCGCACGTCCAGCCCTCGCTCGAGCAAGTGCTCGGCGACGCCTCACGCGCGGCGCAGTGGCTGGAGCGGGGCGCCGCCGTCATCGAGCAGGTGAAGCGGCTCGTCGCGACGCCGCAGAGCCAGGTGCTGCCGCCGGAAATCCTTTCCCTTCGAGACGCGCTCGAGAGCGCGTCTCCGGGTTCCGGCAGGGTCGCGTGGCGGCTTCTGTGGAACGCGATGACGCGTCCGAAGAGCTTCTCGTGGTGGCAGGGGCTGAACACGTTGAACGAATGGCAGTGGCGACGGATCGCGGTGTTCGATTCCCGCATCGAAGTGTTCGACGGCGAGGATCTGCATCGCTTCCCGGACGTGGCGAGCGCGACGAAGCACACGCAAGCCCTCGGCTGTGCGCCAAAGGAGTTTCTCCTTGGTCGCGGTTGGACGCGAAAGAACCTCAAGACGCCCGGCGTTGAGTGGCTCGAGCGCGTCCCGCGTTGCATCGTGGACCACGTGGGTTCGTAGCTCCTGCAAGGGGCGAGGCGGAACCACCGACCGTCTGCGGTTATGGACACATGACGCGCGCACGAGGCGGCTTCAGGCTCGCCCCTGGCAGCAACAGCAGTGACTCGAGGAAGGGTACGAGATGAAGGGCACGACGCTTCTCGCGGTCGCAACCGCGATGCTGATGGCGAACGTCGCACACGCCGAGTACGCAGCGATGGACGAGATCCCGGGCGGCGCGTCTCCGGGCGCGGGGCCGAGCTCGAGCGGAGGGGGCGGCGCACGTCGCAGTGGCGGCGGCGGCGGGGACGACGCCGGAGATCCTCGGCTCCGGCTCGATGGCGAGGGCTTCGAATTGTGATCCTCGATCATCCTGTGAGACTCGCCGCGAGTTGGGGCGGATTCTCGTGAATGCCGGACTTCCTCCGGTCTCAGGGGCGATCCCCTTCGCTCACGACGACCGTGAACGTGGTGGGCACCTCGTCCATCGGGATCGCCGCGAGCGGCGCGGTGCTGGAAAAGTTGATGTTTCCGGCCGGCATCCAGTCGAGGTAGTCCACGCGGAATGCGTCAAAGCCGTCGGCGAAATCGGCGCCGAGCAACCGGACGCGGACCGAGTCGAGCGCAATCGAAGGCGCATACGACGCGAGTTCCTGCGGAAGCGCCGGTAACGTCAACGACGAAACGGGCGACGGAGGGGCGTAGACGATCCATTCGTGTGACCCCGAAACATCCGAACGTCGCAGCGCGATCTGAACGACATCGGCACCCGCACCGGCACCGGCGGCGGTCCAGGAGACCACGGGACGCGGGTCGTCGGTCGCTGAGACGGCCGTGACATGCGGGAGGAGCGCGGCGCCCAGGTCGACGGTTCCACTCGCCACGCTGCCCGCTTCGCCCGCGACGTAGAACGCCACGCTGTCGGCGCTCGTGCTCACTGCATACGTGAGCTCGAGACCGACCACGGTGCTCGTTCCAATATCCGGAATCATGCGGATCGAGAACGAGCCGTTCGTGGCGGACGACGCTTGCACGAGATCCGCGGTTCCGAAGAAGCCACCCTCATCACGCGAGAGCACGCTGCCGTAGACATCGATGATGTCGGTGGTCCCGCCGGTCACGTCGAGTGAGTACGTGGAGAAGTCGGTTCGCCAAACGCCGAACGTCAAGGCGCTCGAGGCGACCGCAACGTCCTCGGCAACGGCGAAGGCGAGGGCGTTCAGCGAGGAATCGCCAGCCAACGCCACACCGTCGTACGTCAGCGATCCGTTCACGCAGTCAGGAGGTACGTCGATCGCGTTCCCCGTAACGCCGAAGAAAATGTCGGTGAAACAACCGAGCTCGACGGCGTAGCCAGCGGCGCCGCCATACGCCGAATCGAAGACCAGGTCCGGAGTGGCAGCGGGCGTCGGCGCGCCGCCGGCCGAACCACCATCGATGGTTATGCGCAGGTCGTCGCCGGCCTCAACCGCCATGATCGTCCGGACCCATGTCGAGAGGCCCGACGTCGTCATGAGCGACACCATGCCGCCGCTTTCGAATTCGCCGAGCGTCGCCGTCCCGTCGGTCCCGGTGACAAACGTGGCGATCGGCTCACCATCCGCGTCGTGGAAGACGACGTGCACTCCTGGAAAGGGAAGCAGGGTGTCGGCATCCAGCGCCGTGACCGTTACGGAATCGCCGGACCCTCCGCCGCCACCCTTCTTGCCGCCGCAGCCAACCAACGACAGGAGAACCGCAAGGACGACCACTGCTCGAACGGTACCCATCAACATGCGTCACCTTCGCGTGCCCGCTCCTATCGTGCGCCACCCGCGTCAGGCCCGCAAGCGTGCAGCTCACGGATCCAGTACAGGAGCGCGGCGAGGCTGGTCAGAAAAAGCGAAGCACCTTGAGCAGCAGCGGAACGCGGCGGCTCCCGGAGGAAGCCGCCGCGCGAAACCGCTGCAACCTACTGGCAGTCGAAGTCGACGTCCGTGACCGTCGCCGCGGTGACGAGCTCGTTCGTGATTCCGGACTCCCCATCAAGCACTACCGCGAGATCACCGGCTGCAGCCTGAAGGACGCGAAGGACGCCGTCGATGTGCTGCGAAAGCAGTCGCGCGACTAAGACGTCCGTTGCCCAGCCGCTGGGACCGGCTTCTCGGCCTCGCCGAGATCATCGAAGGCCCCGCCGTTCCGAAGCCGTAGCGAATCAGCCGGCAGGCTACTTGCCCCCCCATCGCCACCAGCATCTCGCACGGGCCGACGAAGCCCCCCGGACCCTCGAATCTCTTCAATTCGCTCTCGATCTCGCGCCAGGTATCGGCGCGCTCGTCGTCGGACAGCGTGGCCATCATCTGGTGGAGCGCCCCGAACGATTCGCGCTCGAAGCGGACGCACTCGGCCGCCGTCGGCAGCCGCACCGGCGCCGACATTTTCTCCACGACCAGGTCGCGCAACCCCGCGCGCTCCAGAACCGCGGCGAGCACGCCGTCAGCGCCGAGCGAGAACGGTCCCGGCTAGCAACAGTGCGTCCAGGCGGAAGAGGCGGACGCCGCCCTACAAGCGGCGTATCCGTCGAGCTCGCGCATCCCGGAATCGGCCGACTATCTCCTCTCCGGCTGCTGATCCGTCGCGGATAGACTCACAGCAATGCGCTTTTCTCCGTTGCTCACGCTCGTCCTCTTGCTTCCGCACCCGGCATTCGCCGCAGGACTCGAGGTGACCGTCCAGGGCGAGTTTGCGTACGACGACAACCTCTTCCTCCTCGACGACGGCCAGGCGACGGACCTCGACGACGGCACGTCGAGCAACGACAGGTACGACAACATGGAGTCGTCGACCGATCTCATCGTCGGCCTCAGCGGGCGCGTGGAGTGGTCCACCAAGGAGCTCGCGGGTCGAAGGACCCGGCTTCGGCTCGAACCGGGGGTCGCCGTCCATCTGCGGAACGCGCGCTGCACGCACGCGATGATCGGGGCTTCCGTCGACCAGCGGCTCTGGAAGGGTGGCGGCGTGTACCTCCGTGGCGACCTCGTTCCGTCGCGCTTCAAGAAGAACTACTTCGTCGACGGGACGGACACGGACCTGCCCCCGGATGGGGTCAGCGGCTCGGAGAAGGACTACGAGCCGGGCCTCGTGACGGAGGCGGTCGCGATGCTCGGCGTTTCTTCGGACATCGGGAAGCGCCTCGAAGTACATCTGGAGGGCGGAGGCGCCATGGAAACCTGGGCCAAGCCGCTCCAGAACCGCGACCAGCGGCTGCTGATCGCCGAGGCGGGCGCGGAGGTCAAACTCGGCCGGATCAAGGTCGGCGCCGCGTACGAGCTCGTCGACTCCAGCGCGCCGGGCGGCGACGAAGTGGTGATCACCGATCGGCAGCGGGACGAGATCCCGATCGACCGGTCGTTCTCATCCGGAAAGGTCTTGGGTTCGCTGGACGTCGAGTTGACCAAGGCGCTCGAGCTTCGCGGCGCCGCTTCGTTCCGCCAGCGCAACTATTCCTCGGATGGCGCTCTGGATCCCTACGCCGACCGCGTGGACCAACGCATCGGCTTCGCCGTCGGTGTCCGGATGGCTCTGGGACACGTCGACCTCGGCGCGGGAGTCGAGCACTCCTCGAACGGCACCAAGAGACCGAACGATCCGGATCGTTCGGGCGACCGCCAGCTCGACTACGCGAAGAACATCTTTTCGCTCTCGGCGTCCTACCGCTTCTGAAGCGGCTTCCTTCCGTGAACTACCCCCTCGAGTTCTCCTCGCGCCGCGAGTCTTATCGCGCGTCGTTCCAGAGAAGGCGGGGCGAGTCGGCGTCGTTGCCACCGACGCTCGTGTATTTCGCGAACCAGCCGTCATCGGAGACGACGCTTCCGAGGTGATCGGGGTCGTACTCCGACGCGGCGAAGAAGTCGCCCTGCGACGGACGGGCGCCATCGGCGCCGGAGCGCGGGTGCGTGTGGATGATGAGGTCCAGCCCGGTTTCGTCGGCGTCGAGCTCGAGTTTTTCAGGAGCGCCCTGGACGAGGTGGATGCGCCCGTCCGCGCTGCGCGAGAGCCCGAACTCCATGCCGCCCTCGCGCGCCGCGAGAATCGAGAGCGCGGCGAAGAGTTCGTGCCGCGAGTGTCCTCGCCAGAGGTCGCCGACCTCCGTATGGAAGATGTCGTCGCCGTCTCCGTAGATCGACGCGTAGCTCTTCGCCGACGCGAGGCGCGACGCGAGGTGGTTCGCGAGCGGAACGAACGCACTGCGCGGCCGCGCCGACAGATCGGCGTTCGCACGTCCGAGGCGCGCGGGTCGAGGGGTCGTCACCGAGCCGCCCGCGGCGAGTTTGGCGCGGAGCCCCGCGACGGAAACCGCGGCGAAATGCCGGCGGCGCGCCACGTTCATCAGGTCCTCGTGCAGGAAGTAGGTCGAGCCGCTGAGACCCTGCGTGGACAGGACTTCGTTGGCCGTCACCCACCCATTGCCGTCGCGGTCCGCGGTTGCGAGCGACTGCACGTTGTCGCCGTCCGCACGCGCGAGATCCGCGGTCTTGAACTCGACGCCGTCGCTCTCGCTGAAACGAACGTCGATGATTTCCGCGAGGGCCGCCGCGAGAGCCGCCAGCGGATCCATCGGAGACGGTGGGCACACGTCGGTCGCGGGCGAGGCCACGGCGGCCCGCGCGAGAAGCGCGAGCACGGCGATCGATCCGATCCGGTGGCCCAGGTTCATCCGACCAGGCTTCAGCAAGCGACATGCCATCCCGCGCCCAACGTTTCTCGCGGGTTCCCGCTGTTGGAGATGACCGGGACATCGATGTCCGGTGCAAACTCGCCCTAAAGACCATGAGTCACGTTGGATGCTGGATCATTCCTCGGGGTCATCTCCGAGCAGTACCGCGATGTTGAGTTCGATCGCGTCAAAGGGCTCCGCACGGACCCGCTCCGCCGCTCCGGCGCGCAGCGCGATAAGGTAGCCATCAGGCGCATGGCGGTGCACGGTGAGCGTTCGGTCGACCTGATCAAGGATCCAGTAATGCGGAACGCCTGCCTGGTGGTAGCGCCGTAGTTTCGTCACCGTGTCGGTTGCACGATTCGACTCGCTCACGATCTCGCAGATCCAGTCTGGGCGCGAGGTGACGGGCCGCTCACTCGGCGGCTTGGGAAGGCGATCGCGACGCCATCCGGAGACGTCTGGACGGTATCCTCGACCGTCGAGCACGAGGTCCACCTCGGTCGCGATCCACCAGCCGCCCGGTCCGCCCCGAGTGCCCGTTCGACGGTCGAAGGGTTGCCCGATCGCGCCCGACGTTCGCCCCTGGGCCCGACCATGCTCCAGAGTCGGCGCTGCCTTCTCGACGAACTCCCCGTCGATGAGCTCGAGCCTCGCGCCTTCCGGTTGGGCGAGCCATTCCTCCACGGTCTTCGGAGGAGCCTTGGAGACAGGCGACGACATAGGGTGACGATAGCAAATGTGGGCGCCAACGAAGAGGAAGTGTAGTCAGAGCGATTGCCACTCCCGCGGCTCCCACAGCTCGACATTGTTGCCTTCGGGATCGAGGATCCATGAGCGCGACGGCTTGTTGGATCGCGTCGTTGGAGTCGATGGATGGCACTTGGAAAGAAGCGAAGCCGGCGCATCACAGTGGATGACGTGGGCTACCGCTGGCGCGAGAGTCACGGGGCGCACGCAATGGAGCTGCGCGTCGAATTGTTCGCGACTCCTGGCGCGGTCCTGCTCGTAGAGGTGCCCTACCTGCACTTGAACGCCGAGTACCCTTCCTTCGTCTATCGTCCGGTGTTCACGAATCGAATCGTGGCAGCTGTGATTCGCGAGGCCCTCACCCAAGGCTGGGAGCCCGCCTCGCATGCGGGCAGGCTTCATTTGGCCGGCGAAGAAGGCGCGCGCTTCGTAACGACGAGCGATTATAGGGAGTGCCGGGACGTCGTTCGATCCGGCGATCGCTACGTGTAAAGGGCCTTCCCATGCGAAGCCATGACGGAGAAGTATCGCGCACGCTGATCGCTCGTCGCTCCCGGATCATCGCGGATCGCGCGGCCGGTTCCAGGCCTCCGCGCGCGAGGCTGCCGTGAACTGCGATCGCGCCTCTGCTTTTCCCGCCACTGCGCCGGGCGGCTGGTCGAATCCCCACGTCGAGGAACTGCGCGATGCGCTCTCGGACTGCGCCGTCGCGGCGTATGAGCGACTCCTAACTCAGCCGGCGGGGCCGCAGACCCGGACTGTCGCTGCGCGCCTTCTCGCGTTCTACGAATTCTCCGAGGTGGCGAAGGACAAGAAGCGAGCCGCAGCCCTGCGCAACCGCTTCAAGGACCTCGAGCCCCTGTACGATCCGCCCGATCTCGAGCTGATCCGGCGCAAGTGAGCCGGATCTTCGTTTCCTCGGTACTGGGCCGATCGCATTCCGAAGTAGAATCGCGCGATGGAGTCGCGAGCGATGCGCTGGGCGAACGTCGAACGTGTTTGCCTCGCGCTCATACCGGTTGGCGCGCTTTCCATGGTCGCGCTGCTCATGTTCCTCAACGTCCGCGTCGCGGGCGTGGTGCTCTTTCTCCTTCCCGTCGTGGTGTTGCAGTTCGCCCGGTCCGAGCAACTCGACGACCCTGGCCGGCGCCGTCGGGCGCGGATCCATGCCAGCATCGCGCTCGCTGTCGTCGTTCTCGCCCTGGTAATCGTGTCGCTCCCCGAGGACCACTGGCTGATCACGCGGTTCAGCGGAGTTTGACGGGCGAGAGCGAGCGGTAACGCTCCCGGCTCGAGCGGCTGGTATCCTGCGGCGTTCGTACTCGGCCCCAGGCGTGTCGTAGTCGGCGTCTTCGTCCCTGCTTCTGTCGTGGCACGCGAGAAGTTCGCAGGTAGGCTTCGCGTCATGCAAAGGACAAAACTCCGATGGGCCCCGCTTGCGCTTCCGATTGTTTTCTTCGCTCTCGGAACCGCGGCGATGATTTCGAGCTCCTGGGAGTCCGCTTCGCGTCTTCGTGCGGACCGTGCCGAGCTCCAAACCAATCTCCTGCGCCACGGCATGAGCGAAGCGCAAGTGATGGCTATCGTGAACTACCAAACGCTCGCGGGCACGGAACACACCAGGCACACATCGACAACGGGGGCAGTCATTCTGGGCTTCATGATGATTGCCGGGATGGTCCTCGCGAGCTCTGCGGTGGGCCGAACGTCCCCGCCGGCGGCGCCGTAGAGAAGAGTTGGTGGGGCAGCGCACGTAACCCCACTGCGCACACTGGCGGCCGAGCGCGCCGTGCCTACCCGATCTGGCCAGTGACACTCGCACGCATGCGCTGGTCGGAAATCGTGTTCCTGCATTGGGACGTCGCGCCGTCCCGCATCGCAGGCTGGCTCCCCGACTGGCTCACGCTCGACACGCGCAGAGGACGCGCGTTCGTGGGCGTCGTCTCGTTGTGTGCACGCGGGCCGATCCCTTCCTGGGCGTGGCGATTCGCGCATCGGTTGCCCGCGTATGCGCAGGTGAACGTCCGCACCTACGTGCACGGTCCGCAGGGCCCGGGCATCTACCTCCACAAGACGTCGGTCGGCAGCGTGATCGCGGCCGCCTGTGCGCGAATGCTCGGCCAGCCCTACGTCCCGGAGCGGGCGCACATCGAGCGCCGCGGCGCCACCGTCGAGGTCGAGTCGGCGCCGCTCTCCTTCGAGGGTATGGATCACCAGGGGCCATCCGGCGCGCCTCGCGGAATCGAGCGTTGGCTGCTCGAGCGCACCATTCTCTACGGTGCGCTCCCCGGCGGCGTGCAATACCACGTGCGCATCCAGCACGAGCCGTGGCGCGTCCGCCGGATGCTGCCGTCGCTCTGCGAAAGCCGCGTGCCGGAGATCGAACACGCGCAGCCGGGCGGCGTGCTCGCGGCCCAGGCGATGGACGTGAACTTCCTCTCGCTCACGCCCGACTGGAGCACCGCGAGGAATCCCGTCGAAGCGCTCGTCTCGACCTGACGGGTCAGAACTCGACGCGGGCGCCGAAGAACGGGAGCGTCGGGAGGCCGCTGATGTCCTGGCGCTTCGGCGATTCGGGCGGCTGCCCGTCGGGATTGCCGGCGGTGTACGCGATGAACTCGGTGTTCGTCCGCACCTGCGCGTTCAGGAGCTCGAAGTAGCCGATCACTCGGCGCTCGCGCCAGCGCCATGCCCGTTCGGCGCGCAAGTCGAGCCGCGCGTAGGCGGGGTACCGCGCCGAGTTCACCGGGCCGAGCTCGTCCGGCACCCACACGTTGCGCGGGCCCTGGTCATTCGAGACGTCGCTCTCCACGCGGAACGATCGCACCGGCGTGAACGGCTTCCCCGATCCGAAGCGGCCCGTCGCTGACAGCGTCCAGGCGTCGTCGAGGCGCCAGTTCATGACGAGATTCGCGGTGTGCCGCTGGTCGAAGTACGGCGAGAACGTACGCGCGTCGGGATCCTCGAGCAGTGGATTCGTCGTGACGATCTTCAGCCAGGAGTAGTTGAGCTCCGCGCGGATCCGGCGCGCGAGCTGCCGCGACGCGGACACCTCGAAGCCGTACGCGGTCGAGCGCCCCTCGTTGAGGAACGGCTTGTCGAGCTTCTCGAAATCGTCCGGCTGCGGATTCGCGAAATCGACTGTCGAAAAATCCTGCGGCATCACCTGGTCGAAGACGTCTTTCCAGTACGCCTCGACTTTGAGGAACGGCCCGGTCGCGCCGAGCGGCTCGCCTTCGTAACCCGCGACCCAATGCACGGCCTGTTCGCTCGTGAGATCGGGATTGCCGAACGTGGGATCGAGCAGAATCGGATTGAACGGCGGCTGATGAAAAAGCCCCCACGCGCCTTTCAGCACGTGCCGCTCGCCGACGCGCATCGCGACGTTCAAGCGCGGGCCGACGTTCACCTCGTGCGTCGCGTCGTTCCACGAGATGCGCAGGCCCGGCTGCACGGTAAGCCGATCGCGAAGCGTGTATTTGTACTGGCCGTAGCCCGCGCCGACCCAGAACGAGCGGTTCGGGAAGAGCTCGGTGAGCGGGAGATTGGGATCGCCGCCGATCGCGACGCCCGGAGTGAACTGCCGGAAGTCGCCGACCTTCCCGGTGAGCACGAAGCTCGCGCGGTTGAGGTAGAGGCCGGTGTCCCACGCGGTCCCCTTCTCCGGCGCGTGCGAGAGATCGACGCGCAGCGAGTCGTTGTAGACGTTCGCGTCGACGGCGATCGGATCGGTGCCCGTCGCGCTCGCGCGCAACACGTCCTGCACGCGGGAGAGGTTCGTCTTCACGAACGTCTCCGTGCCGAGAACGCGCGTCCACTTCACCCAGCCGAGCGTCTGCCGGTCGTCGAAGAAGACCGTGTCGGCGATGCCGGACTCTTCGCGCTCGAACGTGAAGTGGCGCAGCGTGTTCTGCACGTACATCAGGTTGATCGCGACGCGGTCCTGCGGGCCCGCGTCCCACACGCCCTTCGCGAAGAGATCGAGGAATACCGGCGCCGCGAGATCGATGTTTTCGAGAAACGGCCGGGCAAGCTCGAGCGTCGGCTCGTAGTCGCTGCGTCGCGCCGAGAGCAGCCATCCATCGGGAACGAGACGCGCCATGCCGGCGGCGTTGGACCGCGCTCCACCTTCGAGCCGCGAGTTCACCGAGATCATGGACGCTTCGAGGATGCCGGTCGGGCGGCCGTCCTCGCGCGGCTGCGGATCGCGATAGTCGATCGCGAGGATTCCCGAGAGCGCTTCGGGAAAGCTCGCGAGCTGTCCGCCGGTGTAGATCTCGGCGGAGCGCACGAGATCCGGATTGAAGATCGTTCCGCCGCCGAGCGGCTGGAACGGATTGAAGACGAGGATGTCGTCGAGAAAGAACCACGTCTGGTAGACGTCGCCGCCGCGCACGGAAAAGATCGGCGCGAAGTCGGACAGCGGCACGATGCCCGGCTTCAGCGTGATCGCGCGCGTCACGTCCTCGAGCGATCCGGGCGTGCGATCGACGACGCCTGCTTCCACCCGATGCGACGAGACCGTCGGCGAGCGATCGATGCGCTCGCGCTCGGCCGTCACGACCATCTCCTGCTCGCGCGCTTCCGCCGTGACGTCACGCGCGCCCCGAAGCAGACGCACGACGAGCGGCGTTGAGCCGGTCGCCACGCCGCGCAGCGTGCTGCGCGTGAAGCCGGGCGCCTCGCCGGTCACGTCGACGATCGCGGGCACGCCGTCGAGCACGAACGCCCCGCCCTCGCCGGAGACGGCACGGGCAAGCGCGAGCGGCGGCGCCGTGTCGGATGTGTCGACGTCGGGATCGGCGGGGGGCAACGCCTGGACCGTCGCGCCGATGACCGGGAGCCCGGTCGCGAGATCGACGACCGTGCCCGTGAGCGAGGCCGCCATCGCTGCCGCGGGCGCGAGCGCGAGCAGCACGGCCAGTAGCAATCCATACGATCCACGCACCACACCCGTACCTACCACGCCGACGCGCTGCTAGACTCGGCCGCCATGCTCGCCCTTCTCGCCGCGGCCGCGCTCCTGTTCGAGAGAGGTCCGGTCGTCTCCGACGTGACCAAGGATGGCGCGGAGATTCGCTGGGAGCCCGCGTCGGCGGGGGCGCTGCTCCTCGTCGACACCGGCGGCTCCGTCGCCGTGGAGGTGGTGCCGGTCACCGCGCCCGATGGCACGCAGCGCGCGCGCATCACCGGGCTCGCCTCCGACACGCGCCACCACTACCGGATTCGAACGCCCGCAGGCGAGAGCGAGCCCGGCGCGTTCCGCACATTTCCGGCGTCCGCGAGCTCCCCCATCTCGTTCATCGCGACCGGCGACACGCGCAGCAATCACATCGCACATGCGAAGACCGTCGCGCGCGTTCTCTCGGAGGCGCCCGACTTCATCGTGTCGACCGGTGATCTGGTCGGCGACGGCCGTGACCGAAGCGACTGGGACTTCTTCTTTCAGGCGGAAGGCGAGCTGCTGCGCAGCACGCCGTTTTTTCCGGCGGTCGGCAACCACGACGCGATGGGCCTCCTCAACGAGACCTTGATCAATCGCTGGTTCGGGCGCGGTCGCTACTACCAGGTGGACGCGGGCCCCGCGATCCTCCTGTTCATCGACACCACGCTCGCATACGGCGGCGGCAGTGTGCAGAACGCGTGGATCACCGAGCACCTCGAAGCCGCACGAGCCGCAAAAGCGGCGGGACGCGCATCGTGGATCATCGCCGTGCACCACCACCCGGCGTTTTCGTCCGCGCATCACGGCAGCGAGATCGCGGTGCAGCGCGAGCTCGTGCCGCTCTACGAGGCGGCCGGGGTCGATCTCGTGCTCAACGGGCACGACCACGTCTACGAGCGCCTGGAGAAGAACGGGATCACCTACATCGTGACCGGCGGCGGCGGCGCACCGCTCTACGACTTCGGGAAGATCCTTCCCGAGAGCAAGGTCCACGTCCGCGCACATCACTTCCTGAAGATCGCCGCCGACACGAAAACGCTCGAGATCGCCGCGGTCGACCTCGACGGCAACCTGCTCGATCGCCACCGCCTCGACGGACCGCAGCAACGAGCGGTCCCGACGGAACCGCTCGTCGAGACGCGCGGCCGCACGATCGCGGCGACGCTCGCCACGCTTGCTGGCGCCGCACTCGTCGCGTGGCTTTATTCTCGCCGCCTCGCCGCCTCACCCTGAGCGGCGTGAGCTAAGTCGAAGGGCTGCGCGAGCTCACAAAGCCCTTCGACTCGGCCGCAAACTGCGCGGCCTCGCTCAGGGTGAAGCTCTACCGAGCCGGCGGGCGAGGACAAAGCCCGCGAGTAGCAGCGCCGCCGGAAGGAAGCCCCCGAACGTCGCCGAAATCGTCTCCGCGCCGATCGCGCACGCGCAGCCGCCGCCGAGATCGCTGCTGATGGGGTCCGAAGGATCCGCGGGGTCGGACGGATCGTTCGGATCCCCCGGATCGTCGCCGGGCTGCCCGGACACGGGGCCCTTCACGACCTGCCGCTCGTCGAGGAGCGAGCCGTCCGGACGATAAACCTTCATCGTCAAGACGCCGCCGTCGATGTCGACGATCACCGTATGGCGCACGCTTTCCGAGAAGATCGCGCCGGTGACGGGAGCGCCCATCGCACGCGGGTCCACTCCGCCGCCGCCGGCCACCACGTAGATCACGTTGCCGCGCTCGATGCGCTCGTAGTTGTGGTCGTGTCCGTTGAACACGATGTCGACGCCGTTCGCCAGGTAGAGCGGATTGAGATCGGCGATCACGGTGGCCGTGTCCCCGTGCGAGCCCGACGAATACACCGGGTGGTGGTGGTAGGCGACGATCCACTGGATCGTGGTGTCGGCCTTCGCGGCAACGAGCTGCGCCTCGACCCACTGGAGTTGTGCGGAACCGGAGGAGTAGTCGCCGTCCGAGTTGATCGACAGGAAGAACGCGTTGCCCCAACGAAACGAGTAGTACTCGGGCCGCGAGAAGCCGAACTGATATTCGGTGGGCGCGTCGTGGTTGCCGGGCGCCGGGAAGATCACCGAATTCCGAAGGAGATCCTTCTCGATGTCGAAGAACTCCGTGTAGTTGCCGCCATCGACGATGTCGCCGGTGTTCAACATGAAGTCGGGCGAAAACGGGATCGTCGCCGCGACGACGGAGGCGTGGCCGGCCGCGTCGGAGCGGTTGTCGCCGGTGACACCGAACCGGAAAGGCTCTGCGATAGCCGGTGCGGTGACGAACGAGCCGAGAGGGCTTTCGTCCGCGCCGGAGGTCACCGTGTAGGAGAAGCGGTTGGACGCGGGGAGCCCGGTCACGGTCGCGGTGTAGAGCCAGCCGCTGACGAGCGTGCCCGCGACCGTCTGATCGAGCGCCGGGCCGGCTCCGTAGGTGAGGCTCTGCGTACCGCCCGCGGTCGCGCCTTCCCACGCGATCGTGACGGAGTCCTTCGTCGCATCCTGGATCCACGGTTCGCGCGTGAACGCGGCCTGCGCGTTCGACGCGAAGAAAAGCGCACCCATCGTCAGACTCGAAGCCAATCCGCGGAACATGTTCGGCCCTTTCACGTGATCCCTGGGCCTGCGGTGAGCAAGCCGCGTGCCCTGAAGGGCGCAGCGGAATTGCTGGGCTTTCGCCCCAAGGGATCGGCGCATTGCCGATACAGTCGGGGGCGACTCACCGCCCCTGCGCGCGGGCGGTCACACCCGGAACCAGCTACGCCTTGGGGCGCGAGAAGCGGCCTTCGCCACCCTCGAGCGCACGCTTCAGGTTCGCCTTGTGGCGATACAACACGATCGCCGCAATCGCGATCGCGAGCAGGAGATACGGCCGCGCCACGGGAACCTGCCACCCGAAGAGCTGGAACGACGGCAGCAGCAGGAGCACGAGCAGCGTGGGCAGCGCCGCGAACGCGCCGAAGGACGAGACGCGCGTGAAGAGCACGACCGCGAGCCACACGATCGCGGCACACAGGGTCGCGAACGGCGCGAGCGCGAGGAAGACGCCGGCCGAGGTCGCGACGCCTTTTCCACCGTTGAAGTCGAGGAAGATGGAGAAGCAGTGCCCCGCGACCGCCGCGAACGCGACGAGGCTGATCCACGGCCAGCTCGGCATGATCCAGATCGCGGCGAGCGTGGGGAGGAAACCCTTCAGCGCGTCGGCGACCAACGTGTAGGCGCCCATTCGGCCGCCGAGCGCGCGAGCGACATTCGTCGCGCCGATGTTGCCGCTGCCGATCTTGCGGACGTCGACACCCTTCAGGTGCCCGAGCACGACGCCCGTCGGAAACGACCCCGCGAGGTACGCGAGGATCAGGAGGGCTCCGCGATCGAGAAAATTCGGCATCGTTTCGACCGCGGACCCTACGACACGCCGCGTCAGAGGGCAACGCGAACGACGTCAGTCCATCGGGCTCGCGGCGCCCGCGAGCGTCTGCTCCACGACCTGCGAATCGACCCCGAGGAGCTGCGCGATCCGGTGCATCTCGCCGACTTCGTTCGGGTCGACGATGCCGTCGGCCGCCGCGATGATCGTGAGGTGCTGGATGAGCTGGGCCCGCGTGACCAGCGGGACCTCCTTCGTCTTCGCGATCAGGAGCTCGAGCTCCTTCTTCGCGTCCTCGGGCTTCGGAATCTTCTCCGTGTAGTCGGCGCCGAGGAGCGCGGTAAGCGCCGCAACCTCGTTCTTGTCCACGTCGCCGCTGGACGCCGCGATGGTGAGGCCGCCGAGGAAGAGCGCCTTGCGCATCAGCTCGGACTGGACCGTCTTCTCCTCGAGGTAGCTGGGCTGCATCATGTCGAGGTCGCGATCGACGACCGCTTCGAGGTCGTCGTCGGAGATGCCGCTGCCCGACTTGCCGATCGCGTCGAGGTAGGTCTTCGACTTCGAGAACGCGACGACCGCGCGAACGCGCAGCGGCGAATAGGGATGCGTGCTGAAACAATCGAGCGTGTCGTCGTCGTCGCGCGGCTCCTTCCGAGCCTCCGGCGTGGATGCGAGCGAGTCGACCTGCTTGGAGTAGGCCTCGAGGTCGGTCTTCACGCGCGTCGACGAGAGACCGCTCGCGAGCTTGAAGAAGCCGCTCGCCGCCGCCTCCGGGTCCTGCGCGCACACGAGCCCGATGCGATCCGCCGAGATCTCGGCGGCTCGGCACCAGATGTAGAGCTGCAGCGAAACGGGACGCGAGACGATGGTGCCCGCGAGGTCCTCGATCATCGCGGAGTGCGGCATCGGGATACCGAAGTGGTCGAAGCTCGCGTGACCGAGCTCGTGGCCGATGACGAAGCGCAGCTCGGCGGGGCTGAAGACCTCGAGCAGTCGCGACGACAGCACGACGATCGTCGGGCCCGACGGATTCTTCATGCAGAACGCGTTCAGCATGGGATCCGGCTTCACGTACATCTCGATCGGCTTGCCGTAGCCGATCATCTCCTTGCACGCGGCGAGTGCGTCGGCGATCTCCGGCGACATGCCGCGCGTGAGGCGCAGCGCGCCGGTGAGCAGGCGGCGCCGTGCGCCGAAGCCGTAGCCGCTGGAATACTGCGTGATCTTCTCGACGGCGCGAACGACGCCCTTGTCCGCGGAGAGGGAGTCGCGAAGCGTGCGGTCCTTGCGAGCCTGGAGCTTCTTCGGATCGGCCATGGCGTCCCTTTCGCAGTGAGGCAACAAAAAGTCCTGCGGCCGCTCCCAGTCCCGGGAACGGCCGCAGGAGAGTCTACATCGCCGCTTCTTTGCGGAATCTCAGACGGCGTACTTGAGAGTGAGCACTTCGAGGATCTTCTGCGCGAGGACGTCGTCGATCCCGAGGATGCGCTGCATGGCCTCGAGCATCCGGTCCTCGGCCTCGTCCACGTCGCCCGACGACATCGCGATGTCGGCGGCCAGGACGAAGCACTTCCTGCGGACGGCTTCCGACTGGATCTCGGAGAGGCCCTTGATCGACTCCTTGAGGTTGCCGTAGCGCGCGACGACCTTGTTGGCCTGCGCGAGAAGCTCGTTGAAGTCCTTGCCGTCGAACTCGGGAAGCGTGTTGAAGAACGCCTCGAGGGTCGCCATCTCGGAGCCTTCGATGATGCCGTCCGCCGAACACATCAGGAGGAGGCCGTGAAGGAGAAGGACGTCATCCGAGGCCTTCTTCACCGGGGTGGAGCTGGACGTCATCTTCGCGAGCATTCCCATGTCGTTCTCTCTCTCTTTGTGTGGGGCGCCGCCGTGGGGCTGCTCCGCGGGCCGGCCGTTAAATGGTTCGGGCACCCTACCGCCGCCCGCCAAAACGTTGCAACCGATGCGGACCGACGTGCGCCTACCCAAGGCGAACCGGAGCGTGATAGGGTCCGTCCCCTTTTGGCTGGCCTGGGGAGGCCGGTCCGAGTGGAGCCAAGACGTGACGAAGATGATCAAAAAGACTCTGGGAATGCTGTTCGCCGCGGCCGTTGCCACGGGCTGCACGCCCGAAGCCGCGAAGTCCGGACTCACCAACGACTGCTCGGAAGAAAAGAACAATTCCGAGGCCGAGGCCACCGAGGTTCCAGCCGAAGACGGCTTCTCGGAGAGCGGTCTCGACCTCTGCGAGTTCGACTACGACTACTACTCGGTCACCGTCGAGCCCGGCACCCTCGCCTATTTCGAGATCACGTTCGACGGCGAGGAGAGCGATCTCATGCTCGATCTCTACGACGACAACGGCAAGGAGATGGACGCGGCCGACTCGGGCCTCGCCTACGAGCGCGTCGGCATCCACACGCCGGCCTCTCACCCGAGCGCGATGACCTACACGCTGCGCGTGCGCGGGTACCACAACTCGACGGGCGAATACGGCATCGCGGTCCGCACGTTCCCCTACGAGGACGGCCTCGTCTGCCAGGACGACTGCTACCGCATCATGCAGTTCCCGGCGCCGCACGCGGACGAGCAGTACCTGTTCGACAGCGCGTCCGAGTATCGCAACGCTCGCCGCGAGCTGATCATGCTCGTGCGCTACGCGGTCGATCAGACGTACAAGCGCTATCCCGGCACGAAGTACCTGGGACTCATCGACATGAGCGAGCGCGACGGCTCGACGCCCGGCACGTCCTACGGCGACCTCCGCCACCCGGAAGGCACGCACGTCCAGGGCAACGACATGGACCTCGCCTACTTCCAGACGACGCCGGACAACCACGCTAGGCCCGTCTGCGCCAACGACGGCTACTTCTGCACGACCGACGTGAACACGATGGACGCCGAAGTGAACGCGTTCTTCTTCGCGAAGCTCTACGAGAGCAACCGGCTCCGCGTGATCGGCGTGGACACGAAGCTCGCCGACGACCTCGCGCTCGCTGCCGACGCGCTTCTCGCGGAGGGCGTCATCACCGCCACCCAGCGCGCGAAGTTCGACGACCGCATGGCGTTCGGCGAAGGGTGGCCGTTCCACCACCACCACTTCCACCTCAGCCTCAAGTGGCTGGACGAAGACGACGTCTACGAGTCGAAGGGCGCGCTCGTCCCGGATGGCTGGGACCTCGATCCCTACGCCGATCTCGAGTAACGAGCCTCTCTCTTTCATGCGCGAAGGGCCCGGGGAAACCCGGGCTCTTCGCGTTAGAATCGCCGTTGGTGATCAGCGCATGGCTCTCGCGGCGGCAGGCTCGCTTCGCTCGGTTGCCGCCGCTGGCGCTGATCAGCCGTTTCCTGGAGCGTGCGACGTTCGTCGGGTCGGACGACCCCAACGACCGCGTCGCGGAAGTCGCCGCGCGAGCCGCGATCTCGGACGCCCGCGACAAACACGAGCGCTACATCGAACGGCTCGCGGTGCTGACGTCGATCATCGGCGCGCTCGCCATCGCCTGGCGCGCCATCTCCATGGGCGACCTCATCGGCGTCCCGAACCTCGTCATCACGGTCGCGATCGGCGCCTACTACGGGTTTTCGCTGCTCCGGCCGCAGACGCGGTCGACCCGGATGAAGCGCTGGACGCGCGTCACGATCGAGGTTTCCTCCGCCACGATGGTCACCGTGGTGAACGCGATGTACTCGGCGGAGTTCGGCGTCACGAGCTCGGCGCACTACACCTACTTCCTCGCCATCGCGATCTCCTCGCTGCGCCTCGACCCGTTGATCTCCCTGTACGCGGGCGCACTCGCCATCACGAGCCACCTCACGATGTATCTCTATCTCCGGTACGGCATCGGGCTGCCGGACACGCTCCCGTTCCACCCCGCTCTCTTCTCGTTCCGCCTCTCGGTGATGGGTCTGAGCGCGCTCGTCGGAGCGCTCCTCGCGCGCACCCTCCGCGAAAAGACGATGAAGGTCGCGACGCAGACGCTGGAGGGCGAACGGGTCCGCGCTGCGTTCGGCTCCTATGTCGACGAGCGCGTCGTGCAGCGCGTGCTCTCCGGTTCGCTCTCGACCGGCCCCGAGCGCCGCTCGATCACGGTCGTGTTCGTCGACATCCGCAGCTTCACGTCGTTCTCGGAAAGCCGCGACCCCGTCGAGGTCTTCGGTTCTCTGCACATCGCGCTCGACGCGTTCTCCATCGAGATCCAGAAGCAGGGCGGCATCGTGAACAAGTTCCTCGGCGACGGACTGCTCGCGCTGTTCGGCGCTCCGGAGCCGCAGGCGGACCACCAGCGCCGAGCGGTGCGAGCCGCGATCGACATCGCCGCGGAGGCGAAGCGGCTTTCGGAGCGTGGCGACTTTCCCGGACTGAACATCGGCATCGGCATCCACAGCGGGGAAGCGATGGTCGGCAACCTCGGTGGTGCCCGTCGCGAGTACACGGCGATCGGCGATGTCGTGAACGTCGCGTCGCGCGTCGAGGCGATGAACAAGGAGCTCGGCACGTCGATCCTGATCACGAAGCCGGTGCTCGACGCGCTCGGACCCGACGCCGAAGTCCGCACATTTCCCAGCGTCACCGTGCGCGGCCGCAAGGAGCCCCTCACGCTTTACGAGCTTCAGCGCATCCCCGCGACGCGGGAACAACCCGTGCCGCCCGAAGCCCCCGTCGGGCGCATTCGTGTAGTCTGAGGACATGCGGCGCCGCTGACCGGGGCCGTAATCGAAGCGGCGCCGTCGACGACGACCGCATCCCGCGCCACCGCCGGTGGAGTGACCTGCTGATCGCGGAGGGGTAGTCCGGGACTCGGCCCGTGGCAACGCCACCTGACGGGACCTCGGCAACCCGCCGTGAAAACACTGGGGTTTCCCGGCGGCGCAAGCTGGCCCACGCGTTGCTCTTACATCAGACACCAACCAACGCGTCGCGACGGACGGCACCCTCTCCCCCGACCGAGCCGATCGAAGCGACGATAATCAGCACGACGGCCACCCGCCTCCCCGGGTGGCCGTTCTTTTTTCGACCTCACGGCATCTCGTAGACCCACGTCCACGGGCAGTCCTTGCCCGTGACGTACAGGGTCGAGCCGGCGACGGCGATGCCGTCGACGATCGGGCACTCCGCCGGATCCGGAAGCGAGAACACGTCGACGACCTCGCCGCTCCACGGATTGAGCCGGAAGAACTGGCCAGAGTACTCGGAGTAGCTCGACGCCCAGATCGCGCCGCGATCCCACGCGAGGTCCTCGAGGTCGTCGACAGGCGTCTCCACGGTGCGCACGACCTGGGTGGTGACCGGATCGAGGAAGTAGAGAAACGGCGTTCCGTTTCCCGTGACGATGACGTGAGTGGAGTCGTGCGTGATTCCCCAGCCGTGGATCTCCGGCGTGGTGCCGGCGATACGCCACGAGAAACCATCGTCGACAGGCGTGCCGACGTAGATGTTCGCGTCGTCGTAGCTCACGTTCCAGAGCTCGCCGTCGCGCCACGCGAGGCTTTCGCTGTACGCCGACGGCGGCTCGAACTCGCGCAGCAGGATCCCGGTCTCGGGGTCCTGGACCTCGAGTCGATGCGGGAACGCCGCCCACAGCTCGCCCCCATGGAAATCGAGGCCCTCCGACCAGTGCGCGTGCGGGAGCCGGCGCACGAGGGTGAGCGATCCGATCGGCGTGGGCATCGGCCGGGGCGTCGGCGCGGGGAAGATCGCCGGCGGAACGAGCGTCGGGGAATCGGATTCCGGTGCGCACGAGAAACACGTGATCGCGAGGACGGTGAGTAGTCCAGTTCTCATGGACTTGTAATCTGCGGCGTCGCGATAGGGGCGCAACCGCGCAACGGTCGGGGGTAACATTTTTCCTCCGCTCCCAGGGCCGGGCACTCCGGTTGCACTCCCCGAGCGGAAGCGAGGTCGAGCCCCTCGATGCAACGGTTCTGGTCATGTCTGCCTGCCATCGCTGTCGCGCTTCTTTCGGGCGGCTGCGTGACCGTGTACCAACCGCTCACCTCGCTTCAGAAGCCCACGGCCCTCGAGCGCTCCACGACGACGTTCGCCGGACAGCGGATCCTCCTGCGCTGCATCGCGGACAAGAACGGCGAGTACATGACGCCGGCGGACTCGCAGCGCCTCTGCACGCGACTGGGCTCCCTCTTCTCCGGCCAGGGCGCGCAAGTCGACATCGCTCCGTCGCGTGGCGGCGGCGCCCCCGAGCCTACCGGTGGCCTGCGGCCCGATCTCGTGATCGAGCTGACCACGCGCCGCACCCACGAGGAGAACCCGCCCTTCATGTGGGCGGTGTGCGTGCTGACGTGTTCGATCGTTCCCGCGTATCGGGAGGTGAGCATCGCGCAGGACGTGTCGATCCGGGACGCGGACGGCTTCGAGCTCGCGTCCGATTCGCTGCAGGCGCGTTTCGTCGAATACGTCGGGGCCGGGATCTGGGCGGTGAACCGCTCTCTCGATCTCGTCGTGCGCGAGGAGAAGGACCACCTGACGAACGGCGCGGCGGAGAGGGATTTCTCGCGCGACTTTTATCGCCAGGTGAACCAGCTCGCGTTCAACGCGCGCGTGCGTGCGAACGTACTGCGCAGCTTCGAACCGCCGCCGGGTCCTCCGAAGAAACCCGGCGGTGGCAACCCGTGAGTGCGCTGCCTACGGCGATGCTGCTCGCGCTGCCGCTTCTCGCGGGCTACGACCCCTTGCCGCACCTCTTCACGTCGAAGGACGACGCGCGGAACATGGACTGCCGCCGCATCTCGCAGGCGGAGGCCAACGCCCTCTATCCGGGACGGATCCCGGAGCCCGCGGGGCGCACGATGGCGGGCTCGACAAGAGACGTGCTCGTCTGCCGCCGCCGATTCGTGCGGCTCGGCGAGCGGCCCGCGCGCGACGAGGTGATCCTCACGTCGCTCCGCGAAACGGCGAGCGACATCGTGCAGGCGGCCGTCGCGCAAGCACCGGCCGGCGAGAAGCTGACCTGGCACGTCGACGCGTTCTATCCGTCGATCGAAGTGTCCGCGAAGATCGCGGTCGCCGCGCGCACCGAGCTCGCCGAGCGCGGGCATCGCGTCTCCGATCGCGTTCCGCTGCTCGCCGCCGGCGATATCGCCGTGCTCGCACGACTCCCGGCCGCGGAGTCCTACGCCGGCGCGTGCACGCGATACTTCGCCGAAGGGGTGCTGAAGGACGGCGACGCGTTCCTCGGGATCATGATCGTCGACTCGCGCGAGACGCAGCTCCATGCGGGCGTTTGCGTGCGCGGAGAGTGGTCGTGGTTCCGATGAGATCCCTCCTCGCGTTCGCGGCGTTCGTGATGCTGCCTGCGGCAGCGGCCGCGCAAGCCGCGCCGACCGACCAGCAGCGGGCGCAGCTCGAATCGCTTCGCGCGGAGGTCGCGGCACAGATCCAGTTGCAGGCGTACGACCTCGTCGACGAGCTCGTCTACGGATGGACGCAGCAGCCACCTTTCGGACTCGACACGCCCGTCGTGCTCGCGGGCGTGAGCGTGCCCGTCGGTTTCGGCAGCGGCATGCAGGCGCTCATCGAAAGCCACTTCGCGTCCGTCGTCATCTCGAACCCTCGCAGCCGCGTGATTCTCTCGCACTGCCCGCAGTGCACGGCGCTCGTCATCCACTCCGGCGCCAAGGCAACGATCGTCGCGCGCGGTGTGGACCAGCCCGAGGCGCTCGCCGCCGCGGGCGCGCTCGCCGGCAGCCGCCACGCGCTTTTCCTCGACTTCGAAGCGGAGGGCGCGTCGCTCGTCCTTCGAGCACGCATCACCGGCCTCGAGCCGTCGCTGCCGATCGTCCACGCGAAGACGCTCTCGACGTCGACCGCGTCGCCCGCCCTCCTGCGCACCGGCGATCGCCTGAAGAGCTCGGCGGAAGCGCACCAGGAATACGTCGACGCGATCAACGGGCTCTCGAGCTTCGTCGCGCCGATGCGGATCGCGGTGCGCAGCTATGCGCAGGGTGACGAGCCGCTCTCCGTGCCGCCGTTCATCTGGGTGCAGGCGGGCTTCGAAGGCGCGTTCACGCAGGCGCGCTCGTGGACGGGCGGCATTTCCGTCGGCTACAGCTACGCGCCCGAGCTGCACAACGCCTTCCTCATCCAGGGGCGTATCGCGCGGCTCGTCTCCGGCACCGCGACGTCCCTCACGCGTCCCGATCTCTACATCTTCTTCGCGGCGTCGGCGATCGACGTGCGCGGCGTGGACGCGGCGATGTTCCGCGAGGACGTGCCCACGCCGGAGGACATCATCGCGGCGGCGGAAGGGGACGATCCGCACCAGGCCTTCGGCGCGTTCCAGATCGGTCTCGAGACGCGCGTGAAGAACCGCATCGCCGTCGGCGTCTTTCTCGAGACGATGCCGACGAAAAACGACGCGCCGTCACTCGGCAGCTATGTCACCTTCGGTGCGGAGTTCCAGACCGCCGGAGCGGAGGTGACGTTTTGCTTCTGAGACTGGCCATCGCGCTCGCCCTCTTCACGCCGGCCGCGGCGTTCGCGCAGCGCGAGTCGTCGCGGGCGTCGCTCTCGCGCGTGGAAGAGCTGCTCGCGATGCGCTTCGAGGACTCGGGCAGCACGGCGAAGGAGCTGTCGCCGGCGATCGTTGTCAGCGTGCGTCCCGCGTTCGAGGAGACGAAGGCCTGGTACCCGAACGCGGCGCTGTCGTCGCTCGTGCGCGTCTTCGGCTCCGCGTCGCTCCGGTCGTGCGAGGCGTGCATGTCGCCCCGCACCTGGGTCGAGGAAGGACGCCTCGAGCAGAACACGACCGACCTCACGACCGACGAGATCGTCCGCCTCGACGAGCGATACCGGAACGACGGCCCGCCCGCCCGGACCGCGATTTGGCTCGACGAGAACGCGGAGGGCGTTTCGCTGCGCGTCATCGATCTGCGAAACGGCCGGATCCTCGTGGCCGACAACTTCGACCCGATGATGCTCGAGCGCGCGAACACGCATCGCGCGACGTCGCTCACGCGCGAGCTCGACCGCCGCGTGCGCGGCGACTCCCTCACCCACACCTTCACGGACATCACCTTCTATCCGGGCCAGCACTGGTCCTTCGACTGGTCGGAACAGTGGGGCGACACCAACGCCAACCTCTCCGGCGTATCGATGTCGCTCTTCGATCCGGTACTGGGCGTCGGCGGCCACTACGTGCGCGCGGTGCCGAGCGCGCGGAACATCCTCGTCGGCGGCAAGGTGCTGATGAGCGTCCCCTCCGCCGCGGTCACCTCCGTCACCGGGGAGAACACCGAGGTCATCGACCCGCTGATGACCGGCGTCTTCCTGATCCGGTATCCGATCGCCCGCTCGAATTACGGAATCAGCCTGACGGCGTCCACCAATGGACGCGTCGGCGTCGGGATCTCCCTCCTCAACAGCTCCATCCTTCCCTTCTTGCCATGACAAAACGAACGATCTCGTTTCTGTTCCTTCTCGCGTCCGCCGCGCTCGTCCAGGGCTGCGGCGGACTCACGCAGAAGAACTACACCTACTACCTCATCGAGCCGCAGCCACAGACGAACCCTGCGCTGAAGGACGAAGGCACGCTCGTTCGTCCGTTCGGCTTCGGCTCGACCACGGTGATGAAGGTCCGCTGGAACGACGGCAACATGATCACCGAGGTCGACCTGCCGATGCTTAGCACCGGCCAGCGGATCGTGATCGAGCACGGCGCCGGTACCTCGGGCGTGAAGACGATCCCGTCGACGCGCCTCGTTCCGCCGCCACCGACCCGCGGAGATACGGCGCTCGTCGAGGCGTATCGCCAACGCGGGCTGCGCATCCAGGAGGACGCACCCGAGGTGAGCATCCTCCGCGCGCGTGCGCTGATGCAGGAGGCGATGAAGGGCGGCAACTACGACGTCGCTCTCGAGTGGTGTGAGACTGTGTTGCAGCGCTACCCCTCGCACCCCGAGTTCCTGCGCGCCAAGGCGTCACTGGTGCTGATGATGGGCGAGAAGGAAAAGGCGATCGAGATCTACGAGCAGGCGGAAGCGATCGAGAGCGATCCCGCCGTCCGCAAGAAACTGGAAGAGCTGCAGAAGTAAACGGGAGACCTCACGTGCAACTCATCGGATTCGCCCTTCTCGCATTCGTGGTGTGGCTCGGTTTCGCCGAGCGGAGCGCCAACACCGTCGTCTCGGCGTTCGACCTTCACGCGCTCGTCATGGTGCTCGTCGGCTCAGCGGCGGCCGTGCTCGCCAGCTCGTCGAGCCGCACCGCGATCCGCACCGTGTCCTGCCTGCGGGAGATCATCCCCGGCCTCCGGCGCATGAGCTCGGAGACGAAGGAAATGGAGAAGGAGCGCGAGCAGCTCTCCACGCTCTGGCACGAGGGCAAGCGCAGCCAGGCGCTCGCGCTCGCGGAGAAGAGCCGCTTTCCCGCGATCAAGCAGATCCTCGACCTCGCGGTGAACCGCTCCCCGGAAGTCGCGGCCTCGAAGGTGTTCCTCGAGTTGCGCCACGAGGAGATCGCGGAGTGGCAGCCGGCGATCAACAACTGGGAGATGCTCTCCAAGCTCGGACCCGCGTTCGGCATGGTCGGCACCATCACCGGCATGGTGCGGCTCTTCAGCAAGATGAACGCGGACGACCTGAACATCGGCGCCGCGATGTCGCTCGCGCTGCTCGCAACTCTCTATGGCGTCTCGTTCGGCGCCGGCATCGCGGGGCCGACCGGTCACTTCCTCAACGGACTGCTCGACGAGCGGCTCGGCTTCCTCGAGCGCGCGGAGAAGACCGCGAACGAGCTCGTCTCGCGAAGTGCGTCCCAGCAATTCCGCGCGGAGTCGAGATAAGCCGCCATGGAACGACGCTCTCGAGGACATGAAGACGGCTGGCTGCTCAGTTACGCCGACCTCATCACGAACCTGCTGCTGTTCTTCGTGGTGCTGCTGACCGCGGCCCAGCTCAGCAAGGGCCGCATGCAGCAGATCGCGAAGAGCATCTCCGGCGAGGAGAGCCCACAGAGCCTCTCCGCGATCCGCAAGGAGATCGACGCGGAGATCGTGAAGCGCCAGCTGCAGGAGATGGTCCGCACGACCGAGAAGGACGACGGCCTCGAGCTGTCGCTCAACTCCGGATTCGTCTTCGACTCCGGCAAAGCGAACATCCGCAAGGAGCTCGAGGAGACGGTCGCCTCGATGCTGCAGCTGCTGACGCCGTATTCGGGCAAATACCTCTTCGCGGTCGAGGGGCACAGCGACACGATCCCCATCGCCGGTGGCGGCGCGTTCGCCACCAACTGGGAGCTCTCCAGCGCGCGAGCCATCGTCGTGCGGCAGCGCCTCGAGAACGTGGGCATCCCGCGCGAGCGCGTGCGCGTCGAGGGCTACGCCGACACCAAGCCGCTCACCGAAGAGGAGCTCGCCGGCGCCGCCGGGGATGACCGCCTGGCCCGGCACCGCCGGGTCGTCGTGAGGATCTACTGATGAGAGCCGTCTTCGTAGTGCCGCTGCTGCCGGTGCTGGCCCTGTTGCCGCGCATCGCTGCGGCGCAACCGGCGCAGGGCGTTCCGCAGAAGCAGATCCCGCCCGCGATCGTTCGCGAGGTCCGCGATCTCGAGACGCGCTTCGACTCGGCGCTGCTCCACGACTGCGCGCCCGAGAAGTGCGTGTCCAAGGGCTGCGCGTATCGCGAGCACCAGGTCGTCGACATGCCGCGCAGCTCGTCGCTGCCGGGACTCCCTCAGGAAGAGGGGCCGGGGAGCGCGCCCGCGCAGGAGTACCTGACCGAGGCGCGCTGCGACTTCGCGCACGAGAAGACCGTTTCCGCCCGCGACGTCGCCGCGCTGGTGAAGCGCCTCGAGCAGCGACTCTCGAAGGGCTGGCTCAAGGTGACGGTCGGTCGCGAGCTGCTCGAGCCGATCTCGCCGGAGCTCGGCATCTCTCCTCTCGGCACGCCGACGCCCGCGCCGACCGCGCTGCCCGCGGCGACGCCGCTCGGCAACCCGGAATGGAACGGGGCTGTCGCGCTGCGCGAGCTCTGGGTGTCGCTGCTCCCGCACTTCTCGTGGATGATCGCCGTGTTTCTCGCGACGCTCGCCACACTCTCGGTCATCTGGGCGGCCCGCCGCCTCGGCCGCGAGTCGATCGAGGAGAAGGTGATGCTCGCGCAGATCGCCGCGGGCACACTCGGCGGCGACGAGAAGAAGAAGGACGCCGAGGTCCCCGTGGAGCCGCCGCCGGAGACTACCGGGAACGGCGCCGATCACGGCGACGGCACGCCCGACGAGCAGGATGCCGCGTACGTCGCCGAGCAGCAGCGCGTGTGGGGCGAGCGCATCGCACAGGCCGACCTCTCACGCGACGAGAGCGTGGTGCTCGCCCTGCTCCAGCAGTGGCTGAAGTCCGGAGAGTTCGCGCTTCTCTTGAAGGCGATCCGCATCTTCGGCGACAAGCTCTCGCTCGCGTTCCCCTCCGACGGCGAGCTCGCCGTGCGCAAGGTGGAGTTCGCGGAGTATCTGCGCAACACGGAGGGCCACACGCTGCCGACCGACGCCGAGTTCTTCCGCACGCTCGACCACCACGCGATCTCCTCGTCGCTGCTGTCGCAGCACGACGCCGATCTCTACCGGAGCATCCGCGAGGATTTCGGCAGCGCCGGCGTCGTGAACCTCATCGGCGCGCTCCCGCCGCGCCACGCGGCATTGCTCTTTGCGATGGTGCCGTCCGACATCCAGCACGAGGTGACGCGCACGCTCAAAGCCCCGCAGCAGGCCGGGCTCGCCGCGCAGCTCCTCACGTCGAACCGCGTCTCCACCGAGGACCGCGCGCACCTCTTCGCCGCGCTCGACGCCGTGCGCAAGGGCAAGGCGTTGCCGGCCGCGCCGCCTCCGGCGCCCGGTGGCATCGTCGACCTCGGCCGCGAATACGACGCGCCCGGTGCGCTGTCCGCCCTGCTCACGCACATGGATCAGCCCGCGCGGCAGGCGCTCTTTCAGGACGCGCTCGCGAAGCGGAACGGCTCTCTCCCGTTCTGGTACTTCGACATCCTCTATCCCGACATGCTGCTGCACCTCCCCGACGAGGCGCGTTCGGATCTTCTGCTCGAGATCGACGTGAAGGCGCTCGCGGGCTGGCTCTCGGCGCACGACGCGCGGTGGCAGGAGGTGTTCCTCGGGAAGCTCAACCCGTCGCTGCAGCGCGCGGTGCGCACCAACATGTCGTTCCCCTCGCGCGCCGAACAGCTTCGGCTCGCGAAGCGCGGACGCGCGGAGCTCGTCGAGGGCCTGAAGCGCGTGACGGCACTTGGCAAGACGTCGTTCGCGGAGCTCGTCGCGTAGACGCCATGTCGTCTCCTTCCCGGATCAAGACCGCACTCCTTCTATCCGCGCTCGTTCTCGGCGCGTGCTGGAAACAGCCGGTCGTGGACGTGAACGCCGGCTTCGGCCTCGCCGACGCGGTGTGGTTCGCCGAGGAGGAGACGTTGTTCGTCTTCTGGGAGATCAAGGCCGAGCAGGGTCTTCGCGCGGAGAGCCAGGTCGAGATCCGCTGGATCACCGACGACGCCGTGCAGGACTGGGTGCCCGTCTCGTCGCTCGCGCAGGTGCACACCCACCTCCCCGTCGACTGCGGCTTCACCGCGCTCTGCGGCAGCGCGAGCGTGCACATCCCGCTCGTTCCGCGCGACGTCGGCTTGCGCCTGCGCTACCACCGCGAGGGCGAGATGTTCCTCGATGCGGCCGTCGGCTTCTACGAGGTCGGCCCCGGCGCACCGCATCGCAGCCGTAGCCTCCTCGTCTACGGCGTCTTCGAGGAGAAGAACGGCCTCGTGCAGTGGCGAGCGCGCCACCAGTTCCCGAACTTGCGGAACATGGAGGTGGAGGCGCTCGGCCTGCGCCGCTTCTTCCGCGTGAGCGCTCCCGGGTACGGCGCGGAGGTCGCCACCATCCTCACGGTGAACCCGTACGCGTACGCCTACGAGCCGGCGTGCGACCCCGCGAACGTCCCTCTCGGATGGCCGCCGCTCGAGACGACGGACCGCGCGATCTTCGACACGCATTCGATGCCGATCGCGGCCTCGACGTCGGCCGTCGTCTGCGGAATTGTGACGACCACCGATGCCCTCGGCACGTTCGACGCGGTCGCGGTCGCGCGCAAAAACCCCGAAGTGCGTGCGGCGTTTCCCGCGCTCACGAGCCCGATCACCGAGAACACGTCGCTCGGGTTCTTCCTCGAGCCGTGCGAATACGACATTTCCGATGACCACCGGGACATGCAGGAGCAGCGACTGCTGCTCTCCGGCGATCCGGTGATCTGCATCGACGCGTGGGACACGCCGGGGTTCGCGGACGGGCTCGCGGCGGAGCTCCGCAACGCCGTCGATATCGAACGCGTCGCGGGCGTCGACATGGTCATCACCCTCGCGCTCCACCACGACCATCCGGGTGCCGCGTTCCGCGCGGTCATCGAGGATGCGCTTGCGCAGGTGCTCGTCGCGGAGAGCATCGTGAGCTCGCCGCACGTGAGCGGCGGCTTTCTCCTCGACAGCTACGGCTACACGCTGGTCGATCCGGACCTGAAGCACCTTGCGCTCTGGTGTCCGGCGATCGGCAGCGCCAACCTCGAGGACATCCCGCCCGAGTCCGAGCGCTCCTGTCCCGTGCTACCCGACATCCCGGACTTCGAGCTCGGGCCGTTCAAGCTCAACCTGCTTCCGATCCTCTCCACGCGCGAGCAGTACCTGAACTTCGTCGACAAATACGGCGTGTCGCAGGCTGGCCGCATGAAGGACCTGACGTTCCTCGCGCCGGAGCGATCGACGCTCTCCGAGAACGTGCCAGCCGGCGAGTTCGGCGTGATCACCTTCTTCGACGACGAGTCCTTCAGCGCCGAGCCCGACGACGCGTTCTCGTTCTGCGCGCTCGATCCCGTGTCGAGCATCATCGCGTTCCGCACCGACGCCGACCCGGTTCCGTTCGGACTTGGCGCGCTGCCCACCGTGCACGCGGAGAATCCGCAGCCGTCGTATCAGCTCGGCATCTTCTGGGAGTTCCCGTTCCTGCTTCGTCTCAAATACGAAGTGACCGTCGCCGGCGCGGTGACGGCGGTCGGCGCAACCGTGCCGTTCGGCGTGTCGGGCACGAACCGCTCGTACTACGGCGCGGAGCTGTGGCGCACCGGCCTCTTCCCGCTCGACGAGACGCTCCTGCAATGCGACCGCTTCTGCGACCACCCCACGTTCGATTCCGCGGGCGTCTACAACGTGCGCTCGCTCTTCCGCGACGCGTACGCCGACCAGTGCTACACGCCGAGGTTCCCGCTGCCGGATGACGGGGGCTTCCCGCGTGATCCGTAGCCTCCTCTTCCTCGCGTTCTTCGCGCCGGACGCGGCGCCGTCCGCGACTCCCGCGCCGTCTCCCGTTCCCGAGGCGAGCCCGGTTCCGTCGCCCGTCGCCGAGCAGGCAGCCGACTCGATCGAGAGCTACAAGGCTCCCGTCGATCTCCTCACGGAGCGGATGATCGGCACGGCGTCGCGCGCGGTGCGGTTCGACTGGCGGCGGAAGTCGTACGGCGTCGGCGTGACGGGCGGCCAGCTCCTCGAGATGAACAACTACCGCAGCCGCCGGATCGGCGCGTCGGCGCGGCGGCCGTTCGGCAGCATCCTGGGCGACGTCGCGATCAACTGGGTCGAGACGGACAGCACGCCGAGCTCGGAGAAGCTCGCGCTGACGCCGTACCGGCAAGTCGGACGGCCGAGCCGCCTCGAGCTCGACGTGAACGCCGGCTATCCGCTCGCAGAGGGGGTGGCGACCTCGCGGCCGGGCGCGTTCCCGGCGACGGAGCTCGTGTTCTCCGCGCAAGGCGGGTTGCGTTATCTCCACTATCCCGGCGCCATCGAGGCCTCGGACATTCGCGACGTCTACGAAGTGCGCGACGTATTCCGGTCGTTCCTCTCGCCGCAGATCACCTCGGGCGAGCAGGAGTTCCTCGAGAAGCACCGGCCGGGCGGAATGGAAGTCGACCGCGCGCGCTACAACCTCCTCGGCGGGCTCGGCGCCGACGTCTACTTCCACTCGGGGATCTACGTCGCGCCGCGCACGATGATCGCGCTGCCGGTCACGGGCTCCGGGCTTGGCTGGTGGTGGGAGCTCACCATCGACGCCGGGTGGATGTTCTGATGAAGCGCCTCGCGTCCGTCGCGTTCCTCCTCACCCTGAGCGAGGCCGCGCCGTTTGCGGCCGAGTCGAAGGGCCCCGACGATCAGACGATCGTCTTCTACAACGCGCGGATCGCGCTGCGCGACGACCGCCCCGCCGACACGCTCAAGCTGTGGCTCCTGCGGAACAGCCTCACCGATCTCGGGCAGCGCCCGACCCACGACGGCGACTTCGGCTCCGCGGTCTGGGCCGCGATGGGCGAGCTCGGCACGTGCCCCGACGGCTACGCGCGCGACGACGAGCGCGGAGCCGGACTGTGGCCGGTCGCGATGCACAACTGGGTGCTGCACGCGTCGCGACAAGGCCCGCCCGCGCCGATCCCGCCGCCGTTCGGCACGTTCGAGATCGGCCGGCAGCAGCGGAAGGTCTCGCTCGACGACGTGCTCGATCAGAGCGAGCTTCGTTCGCTATCCTTCACGCGGACCGGCTGTTTCGCCGCGTATCCGTGGATGCTGCAGTCGGCGCAGAGCCCGTGGCAGCCGCTCCGCGATCGGCGCGTCGCGGCGCCGATGATGCGGCGCCTGCTCTCGTCGTCGCTCGGCACGCTCGACCGCGCCAAGGTGAAGAGCATCGCGCCGATCGAGGCGCGGCTCTTCGACCTGGACCTCGCGATCCTCGAGCTGGAGACGCGCCACTCCGCGCAGCGCGGGCTCGAGGAGCAGCGTCGTGCGCGCGCGCTCGGTGTGTCGGAAGTGGGCGCGCGCGAGGTGCGCGACGCGATCGAGCCGTCGACGCACGGCGATGTGGATTCGGCGCAGCGCCGCCTCCTCGAGCGAAGCCTGGAGTGGAGCGTCGACGACTGGATGTCGCTCTCGCGCTCGCGGCGCCTCTTCCTCTTCGACCAGGCCCGCGAGTTCTCGAACGACCGCGAGTCCCTCGACACGCTCGTCCTCGGGCTCATCGACGACCGCATCGCGAAAGCGGCGGGTGGCGAGCTGGAGATGTGGATCGGCACCTACGGCGCGGACACCTCCGAGCGTCGCGCGGCGCTGATCGCCGGCGATCGCGGCGCGCGCCTCGTCGAGCTCGATCGCGCGACCGGTTTTCGCGAGCGCTCGGTGATCGCGTTGCACCGCGGTGTCGCCTTCCTCGAAGCGGGCAAGCAGGACGACGCGCTGCGCTCGTTCGCGTTTGCGATGGCGCACGCGGACGAATCGCGCGAAGCCGACACGACGATCGCGCTCGCGCGGCGCTGGCTGTCGTACGTCCTCTCCCGCTACCAGACGAGTGAGGAGATCATCGCGATCCTCGAAGCGCTCGTCCCCCGGCAGGAATACAACGCGGTCGTCGAAGACCTGATCTGGCGCGCTGCGCTGCGCGCCGACGTGAAGTCCTTCGATCGCGCCGTGGCGAACACGCGGCGGGGCGGCGCGTTCGACCTGCAGGTGTCGCGGCTGCGCACGCTTTCGCGAGGGAAAGCCGGCGAGATGGCGACCGAGCTGCGCACGGCCTCCGTGACGGAGCCGAGCCTCACCTTGAGGTTCATCGGCAAGCTCATCGAGCGCGTCGAATCCGAGGAAGCGGCGGTGCGCTCCGCGAACGCGCCGATGCTCAAGCAGTTGCTCACGGTGCTCGACCCGCTCACCGCGAGCGAGGGCGGCAAGAAGAAATCCTCCGCGCGCGCGGCCGAGCTCCACCTCGAGCGCGTGCAGGCGATCCTCGAGGGGCTGAAACGCCTCGACGCCTCGTCGCCAGCCGACCGCGCGCGCACGCACGCACCGGCGCGCGACACGTTCGCGGGCGCGATCCGGCTCGCGCCGGCAGATCCCCTGCCGTGGCCGTTCGTGGCGCCGTCGCCCGAAGCGCCGTCCGCGTTCACCCCGCTGAACCTCGAGCCCGTCGAGTGGACGAACGCGAAGGGCGAGAGGGTTTTCGGCTGGAGGATCTCCGATGCCGGCGAGTGAGGTTCGGCAGGAGCTCCGGCGCCGCCGCCTCGAGCTTCGCGCGCTCCTACCCCGCTTCCGCGAGATCGCGCGCGAAGCTCGAGCCCGCATCCGGGAGCTGCCCGCGTTCAAGACGGCGCGCGAGCGCCTCGAGCGCCGGCGCCGCCGCCAGCGGATCGCGGCAGGCATCGCGATCGCGCTCTTGCTGCTGCTGCTCATCGATTGCGAGGGCCCTGCCGGTCGCGGCGCGAAGCTCGCGAGGGCGGTGCCGTCGCCCAGCCCGAAGGTGCTCGTGCCGAAGCCGACGCCGCCGAAGCCGCTCGTGGCGAAGCTCGAGCCGCAGAAGCGCCCCGGCTACACGCTCGACGCGCGTCCCGGTCCGGACTGGCTCGACGACTTCCGCCTGCAGGTCGCGGCACGGAGCCCGCGGCTCTCGTCGTGTTTCAACGGCTCGGAGCGCGGCGGCGTGTTGCGCTGGACGGTGTCGGTCGACGCGAAGAGCGGCGCCGTCTCAGGCCACGAGTTCGAGCCGCTCGGCAACAGCGCGAACCTCCGCACAGAGCAGAAGGCCTGCGTGACGAAGGCGCTGTCCGACCCCGCCTACCTCATCAAGGACCCGGCGTCCGAAGCGCTGCCGAATCGCGTGAGCCTCGTGCTGGAGTTCTAAGCCCGAGAGGACCTCGACTCAGACAGCGATGCCGATCGCTCGGAGGATTGCCCGCTCGACCTCACTCATTTGCGCCGCGGAGACGGCGCCCAGCTCCTCTCCGATCTCGACGACGGCCAGCGTGGCAATCTGCTCCGCGTTCAACGCCGATGCGCGGGGAAGTCCCGCCTCGCCCTTCAAGAGGAGCACTCGGGTGGGCGATGAACGGAGACGCGACGTCGCCGGAACGACGATCACGTCGCTCGCCCGCTCGTTCCGGTAGTCTGGCGACACGACCAGAGCTGGGCGCCGCTTGTCGAGCGAGACCCAATACATGTGCCCACGCAGGATCATCGGCGCCGTTTCCGCGGGCTCGAGGTCGGCGCAAGCGCCCGCCGCCCGGTTTTCGGCGCATCCCGGTAGTCGACTCGTTTCGCAGCGGCCGTGAGCGCGGCCGACACCTGCGCGTCTTCACGCCTCTCCTCGGCGGTGAGGGTGCTGTAGTAGGCGATGACTTCCGAGGCGAGGCTTGCCTCTGCGCTCTCGCGTGCCGCCGTGCGGAGCCACCCCTCGATTACGGCGCTCCGCGGCTCACTCCGCTTCCTGGCCTCTCGATCGACTGCCGCAAGGACGTCCGCCGAAAGGCTGATGCTCAGCTTGACTTTCCTACTTTGAGTCATACCAATGATGCTACCAGATCGAGGCCTTCTCGGCATACTCTCCACAGATGGCCGACCAGGTTCCGTCCCACAGTCTCTCCGAGTTCCTCGCACGCACGGCGGAGCAGGACCGTCCCGGGGACGTGTTCGAGCTCGAAGGCCCGCGCATGCTCGAGTGCCACGTGAAGGGCCGCACCTGGGCGAAGCTCGGTTCGATGGTCGCGTATCGCGGCGCGCTGAAGTTCGTGCGCGAGGGCGTGCTCGAAGGCGGCGTCGGCAAGTTCCTGAAGAAGATGGTCTCGGGCGAGGCCGCACCGCTCGTGAAGATCGAAGGCCAGGGCATTGCGTATCTCGCCGACGAGGGAAAGAACGTCACCATCCTCCGCCTCGACGGCGACACGGTGAACGTGAACGGCAACGACCTCCTCGCGTTCGAGGACACCGTCAAATACGACATCACCTTCCACAAGCGCATCGCCGGGATGATGTCGGGCGGCCTTTTCTCGCTGAAGCTGACCGGCAAGGGAATGGTCGCGGTCGTGACTCACGGCGAGCCGCTGACGCTGCGCTGCACCGCGGCCGATCCGGTGACGACCGATCCCAACGCGACCGTCGCGTGGAGCGGCAATCTCACGCCCGACATCAAGACCGACATCTCGCTGCGAAGCTTCTTCGGACGCGGCGGCGGCGAGGCGTTCCAGATGCACTTCAAGGGCGAGGGCTTTGTCGTCGTGCAGCCCTATGAAGAGAAGCCCGTCATGCAGCAGACCAGCGGCTGATGTTCGCGCGCTACGGCGAAGCTGGTCGCTTCCCCGCAGACGCGAAGACCTTCCACGCGGAGAAGATCAGCAGCGCGCCGAGCGTGATCTTCAGAGCGCGGCCCGGTGCCCACGGCACGAGCGCACCGCCGGCGAACGCGCCGATCACGGAACCCGCGCCCATCGGCACGATGAGCGTGCGAAGGTCTTCGTGGCGGAAGCTGCCGGCGCGCGCATGTCTCACGACGCCGGCGAGCACGGTCGGGAGGCTCACCATCACGCTCAGCGTGCCGGCGACCTTCACGTCCGCGCCGAACACGAGGACGAACGTCGGGATGAGGATCTCGCCGCCCGCGACGCCCAGCAGACTGCTGATCACGCCGACCCCGACGCCGAGGACGAACGCGACGGGGAGCACCGCGTCCCCGGTGACGAGAGCAGAGGGTGCGAGGACGACGAACGCCTCGACCATGAGTAGCACGCCGATGACGACGAGGAGCGCGACGATCGCGCGCTCGAGCCGCTGCGCAGAGAGGCGGCCGATGCGTCCTGCCGACACCCACGCGGCGATCGTCGCTCCGCTCGCGAGCCCGAGGACCGGGGGCCACCACAGAGTCGCGTCGACC
>Ga0163152_10001482_pt1 | contig 37039 bp, 29 predicted proteins | sample OliLakLV19MP8IB2_FD_148635 | JGI IMG/M metagenome (GOLD analysis project Ga0163152, IMG submission 148635) | Freshwater microbial mat bacterial communities from Lake Vanda, McMurdo Dry Valleys, Antarctica - Oligotrophic Lake LV.19.MP8.IB-2 | ecosystem: Environmental > Aquatic > Freshwater >...
GTGCTCTCCTTCGCCCGCCTCGGGGCTTTCAGAGAATCAAAAGACCCGAGGCGGGCGGCCACCCCAGCCTCAGAGTGAGCGACTGGCGTCACCACCGGCGGCGCGTCTGCGAGCGGAGTGACGGCGCGCCGTTGCGCCGGCACGAGCATCGCCGCGCCGCCGGGCCGATAAACGCCCGTTCATCCAAACGATGCGAGCAAAGCGAGCGAGTCGCGGTTCGCGTGCAGCGTCGGTTTCCGACTCCGGTTCCGGCCACCGGTTTCCGGCCACCGGCCACCGGTAGCCGGCAGCCGGCGGCCCGAGCCGGAGCCGGAACACGGCGTCCCGATTGGCGCAGCGACGCCGTTCCGCTTTTCACGGTTTCTCCGCGCCCGCGCGAAGTAGGCGCAAGAGTCGACGAGCCGTCGCTTCCGTAGGTGCGTGTTCCGGCGCCGGAGTTACTTCTTCTTGCGGGGCGGAGCAGACATATGAATGTCTTCTGCGTCTGTAATCGTGATCCGTAGCGTCTTCTTGTCTTCAGAGAGCGCCGGCACCCCGACGAAGTATCGATATTTCCCGATCGATTTCCTCAATACCTCTTCGACGGAGCCATCGCTTCCGACGATCTCGAGGGGTTCGTACAGTTTCCCTTCGCACTTGCCGACCCAGAGCGCGCCGTCCTGCCCTGCCTGCCGGATCGCGGCGAACGCGATGATCTCTTGTCCCTCTTTCGACTTCGCGAAACGGACAGAGCTGCGCATGTCGAGAATGTCGTCGCGATGTTTGGAAATCGCGTCGAACGCCTTCAGCGTTTCGGCCCGCTCATCCCACCAGGCCCGCAGCCCGTCGGCGCCGAGGTATTTGCCGCGAAGATCGGTCTCGTTGGTCGGATCCCATATCCCCCTCTTCGCTTCCATCGCGCGCTTCTCCGCCGTGACGAACGCGTCGTGGTGCTTCGGCGCATAGCCGTACTTGGTGAAATACGGCGAGTAGCCCTTCTCGATCGCCTGCAGGTTGTACATCTGCCACTTCCCGTCCTGCTGCCGCCAGAGATACGCGAGCAGGCGGTCGTAGACGTCGCGCTTCTCGCCGCCGTACTCGATCCAGCACGGCTCCTCGCTGCTCATGAACGACTTCGCCCACTTCGAGGTCTCGAGCCCGAACGGCGTCACCGGCTTCGACGCCGACGGCCACGACTCCTCGGTGTCCATGTCGAGGAGGCGGAGCCGCTCCTCCTTCCCGCGGACCTGAACGTCCGCCGTATCTCCGTCGACGATCCGCATGATCGTGCAGGGATCGGCGCGACCAAGGATGCCTTTCGGCGGCGTCGGCTCCGCCGCGGGCGGGGGTTTGACGGGCTTCGACGCTGCCGGCTTCGCGGCAGGGGCGGCCGCGAGTAGCAGGAGAGCGGAAGCGACCAGGAGCAGGCGGAGAGGAGGACGCACCATCCCCCCATCTTAGCTGGAGCTAAGGAACCGTGAGCTCCGGGTTCGTTCGCTCGGGAAACGGATCTCCGCGAACGGCCCGAAGGAGCGCTCGCGCCGTAAAGGGCTTGCTGAGGTACGAGAACGCGTCCATCTGCGAGGCGAAGCGCCCCGCGTCGGGGCTCGCCGTCATGAGGACCACCGGCACCTCGCTCGTCCCGGGCTCCTCACGCAGCCGATGCGCTACAGCAACTCCGTCGAGCTGCGGCATCATCAGGTCGAGAAGGACGAGATCCGGCTTGAACTCGCGGGCGCTCTGCACCGCGCGCTCGGACTCCGGCTCCTCGCGCACGACGTAGCCTTCCGCGCGAAGCAGATCGGAGATCGCTTCGAGAATCGGCATGTCGTCATCGACGACGAGGATTCTCTTTTCGGCCGGCGAGTCCATCGAAAGTCGACGCTAGTCATGGCCCGCTCCGCAGCAAGCACTCGATCACGATTGATCGACGCCGTCCTTCGCATGCGTATCCGGTCTGTGGGCAGACGTGGAATCCGTAGCGCCGGTGGAAGGAATCTTGATGGAAAACGCATCGCAGACAGTTGAAGCGGAAGTCGGTGTCCGGCAGCCCGGGACGTCGTGGGCGCGACGCATCCTTCTCGCACTTTGCTTGGGCCATGCAGGTGCCCTCGTCCTGTTCTCCACCGATCCCGGCGTGGGGTTCGGTTTCTGGCTTCTCCTCGCACTCAATGCACTCGCCATCGCCGGGCTCGTCACACGCACGCCCGCCGGGTGGGTCGCCGCACTTCTCTGCATTCTCGTCGCCGCCGCCCGTTGGACCGGCACGGGAATCGACGAGTCCGGAGGATTGATGATCCTCCTCGCCGTCGCCGCCGCGATTTTTTGCATCACGGCCCCTTCGATCCGCCGTGAGCACGGCATCGCGGGCTGATTCGGCGCCAGGAAGTTGACGCGCGCAATTCGTTGCGCACTTGCCCACGCACTCGAACGGTCCATCCAAGAGCGTCGCCGGAACGCCGGCCCGGACCGCCCGGCCAGCGCTCGTGGGTTGCCGCTGTAGACACGCCCGGTTTTCCGGGCATTTCAGGAGACGAATGATGAGACGCGTACTGTTTCTGGCGCTGGCATTGATCGCGCCGCTTCCGGCCGTTGCTGCACCCGAGTCGGAGCGCAACGACATCGCTGTCGACTATCGCATCGGCAAGGAAGACGTCCTCGAGCTGGCCGTCTTCCGGTTCGAGGACCTCGGTGGACCGGTGACGGTTCGTCCCGACGGCCGCATCACGCTCGAGCTCATCGGCGACGTTCAGGCCGAGGGACGCACGGCGCCGGAGATCTCGCAGGAGATCGCGGAGAAGCTCGCCGCGTTCATCCCCGAGCCCAAGGTCACGCTCGCGGTCACGAAGATCAACTCGATGAAGGTGTTCGTCGTCGGACGCGTCACCGCTCCTGGCGTCTTTTCGGTCGGATCGAACCCGACGCTCCTCCAGGCGATCGCGATGGCCAAGGGCTTCACGCCCTGGGCGAAGAAGAGCCGCATCGTCATCGTGCGTGGCGAGACCGGCAAGCGCGTGAAGGTCGACTACGACGACGTGGTCTCCGGTTCGCAGACGAACTTCACGCTCTACCCTGGCGACACCATCGTGGTTCCCTGAACATGAGCTCCCTTCGCGCCATCGCGATGCTTCTGGCTTTCTCTCCGGCGCTTGCCGCCGCGAGCACCGCTTTCACCCCTGTGGTGGAAGCCGGTGGTCGCGCGACGGACAACGCCGGTGACCGGCCGGTGCAGATGGGACCGCGGTCTGCCGTCACCGCGAACGGTGCGGCCGGCGGACGGCTCGTCTTCTCGCAGCCGATCTGGTCCCTTCGTCTCGAGGGGCTCGGCGAGTACGAGCAGTACCTCTCCGCGCCGGTTCGCAACACCGGCGCGTCGGGAGCAGCCGATGCCCGCTGGCGTCCTGACGAGCGCACCTACGTCCGGTCGATCACGCGCGGCTCGCACACACCGGATCGCTGGGATCCGCGGGTTCCGTATCGCCTGGCGATCTCGGCGGCGCCCGGCGAAGACCTGCCTCCATTCGTGCGCGTGACGACCACCCGGTGGTCGGAGCGGCTGATGTTCGAACAGCGCGCGAGCGAGATCCTCCGGATGCGTCTCTCGGGCGGCGTGTCGGACACGAAATACGACGATCGGCGCCTCGCGGGGCCGGCCGGCGGACGCTTCGATGCCCGGCTGCTCCAGGGACGCACGGTGTGGGAGCTCGGCGCCGAGTCGCTGATGGCGGCACGCGAGAACGTCGAAGTCGGCCTCTACGCAGACGGCGCTCGCGCCGACTACGAAGTGACGACGGACGCGTACACCGGAAGCGCCGGCGCGGTCATGGAATGGACGGTCGTGGAACGTCTCTCTTTCCGCGCACGAACGGGACCCGACTACACGACGGTGCCCGGATCCAACCTCCCCGACCGCTGGGGTTACACCGCAGAAGCCGCGCTTGTCCGTCGCTGGACGCTCGCGGAGCTCGAGCTCTCCGGACGCGAGGGCGTGTTCCTCGCGGACGCGACGACGCCCGCCGCTCGCCGAACGGACGGACGCTTCACGGTTCGCGCACAGCCCTTCGAGCGGCTCTCGTTCGAAGTCTTCGCCGGCGCCGGCATGGAACGCTCGACCTACGAGAGGTTCCACGCAACCGGCACCGCACGCAGCGCCACGGCGGGCACGTCGCTCGGCTGGCGCATGACGCAATACCTCACCGCACGGGCCGGCTATCAGTACGCCGCCGTCGAGACCACGGGACGTTCCGCGCTTCCGTACCACTCCAACACCGTCTTCGTCGGCCTGTCGTTTACCGGCTGGAGCTTCGGCCAGCCCGCGCCCGAAGCGAATCCCTGACTTTCTTTTCGACTGAAGAGGAGCTTCGCAAATGATCCATTTCTCGGAAGAGCCCACATTGAAGGACTACCTCGCCGCCTGCCGCCGGCGTGCGTGGGTCATTGCCGCGGTGATGGTGGCCGCGGTCGTCGCGGGCTTCCAGTTCGTCTACTTCGCGACGCCGCTCTACAAGGCGCAGGCCACCGTGCTGGTCGATACCTCGACCTGGAACACGCGTGACTACGTCGAGCGCGCGGAGGTCCCCGAGGTCGGCCGGGTCGTGGAGATGCTCGCCACGCGCGTCCTTTCCCCCGAGTCGCTCGCGGAGTTCGCGCAGCAGCAGGCGCTCTACCCCGAAATCGGGAGCAACCCCGGCGCTCTCGCAGGTGCGATGCGCAAGAACGTGTCGACCGAAGTCACCGGGTTCGACCAGTTCCAGGTGCGCTTCGTCCATCCCGATCCCGAGAAGGCGGCGGCCGTCGCGAACGCCCTCGCCGCGCAGTTCGTCACCGAGCAGAAAGCGCTCCGTGAGCTGCACGGCACGCAGACCACCGAGGTGATGACGGCGCAGATCACCACGATGGCGGCGACGCTCGCGAAACAGGACGCGCAGATCAAGAAGTTCCGGATCGCGAGCCAGGGCTCGCTCCCCGGTCAGACCGAAGGGAACATCCGCGCCATCGAGCGGTGGCAGGGTGACCTTCGCCTGAACACGGCGGCGCTGGAGCGCGCGAAGGAGCGTCTGTCGCTCGCTCTCGCGAGCACGCCGAAGATCTACCAGGGCGAGCCGATCGAAGCCCTCAAGGCCGAAGTCGCCGGACTCGAGTCGGAACGTGCGCAGACGTTGGCGCTCATCCGCACGGTCGAAGCGAAGGTCGAGAAGGCCGCCGAGGTGGAAGGCACGCTCGCGGGTCTCAACCGCGAATACACCTCCACGCTCGCGAGCTACAACGACATGGTCGAGCGCCGGCAGGCAGCGTCGCTCCGCGCGTCGCTCGACAAGTCGCGGTTCGACTCGCTCTTCCAGGTGGTCGAGGCCGCGAAGGTGCCGGCGTCTCCGTTCCAGCCGGCGATCTTCCTGGTCATGGCGGCGGCCCTTGCGTTCGGCCTCCTCGGCGGCGCGGCACTCGCGATTGCCATCGACTGGTTCGACGACACCTTCCACGACGCCAGCGAGCTCGCGCGCATCACCGGTCTCCCGGTGCTCGCGGTCCTCCCGCGACAGAAGAAGCTGCTCGGCCCGCCGGCGCGTCCCTAACCGCTCTCTCATCACTCTTCAGGAGGAACCACATGTCCGTAAATGGAATGGATGCCGGAAACGAATGGGGGACCGGGAAGCCGGAGACCTCGACGAAGGGTGCGCGCCAGCACGGCTCGAACCTGACGATCGACGTGGATGGCACCGAAGCCACGCCGCTGCAGCTCTCGCGGATTGCTCCGCGCACTCCCTCGGGAGTCGCGGTGAAAGAGCCGCTGCTCGATGGCGGCGCCACGACGAAGGTGAAGCAGGCGTACCGTGAGCTCCGCTTCGCGCTCGAAGCCGCGCGCGAGTCGGCCGGCGTCCGCACCATCGGCGTCGTCTCGCTCGACGGCGGTGACGGCCGCAGCCTGGTCGCCGCCAACGTCGCGCTCTCGCTGACGCAGGGCGGCCGCCGCCGCGTTGCGCTCGTCGACGCGTGTTTCGAGAAGCCGTCGGTCGCGCGGATGCTCGACGCGGAAGCGCCGGCCGGACTCGCGGAAGTCCTCGCGGGCCGTCTGCCTCTCGAAGCGGCGCTGTTCGCCGCGGGCCGCCAGGGTCTCTTCGCGCTTTCGTCCGGCAATCCGGGAACGACGAACCTCGAGCCTCTCGATGCGCTCGACATGTTCGGCGCGGTCGTCGACCGGCTCGCCACGGTGTTCGACTTCGTGCTCGTCGATACGCCGCCCCTCACCGAGAGCGTCGACGCGGCTGCGTTCGCGTCCAAGCTCGACGGCGTGGTGCTCGTGATCCGCGCGCGAAAGACGAAGGCCGCGGACATCGAGAAGGCCATCGCGCGGCTTGGCGCCAACAAGGTCGTCGGTCTCGTGCTCAACGACGCGGGCTAAAGGGAAAGAACGTGCTCGCCAGAGGTCGTCAGTCGGGTCTGCTGTTTTTCTGGGACGCCGTGAGCGTGGTCGTCGCCGTGCCTCTCGCGGTGGCGATCCGCCTCGGTCCCGGCTCCGACCTCATGCGCGATCCGGTCTTCCTGCTCGCGGCAGGCGTGGTGAACGCCGTGGTGTTCCTCGCGGCGTTCCACTACTCCGACCTCTACGAGCTGCGCACGCTCGCGCAGGAGAAGGTGCTCGTGGCACGCGTGCTTCGCGCGCTCGCCGTCGGCACCGCGGTGCTCGCGATCCTCTACTACGCGGTCCCCGAGCTCAGGCTCGGACGCGGCATCCTCGCGCTCACCGCCGGCCTCGTCGCCGCGTGGGCGTATGGAAGCCGGGAGCTCCTGAAGCTCGTGTCGCGCAGTGGTCTTCACGAGCGGATCCTGATCCTCGGTGCGGGCGAGCCCGCGGTCGAAGTCGGCCGCGAGATCCTCGTGCGCCGGAAGCTCGGCTACGACCTGGTCGGATTCCTCGACCAGACGCGCGCGCGCGTCGGCGTCTCCATCCTCAATCCGGGGATCGTCGGGTCGTACGCGGATCTGGTGGACGTCTGCAAGACGCGCCGCATCGATCGCGTTCTCGTGTGCGTGAAGGACCGGCGCGGCGCGATCCCCTTCGACCAGCTTCTCGCGGCTCGCACGCGCGGGATCGACGTGGAGGACGGCGCCTCGTTCTCGGAGCGGCTCACCGGCCGTATCCCCGTCCGCGACATCACACCGTCGTGGTTCATCTTCGGGCCCGGCTTCCGTCAACCGCGGCTCATCCTCGCGGCGAAGCGGACGATCGACGTGGTCACGTCGGTGATCGGCATCATCGCGACATCCCCTGTGCTGCTGCTCGCGGCGATCGCGATCAAGGTCGAGAGCCCGGGACCGATCTTCTTCACGCAGGAGCGCGTCGGCCGCAACGGCAAGAACTTCCGACTCGTGAAGTTCCGGTCGATGCGGGCGGACGCAGAAGCGAAGTCCGGTCCTGTCTGGGCGCAGAAGAACGACTCCCGCATCACTCGAGTCGGCAACTTCATCCGCAAGACGCGCATCGACGAGCTGCCGCAGTTCTGGAACGTGCTCTGCGGGGACATGAGCCTCGTGGGACCGCGTCCGGAGCGCCCGTTTTTCGTCGAGCAGCTCTCGCGGAACATCCCGTTCTACGACATGCGTCACGTGGTTCGGCCCGGCTGCACCGGATGGGCCCAGGTTCGCTGGCGCTATGGCGCGAGCGAAGAGGACTCGATGCAGAAGCTCCAGTACGACCTGTATTACATCAAACATCTCTCCCTTCGGCGCGATCTGTTGACGATGTTCGACACGCTCAAGGTGATGGTGCTCGGGGAAGGTCGCTGACATGGATTACGCGCTCGTCGCACTCGTGCTGTTGATGCTCCCTCTCGCGTTCGCCCGGCCGTTCGCCGGCGCGGTCGCCTTCACCTGCCTCACGTACCTTCGCCCGCAGAACCTCGTCGGCGGCATCGCGATGGACCTGCGTCTCTCGCTCCTGGTGCTGGCCGCGACGGTCGGTGGACTCGCGATCGCGTTCGTTCGCGGCAAGGAGAAGCCCGAGATCCGCACGCCCTGGTTCGTGATGGCCGTCGCGCTCGCCGGTGTCTTCTGGATTGCCGCACAGAACGCGATCTTCCCGGAGCTCGCGAAGGACGCGCTCATCGACTTCCTGAAGCTGCTCGTCGGCGTCGGCATCACGGTTGCCCTCTGCAACACGCCGGCGCGAATCCGCACCATCCTCCTAACGACGGTGATCTCGTTCGGCGCGATGACGGTCATCTCGCTCGCAAATCCGGTCTGGGACGCCGGGCGCCTCACGGGTGGCGGTGGTGACTACCGGGATTCCAACGACTTCGCTCTCGCACTGTGCATGGTGCTTCCCTTGCTGCTCTGCGGATGGCGTATCGCGCCGAAGAAGGCGCTCCGCGTCGTGATGCTCGCGATGATCCCCGTGGTGCTCGTCGCGATCGTCCTCGCGCAGTCCCGCGGCGGCTTTCTCGCGCTCGCGGTGACGCTCGCGGTCTGGGCCGTGGTCACGCGTGGCCGCGTCTTCAAGATCGCGCTCGCACCGGCAGCCGTGTTCACTTTCCTCGCATTTGCGCCGCCGGCGTATCTGGAGCGCATCACGAACATCCAGAACTATTCGCACGACTCGAGCGCACGCGACCGCCTCTCGTCGTGGAAGGTCGCGCAGCGGATCGCCGCGGACCGTCCCCTCACCGGCGCCGGTCCCGGAAACTTCCTCGCCGTCTACGACCGCTACACGAACGACTTCCGCGCGCCGCACGTCGCCCACAACACACCGCTTCAGATCCTCGCGAACGCCGGCTTCCCCGCGCTCGTGATCTTCGCGACGATCCTGCTCTACGGCATGGTGGTCGCGGCGAACCTCGCCCGTCGCGCGCGCCTTCGGCGCAGTCTCGCCGGCACGCCGGAGGCCCGCGAGTCTCTCGAGTGGATCGACGCGCTCGGCACGGGCATCGCGCTCTCGATCGTGGCTTTCGCGGTCGGCTCGCAGTTCCTGTCGCGTGACCAGCTCGAGCTTTTCTATCTCCTCACCGGACTCGCAGCGGCCATGGCCGCTCAGACGCGCGGCGTGCTCGCCCGCTCCGCGAAGCCGGCTCCGATCGGCGCGAGCGGCGGCAACCGAGCGAAGCGAGCCTGCCGCCGCGAGAACAATGCGCCGATCGTCCGCGGGCGCGTGATCCAGGAGGGACCCGTTCCGTGCGCGTTCGTCAACTGACCGAAGCGGAGTTCGTCACCGCAGGAGACTGGTGGGACGCGCTGCTCGCGCGCTCGCCCTCGAATTCGTTCTTCCTTCGCCATGCGTGGCTCTCGGCCTGGTGGCGTCACTTCGGCGCCGAGCGCGAGCTCCGCGTCCTCGTCGTCGAGAACACCGAAGGCGTGATCGTCGGGGTCGCTCCGTGGTGCCTTACCAGGGAGACCGATCTCGGCGTGCTTCCGGTCGGCGAGATCGCGTTTCTCGGCCGCGAAGGGGTGACCGGCGACTACCTCGACGTGTTCGCCGAGCCCGCGCTCCACGGGGAGGTGCTGCGACTCTGCGTCGGCGCGCTCCTGATGAACTCCGGCTGGGATCTGCTCAAGATCAGCGACGTGCTCGAGACGTCGCCGACGCTCGCGGCAATGATCGAGGAGGCGCGCGTGCGCGACCTCGCGGTCGTCCCCGGCAAGAGCCAGCTTTGCCCGTATCTCCCGCTTCCCGCGACGTGGGACGCCTTCATGGCGTCCGTCTCCGGGAACATGCGATCGAATCTCCGCCGCAAGGAGAAGAAGCTCGCGGCGCTCGGCGCCCGCATCGAGGAAGCGCACGGCGATGCGATTGGACCCGCGCTCGACACGCTCTTCGAGCTGCACGGCGCCCGCTGGGAGACGAGGGGCAAGACCGGCAACTTCATCGACCCGCGCTTGCGCGCGTTCCACCACGACGTCGCGCCGCTCCTCGACAAGGAGGGCGCGCTCGGACTCTGGACCGCGATCATCGACGGGAAGCCGGCGGCAGCGATCTACGGCTATCGCCACGGCGGGCGCTTCCTCTACTACCAGGCTGGCTTCGATCCCGCGTTCGCCGAGCACGGAGTGGGTCTCGCAATCATGGGCCACGCGATCCGCCGCTCCATCGAGGCGGGCCTCACCGAGTTCGACTACCTGCGCGGCGACGAGGACTACAAGCGCCGCTGGACCGACCTCGCCCGGAGCACGAAGACGCTCGTCTTCGCGCGTCCGAACCTCCGTGGCCTCGCGTGGCGCACGCTGTCTTCCGGCAAGGAAACCGCGAAGCGGCTCCTCGGTCGCACGCCGGCAATCGAACCTGCAACCTCACCCTGAGCGAGCGAGGGCTGTCGGTGCGAGCCGGCTTCACCCTGAGCGAGCGAAGCGAGTCGAAGGGCTGTCACTCCTGACAAGGAGTGACGGCCCTTTCTCGTATCGCGAACAGCCCTTCGACTCGGGCCGCAAACTGCCGCGGCCCTCGCTCAGGTGAGGCGACAGCGGCTCGGCCCTCGCTTACGGTGAGGCGAGCTCGGCGGAGAGCGGCGCCGGCGAGGTCTGTTCCATCCAGCGTGCGGCCTCTCCGAAGTAGGTCCGCACGGCGGCGCCCTTCGCGGGTGCCGCGTTCGACTCGTGGAAGTAGGTCTTCGCGCCTTTCGGAAACGTGTGCCGGTTCGCCTCGAGCGCGGCCGTGCGGTATTTCGCCTCGCCGAAGAGCAGCCAGCCCCAGACCATCGGGTCGGCGACGGCCATGCTCATGTTCCCCTCGCCCTCGCTGGGAACACCGTCGCGATCGATGCTGAACGCGATCATCCGCGGATAGGTCTCGCCGTAGAGCGTCTTCGGCTCCTCGATCCATGCGGCGCCTCCCAGGAAGTCGAGCATCCGGCGCAGCGTCGCTTCGAGACGCTTGTCGGGCTTCCCGCGCTCGCGCAGGGCGAGGCAGAGCCGGCCGAGGCCGTCGGCAACGTACGCCTCCTGCCACGGTGCGAAGCTGCTCTTCCGGTTGAGAAACGCGGCGTCGGCCATCGTCCCATCCGCGGCGACCGAGGGCACCACCATCGCGTTCGCGATGCGCGTCGACAGCGCGAGCCAGGCCGGGTCGCCCGTCGCGTCGTGGAGATCGGAGAGCGCGATCAGCACCCATCCCACATCGCGGAGCTCGTCGGCGTGCACGAGCCACCCCGGTCGTTTCGGATCCTCGCGCCGCGCAATCCAGCCGCCGATCTCGTCGACCGCGACCTCACGCGCGCGCTCGTCGCCGGTGGCGAGGTGGAACGCGAGCATCCCGCGCACCCAGAAGTGCGAGAAGTCCGGTCCGCGCGAGTGCCCGGTGAACCCGGAGCCGTCGTGTTTTCGCACGCCGCGGTTCGCCCAGCTCGCGTCGTCGTCGGTGTGCAGCACGTCGATGTCCATCACATGCCGCAACACGGTTTCCGACTGTTCGAGCCACACGCGATCGTGGTCGGGCTCGCGCAGATACTGGCGCAGCAGCACCCATCCGAAGTCGAACTCCGCGTTTCCGAAACGGCGCTCGCCCTCCTTCGCGTCGCGCAGCGTGTCGCCGTAGTCCATCCAGCCGGTCGCCTTCTCGGCGCGCCGCTCGTCGAAGATCGTGCCGCCCGACGGCGCGAGATCCGTTCCGACGATGCGGTCGAGTGTCCCCTCGAACGCCGGCCAGCTCTTCGGGTCCTCGATGGAGATCGCACCGAGCGCCTTCGACTCGCGGATCCACTGCGGCGTCACCGTCGCCCGCAGCGGGTGCATCGCCATCGCCGCCGATTCCTCCGGCGTCGCCACGCCGTGCGGGAACCGGATCCAGAGGTCGTGCGTCTTGGCGCGGGCGCCGCCGAAGAGAACCGGCTCTTCGCCCTTCGGGAAGATCTCGAGCGCGAGCGTTCCGCCCCCGCCGACCAGCGCCTTCGGATGGTTCTCCGCAAACGAACGCATGCCGAGAACGGTGCCGCCCGCCGCGAGCCATCCGATGGCGCGTGCGCCCTTCTTCACCGTCTTCTTTCCGCGCCGCGACTCGAAACCCTCGGCCGTCTGCACAATGGCGAGAGCCGATGCCGCTCCGTCCGCCTCGGGAGCAACGGTGTCGCCTGCCGCCGCCATCTCGACCGCGAGCCGCCCGAACCGTTTGCCCACGCTCGCGCCCGCGTCGTTGAACGGCTTCGCGTGCGGCCGGTCGGGATTCTCGATGACGACCTGCACCCGCGCGAGCGCGGAGCCCGCCGAGAGGTTCCACCGCATCGAGTAGCGCAGCGGATGGCGGCCGCCCTTCTCTTCGTAGCCGCCCTCCAGCTCTCCACGCACGAGCACGCTCGCGCGCATCGCCCCGTTCTCTTCCAGCTCGACCGACGTGACGCGGCCCGCGACCGCCGGCGAGTCCACGCCGGGCGCCTCGGAGACGAGACGGAGCGGACCGGGCTCGGCGCGAGAGAACACGAGCTCGACCACGCCCGTTGCGACGCGGACGTCCGCTCCATCCTGCCGCGCGATCGAGGCCGCCGGAGCCGCGCCGGAGCCCGCGTGCAGCACGAAGCGACGTGTCCCGTGGCCGGATACGGTCGCGCGAAAGTCGGCCAGGACGAAACGCACCGGCGCTCGTTCGTCCGTCACGGGCGCACCCCATCGCGCGAGCGCACGAAATTGCGCGGGCACCTCCGCCCCCGCTTCGTCGGATAGCCGCAGCGTGCGCACGTCGCGCACGTCCGCCTCGCGCGAAAGCGGAATGCCCGTCGTTACGCCCTCGGCAGTCCGCCCAGTTCCGGCGTCCTCCCGGACGGTGAGCTCCACGCGCAAGCTCCGCGTGCCGGCCTTCGGCGCACCGACTTTTCCGACGCCGTCTGCGGCAGGAATGCCTAGAAGAGCCACCGCAGCAGCAAAACCGAGGGCCCATCGTGTTCCGTAAGATCGCGATCTATTCCGCATCACTCTATGGCGCGACGCTGATCTCGTCCGCCGTCTCCTTCGCCGTGACGATGGTCATTGCCCGGCGCGTTCCCAAGGAGGCGCTCGGTCTCTACGGCTTTTACGTCACGCTTTATTCGTTCGCAGGGATGCTGCTCGTCGGCGGCGTAAATCAAGCGCTGTCGAAGTTCCTCGCCGACCCTCGCGAGGACCGCCGCCAAATCACCCGTCTCGCCCTCGCCGGATGCGCAGTCGTTGCGTCGATCTGCTGGCCCCTCGCGGCCGGCGCCTGGTTCATCGCGGACACGCCCGCCTACTCCGCGGCGCTGGTCGTGATTCCGTTCTTCCTGCTGACCGCGTTCGGCAACAGCGTTTTCCGCAGCGAGTTCGCCAAGTGGAAAGAAGTCGCGATCGTCTGCGGCATCTCGGCGACGAACTCGATCCTCACCGTCGCGTTTCTCTACGGGACGACGCGTCCGGACCACGCGCCGATCGCCGGCGATCTCCTCTCCTACGTGCTGCCGGGTGCGATCCTCGCGGTCGTGCTCGTCCGCCGGGCTCTCGGTCCCGCGCAGGCGGCTCCCGGAGCCGATTCGGCGGCGAAGCCCGACGCGCTTCGCCGGTTGCTCGTCTTCGCCTGGCCGCTGACCGTCGCGAGCATCGCGTTCGTCATCTACAGCAACGCGGCGTCGTTCCTCATCCGCGGATTCGTCGGGCTCGCCGCGCTCGGCGACTACTTCTTCGCGATCCAGCTGATGCACCTGATCGACAAGCCGCTCCAGATCCTCGCGCGCGTGGTACTCGCAGGATTCTCCGCGCGGCCCGATGCGATGCCGGCGGAGCACCGCCGTTTCCTCGCGTTCAACCTCGCCTTCTTCCCGCCGCTCGCGGCCGCGGTCGTCTTCCTCTGTCCGTATCTGCTGATCACGGCCGACTGGGTCCTCGGCTCGGCCGGAGCCGGCGGCGAGCCCCTCGCGATCCGCTACGTTCACGCGCCGTTCTACGTCGCGCTGTTCGCGCTCGCCGTGCCCGCGCGTTGCGTGGAGTTTCTCGTGTCGTCACTCGCAATCGCGCGTGGGCGGCCGCAGGTGAATCGCGACACGCACGTCTTCACCGCGCTCGCGGCGTTGCCGATTCTCGCACTCCTCGTCATCACCTTCGGCGCGACCGGCGCCGCGGCGATGCCGCTCGTCTACCAGACGATCTTCCTCACGATCCAGACGCGCCGCTTCCGCGCGGACGCGCCCGAGATCGTCGCTCAGAACAACCGCGGGGCCATTGCCGGCACGCTGCTCCTGGCGCTGGCAATGGCCCCGGCCGTTCTCGGCTTCGGCGTGCTCTGGATGATCCCCGCGCTCGCCGGCTACGTGCTCGGCGGACACGTGATCGGTGCCTGGGACGTGCGACTCCTGGTCCCGAAAAAGAAGCCCGGAGGGCGCGGCGCGGAGCCCAGCCCCGCGACCCCCTGAGCGCCTTCAGTTGGGCGGTGCGATGTCCTGCTGAGCGTCCTCGTTCTGCAGCCAATAGAAGAACGCGGGCACCAGTCGTGACTGCTGCGTGAACGCCTTGATGACCGGCGAGCTCGTGTCCTGGGAGAACGAGTTCAACATCACCTCGCTCCCGATGTCCGCGAACTGGCGTTCGCCCGTCGCGCCGTACGCGTAGCCGAGCATCGGCCCCATCATCGGATCGAGCACGCTGGCGTGGTAGACGCCGTAGCTCTCGTTGATCCACGCATTGAAATACTTCCCCTGCGATCCGTTCACGAGCAGCTTGTTCGCCGGGTTGATGGACCACCGCGCCGCGTCGACGAGGTTGTCCCGCACCGGGACGCCGTCCGGGAACATCGTCTCGTAGAGGATCAACGACTCCGCGGTGACCGCGTTCTGGAACGAGGACGTGGTGTCGCTGTCGCTCCCCGTCCACATCCAGCCGTTCGGATCCTTCGGAGACGTCCGACGCTGCCAGTCGTTGAGGTAGTCCACGATGTAGTGGGCCCGGTCCATGGATTCTTGCGTGCCGAACGCATCGACGTAGCCGAGCACGATCAGCAGCATGTGGCTCACGGTGCGCGTGCTGCCCGACGTACGGAAGTAATCGCTCTCGGCGTCGACGAGCCACTGGTCGTAGTAGGCGTAGGAATGCGCGAGCACGTCCTTCGACATTCGATCGCCCGTCAAGAGCCAGTGATCCGCGAAGCTTTGCCCCTTCGCGTGCTCGAATCCGTATCCCGTCGCGCCCTCGAAGCCGAGGTCGTGAGACTGCGGACCCCGCACCGGGTTGTATCGCGTGCGCCCAAGCCACGGCTTCGCGACGCCGCGAGCGCCTTGGATGCCGGCTCGCGTGTCCTTCTCGCTGTGCTCGGTGTCGACGTCGCGGAGATGAAGCGCCGCTGCGAAGCCACTCTCGAGAAGATCACGCTCGCCGGTCATCGCCCAATGGATGAAGAGAGAGCGCGGCGTGTCGTACGCGAGGTTCGACCACGTGTCTTCGCGACCGTCACCGAAATCCCACATCGAATACGCATGACCCTTTCCGCCGGAGTCGTAGGCGCGGGTGACGAACGTAGTCGGGTACTCGCGCTCGAGAAGGTTCTCGTAGAATCTTTCGACGAGGAGCTGGTTCTCCTGCGGATAGGTCTCGGCATTCGCAATGCCAATGCGGTTCCAGACTCGGCTCTTCGCGTACCACTCGGGATTGCAGCGAGCCATCAGCGGGTGGGCGAGCCGCGCCGACGTGTTCACGCCGGCGTCTTCGACGGACGTTCCCGCCGGATAGAAGCCGAAGATCACTTCGTGCGTCTTCTGCGAGGCCGCGTAGACGCGCATGTCGACGTCTTCCGACGGCCAGAGCTCGACGCCGAGCAGGCCCGGCTTCACTCGCAGCTTCTTCGGATACTGCTGCCAGTACCAGCGAAGCGCCGCCGTCACGACGCCGTTGCTGCCACTCGCGCCGATCCAGCCGGGCGCCTTGCCGCCTGTGCCGTTCGCCACGCCGCCGTTGGCGTAGTTGATCGTGTCCGCGTTTCCGGGATCGAACGCAGCCGCCATCGCGGCCGAGAGATTTCCGGTCTGACGCTGCCAGGCCTCGCCCGTGAGCGCACCCGCCTTCGGCGAGGTGCCCGCGCCGATCCGGAACTGGGGATTCGCGCCGACGTCCGCGGGAACCTCGAGTCCAACTTCATCCACCGCCGTGTACGAGCGGATCGACGCGAGGTCGCGCTCCGTGAAGGTATACGTGACGCCCGCTTCGGAACGTCCCTTCCAGAATCGCAACCGCACGGTGTAGTCGAGCTTCGACGAGCCGCCGGCGCTCTCGTGTTTTCCGCGAGCGACGACGATCGTCTCGACCGGACCATCCTCCTCGATCGCGACGCTCGTGACGCCCGCCGACGCGAGGAAACGCGTTCCGTCCGCCGTCTGGAGATAGACACCCGTGCTCGGCGAGCTCGAGGTGAGAACCGTGCCGTTCGCGAGCACCACGCGGTCGAAGAGGTTGAAGTTCGACTTCGAGATCGTGAACTGGGCGGCGCCCGTGTCGACCACGACCTTCGCCGCGTCGTCCGTGGCGATCATGGGCAGGCGCTCGGGCGTGGAGCCCTGGCCGAGTTGGGAGGACGACTGGAAGCGATAAGTGGAAGCACCGGACGCTTCGACGTCCGCGAGGAAGCTCACGAGCACCCACTTTATGGGCTTCGTCGTGTCGTCCGGCTCGCCGCCCCAGCGCGAGGTGACCTCGAACTGGGCGTTGACGGTGCCACCGTCCGGATCGAGCACGCGAAAGCTGGCCTCGTCGCGGATCGCCAGTGATCGGGGAATCGGGACGCCCGACCTGACGGGGTCGGCCACGCGGTCGATGCCTGCGTAGTCCTCGACGTAGAGGGACACGTCGAGCAAGTCCGCCGTGATCTCGTCCGGAACCTCGGTCGGCGCCGGCGTCGGGTTTCCAGGCCGGGTGGGAATGCCGAACGAGTCGTCGTCGTCGTCGCCATCCTTAGGGGAGGACGACGAGCTGGTGCAGGCGGCGAGGGCCGCGAACAGCGAGAGAGTGATGATGCTGCGCGAAAATGACAAAGGCTCGCGTCGCGAGCCGTCGAATCCACATCGCACGAGAAGTCTCCTTCTCGCGCTTCGTCCTGCCTCGTGATCGCCCGCTGCTTGTCCGGCGTGAGTGCCGGCCTTGCAGCAAAGGACCCGGCTTTCGGCCTGAGTCCCTCCCACCACCGCGATCGGCCCACGGAATCTGCCGAAGCGCAGGGTTCACTGCTTTTGAAGCGCCTGCACGGTAGCCGCGGGTGCAAGCGTCCCCGAGCGATATTTTCGATCGCGGCGATTTTCCCGGATCGCGGGAATACGGCAGCGACGGATTCATAGCCGGCCGCCCGCTCCCGGGCGCTACAACGTAGCGGTTAGTTTTTTTTGCTTCCGATCGCTTGCGATCGAGCTAGCCTGACCAGTCCAAAACGCGACCCGGCCCGAAGCTGACGTTTGGATCCGTAGGTTCGGATCCCCAAAAGGCCATTCCGGTCGCTCCTCCAACGGAGACTGCATGCGAAGCCACTCCGGCGCGATGACGCGCCGCCGCTGGCAGGCCGCAGTGCACGCCGCCGCGCTCTTCCTGAGCGCCGCGGCCTGTGCTCGTCCTGACGGCAAGAATTCCCCCTCGAGCGATCCTGGCACCAACCCCGGCGGCGGCGGCGTTCCCGGCTACGAAGAAGCCGGCCCGGGCGTCGTCGACATCCCGCTCACGCTCGAGGAGCTCGCGAGCGTGGCGCGCACCGCTGAGCCCGTGCGCTCAGGCGTGCCGGTGCCGCGCGCTCTCGATGTGCGGGATGCCTCGCGCCTGGTCGTCGTGGATGCGAACGGGAACGAGCTCGCGACGCAGGTCGCGGTCACGTCGCGATGGGGCGGAGCCCCGACCGACGACACGAAGCCCGTGAAGTGGATCCTCGTCGACTTCCCCGCGTCGCTCGAAGCCGGCGAGACCGCCGTCTATCGTCTGCGTACCCGGAAGAGCGAGCCCGAACGTGGCGCCTCGATGGTGACGGAGAGCGGCGACGCGATCCTCATCGATACGGGCGCGGCGACGTTCACGCTCTCGAAGACGACGCTCGACCTCTTCTCCTCCGTCGTCCTCGCGGACGGCACGGAGCTCGCGACGTCGGCCGGCGACGCGTATCTGACGAAGCCGGACGGGACGCGCTTCTCGGCGTCCGCCGGCACGCGCACGGTCACCCTCGAGGAGAGCGGCCCGCTGCACGCCGTCGTCCTCGCGCGCGGCAAGCACAAGGCGCCCTCGGGCGCGGAGCTGCTCGACTGGACGATGCGCGTCTCCTTCTACAAGGACCGCGCGGACGCCCTCGTGCAATACACGTTCACGGAGAAGGACCTGGCTTCCATCCGCTCCTACGTTCCGGTGGACGAGCTCGGCATCACGCTCCCCATCGCGCCCGGCAATGGCGCGGCCTGGACCTTCGGCGGATCGCAGACGACGCACACCGGCTCGCTCACGTCGGCGGCTTCGCTCCGCGAGACCGGCGGGCTCGCCGAGAACATGAACAAGGCGTTCAACCCCGGCAAGGCGGACTCGATCCACTACGCGCTCGGCGGCGACGCGTCCGGCAGCGGCAACCACGCCCCCGGCTGGGTCGACGTCTCCGGCGATGCCGGCGGCGTTAGCGCGGCGGTGCGCTGGTTCTGGGAGCAGTACCCGAAGAAGCTCGCCGTGACTCCCGACGCGCTGACGGTCGCGCTCTGGCCGGGCGAGGACGTGGACATGCGCGTCTATTCCGCCTCGCAGAAGACCCACGAAGTGCTCTTCACCTTTCACGGACCCGAGGCGGATCCCGCGGCGATCGGCCGCGAAGCCGCGGCGCGTCTGGAGTCGCCGCTCTTCGCCCGCTGTGAGCCGTCGTGGTACGCGAAGAGCTGGGTCTGGAACCGCATCGGCACCGCCGATCCGGACGACTACGCCCCCGAGCACCAGCCGCTCGTGCAGAAGTATTTCGACGACGTGATCGGCCGCGCCTTCCCGACCACCTGGATCGAGCGTCGCGATGACGCCGGCGGCGCCGGTCACAGCTACTCCATGTGGGACTTCGGCGACGGCCGCGAGCACCAGGCGTGGGGAAACAACGCCTACGACGCGCCGCGATCGCTCCTCATCCACTACGCGATCACCGGCGACCGTGCGTTCTTCGACCGCGGCGTCGAGGCGCTCGTACACCTTCGCGACGTCGACATCGAACACAGCACGCAGGACACCCGCGCCGGCATCTTTCCGGCCCGCGGCGTTCCGCAGCCCTGGCTCGGCCGCACTCGGTACAACCCCGCTGACGGACCGCAGGCGCACGACCTCGGGTTCGAGGGACGCACCACCTACGGCTTCGAGCATCACAAGGGGCAGAGCCTCGCGGACCACTACCTCCTCACCGGCGACGGCATGTCGAAGGACGTCCTCGAGGAAACGAACGCCTACTACCGCCAGTGGAAGATCGATGCCGATACCGGCTACCTCCGCACCGGCGGAACGCGCACCGTGAGCCACATGCTGCTCGCGCAGCTCGGCTATGCCGACGTCTTCGGCACGGCGGAGGCGAAAGAGCACCGCGATTTCGCCGTGAGCTATCTCGACGAATGGCAGCGCCGGACGACGTCGAACGATCCGAACGGGATGATGTGGACGACGTCGTCCGACAGCACCGCGTCGTTCATGAACGGCGTCACCGGCGAGGCGCTCATGATGTACGAGGTCGCGTTCCCCGAGGGCGTTCCGGTGCGAGACAGCCTCGTGGACGCGGCGCGCTGGAGCATCGACCCCGCGAACGGCCAGCTCGAGAACGGCTCGAGCGGCCGGTATTTCAACGCGTGGACGAACAACAACTACGGGGTCGCACACGCGACCGTGCTCGACCCGATGATCGTGGCGAGCCTCGGCTATGCGGCCGAGGCGACCGGAGAGACGAGCTTCCTCGACATCTCGAAAGAGGTGCTCGCGAACAGCATCGACCTCGACGGCAGCACGCCCGTCATCAAGGCGTACACCCAGCGCACACGAATGGTGCCGGCGTTCCTCTGGTACCTGCAGACGCCGGAAGCGAAAGCCCGAGGCGGGAGCTGACCCTCAGGAAGCGGCGGCGGCGTTCGCGCCGTTCGCCGCTTCGTCGACGGCTCGCGCCGCGGGCTTTCGCGAAGCGACGACGCCGATCTGACGGGGCGTGCGCATGACCAGAACCGTCGTCCACGCGTGCTTCCGGAGGAACGGGATCGTCGCGAAGAGGACGTCGTCGAAGCGCTCCAGCGCGCGGTAGACCGGACGGAAGCCGGGGACCTTCGTGAACGGGAGCGCGGCCATCGACGCGAGATGGAAGTAGCGGTTCTGCGTCTCGCCAAAGAACGAGGCGAGGAGCCGCACGTCCTTCTCCATCAGCGGCGCTTCGTCGGGCGTGCGGATGCCGGGCGTCAGCCTGCGGAAGAGATTGATGACGGGGTTGTGCCCGAGCGGCTCGAGAAAGACCGCGGTGCCTCCGGGACGAAGGACGCGCGTGATCTCGCCCATCGATTTCGCGAGATCGAGGTGATGGAGGATCGCGCGGCCGAAGACGATGTCGAAGGACTTGTCCGGGAACGTGAGCGCCTGTGCGTCCATCACCTGGAAGTCGACCTTCACGCCGTGCTTCGACGCGAGCTCGCCGCCCTGGCGAACGGCCTCGGGAGAGATGTCGATGCCCGACACGCGCGCTCCGGCGCGCGCGAAGTCGACGCTCGCCTGCCCCGTGCCGCAGCCGTACTCGAGGATGTCCTTGTCCGCGACTTCGGCGCCGAGGACGTCCATGAAGTGCGTGCGGCTCGCGCGCTCGAGCGTGTAGACGCTCTCGAGTCCCTTGCGCGTGCCTTCCGCGAAGAACTTGTCGTGCAGCTCCGCTTCCCGTTCTTCTCTCTTCATGACTGGACAGACTGTTCGTGGGGAGCGGGGGCGCAAGGTGAAAGAACGCGCGTGCGAGCGGCGGTGAGGCGCGAGAGATGCTCGAGCGTTCGCCGCGCGTTTTCGTCCCAGAAGAATCCGCGCTGCGTGACGGTAGCCTGCGCCGCGAGCGACATGCGCGAGCGGAGCGCAGTGTCGCGAAGCAGCGCGCGGACACCTTTCACGAGCGCCTCGGTGTCTCCGGCCGGGAAGAGGATCGAGTCCACTCCGTCGGTGAGGACTTCGGCGATCGCGGGCGTGCGGACAGCGACCACCGGCTTCCCGAGCGCGAGGTACTCGAAGATCTTCATCGGGCTCGCGTAGCGCGTCGCGTGCGGCTGCAGCGCGACGTCGAACGCCGCGATGTTGTCCGCAATCGCGTCGCGGCCAACGGCGCCGGCGAACGCGACGGAATCGCCCAGACCGCGCCGCTTCACGATGTCCTTGAGCGCGGGAAGCGCCTGGCCTTCGCCCACGAGCAGCACGCGGGCGCCGTGCGCCGACAGTCCGAAGTCGGCAAAGGCTTCGAGGAACGCCTCGAGCCCGTGCCACGGACGGAACCATCCCGTGAAACCGAACACGACATCGGCCGGACGGAAACCGTGTGCCGCGCGGACAGCGGGCCCGCCGGCGCCGGCAAAGAGCATCTCGCGCCGCACCGCGTTCGGAAGGACCAGGATTCGCTCGCGCGCGACGCCCGCCTCGACCAGCACGTCGGCGAGCGGCGTCGACACGGTGACGATCGCCGTCGCCGCGCGCCAGATCGCGCGCTCCAGGCGCGCCGCGATGCGCGGGAACTTGAGCCCGCCGTGCGCCGCGCGCTCTTCCGCGAGCGGAGAGTTCACTTCGAGCACGAGCGGGATGCCGGCCATCTTCGTGGCAATGGCGCCAGCCGCGTTGTGGAGCGAGTACCGCTCGTAGACGAGATCCGGTCTCGCGGCGCGAATCGCCATGGCGAGCTTCGACGCCGTCACCGAGTTCCCGCCGAGCTCGAGGAGCTCGTAGCCGGCGCGAGGGATCGAGGCGGCCGCGCGGCTGACGGCCTGGACGAGAGCGCTCGGCTCCTTGCGGACGCCGGTGGCGCCACCCGCAGGGACGAGCGCCACCTCGACGACGTCGTGGCCGAGCTCGCGAAACGCCCGCTGGATCTCGGCGATGTGGATGCCCTGCGCGTCTTCCGCGCGCGTACGGTGGTGATAGAGGATCTTCACTGGAGCACCTTGCGGTCCTGGATTTCTTCGGACATGAACGAGGCGAGGAGCCGCGCATCGACGGAAGTCGGAACGGGAATCACGGAGCGGCGGCCGTGCACCGCCTCCTCGAAGACGTCGCGCACGGATGCCGCGACGCGTTCCCAGCTGCGTCCCGCGACGCGCGCGCGCACGCGAGTGCGATCCCACGAGCGGGTGAGCGACGCGGCGAGCGCTGTCGCGAGCGCACCCGGGTCCTCGGGCTGCACGAGGAGCCCGCACTCGGGCGAAAGCACCTCGCCCGCGGCGCCGACGGCAGACGAAACGGCGGGCGTTCCGCACGCGAGCGCTTCGACGAGCGCGTTCGGGTGTCCCTCGCTGCGGGACGGGAGGCAGAACACGTCGGCCGCCGAGTACCACGCGCTGAGCGCGTCGTGCGCGATGCCGCCGGTGAAGAGGACGCGGTCGCCGATCCCGCGCTCGTGCGCGAGGTCCTCGAGCCGGTCGCGGTCGCGGCCTTCGCCGATGATCACCGCACGCACGCGAACCGCGCGCGCGAGGATCGCGAGCGCCTCGATCATCACGTCGTGCCCCTTCACGTGCTCCAGACGCCCGACGGTCACGACGAGTCGCTCCCCCGGACCGCAGCCCACGTGTTTGCGGACGGCTTCGCCCGCGGCGATGTTGGGACGGAAGACCGTCGCGTCGATCCCGTTCGGGATCACCGTGACGCGATCGGGGTGCGCGCCCATGTCGACGAGGCGCTCCGCGATCGGCCGGCTCACCGCGATCAGCCGAGAGGCCGCCGCGATCGTCGGCTCGAGAAGCTCGCGCATGCCGGGAGCGTTCGCGTGCCCCTGCGCGTCGCTTCCGCGCGCGGAGAGGACCACGGGAATGCCGAGCCGGCGGCCGATCTCGACGGCCGCGAAGCCGTCGGGATGAAGGAAGTGGCAATCGATGAGATCGAACGGCCGTGCCGCGTGCAGGCGCTTGACCGTGTTCCAGGCGCCGGCGACGAGCGCGCGTCCGTGGATGCGCGGCCCGACCTTCGGCAGGAACGGATAGCGCGGATGCTCGACCGGGATCCCGTGCCGCACTTCGCGCCGCGGCACCTTCGCGAACGTGGACCAGCGCTTGGGGCCGGGCAGCGGCGGGTAATACGGAACCGGCGCGACGACGGCCAGCTCCATCCCGGGGAGCGCGGCCACGCGGCGCAGCCGCTCCTCGATGAAGATGCCGTGGTGCAGCATCGCGGCGTTGGGCCAGAGGCGAGTGAACGTGAGGACTCTCATCAAACGACCGCTTTCGCCTGTGGGGAAGCCGGACGGGACACGGCACGCGCCGCGAGCGTCTCGCTGTAGATCCGCTCGTAGGAATGGATCATCGCGTCGAGCGTGAAGCGCTGATCGAAGACGGCCTTCGCTTCGCGGCCCATGCGCGAGGCTGAGGCGGGATCCTCGATGAGCGACGCCATCGCGCTCGCGAGCGCGGGTACATCGCCGGCCGGAACCAGGAGGCCGGTGCGGCCCTGCGAGATCACTTCGGGATTGCCGCCGACGCTCGTCGCGACCGAGGCCTTGCTCGCGGCCATCGCTTCGAGGAGCGTGAGGCTCATCCCTTCGGAATGCGACGCGAGCGCATGGAAGTCGGACGCCGCGAGGATCCGCGGCACGTCGCTGCGTTCGCCGAGAAAGCGCACGTCGCGCTCGAGGCCGTGCTGCCGGACCGCAGCTTCGACGGCCGGGCGTCCGTCACCTTCGCCGACGAGCAGCAGGGTCGCGCCCGGCCAGCGATCGGCGATCTTCCGCCACGCCCCGACGAGCGCGGGGTGGTTCTTCACGGTCACGAGACGCGCGACACAGGACGCCACTGGCGCGCCTTCGGGCACCGCGAGCTCGCGGCGGATCGCCGCGACGTCGTACGTGCCGCCGAACGCGCCGCCTTCGATGCCGTTCGGGACGACCGCGATGCGCTCCTCCGGAAAGCGCTCCCACTTCACGAGCGCGTCCGCGAGCCACTGCGCAACCACGACCACGCGATCGACCATGCGGCCGGCCGCGATGTGCATCGCGCGATCCGGAACGTGACCCGGGAACGAGCGATCGTGCTCGGTGTAGACGACCGGCACCCTTCCTCCGGCGAGCTTCGCGGCGAACGACGCGTAGACCAGCGCCGTGCAGTTGTGCGCGTGCACGAGCGCCGGCGGATTCTGGCGGAACCGCTTCACGAGCCGGGTGAGCAATCCGCGATCGAGGAGAATCCCGCGGCCGCGCTTGTCGAGCTCGACCGGAATGCCGGCGGACAGCGCGTCGTCCGCGACAGGCCCCCACCGGTCGAACACGACGATTTCCGGCGCGAAGCGCGACGGATCGATGCGTGTCGCGAGCGAAAGCACCATCTTCTCGAGCCCACCCGTCATCAGGGTGGGTACGAGATAGAGGACCCGGGCTTTCAAGCGGGGACCTCGGCGCTCGACATCGTCATCTCGCCGTCGGCCGCCGTGCACGAGCCGATCAGCGCCTCGAACACGCGGCGCGCTTCGCGGCCCATCTTGTCCGCCGTGAACGGATCCTGGACGAGCGCTGCGATCGCCGCGGCGAGCGCGTGCACGTCGCCGGGCGGCACGAGCATGCCGGTCCGCCCTTCCACGATGACCTCGGGGTTGCTGCCTGCGGCGATCGCCACCGACGCCTTCCCCGCCGCCATCGCTTCCATCAGCGTGAGGCTCACGCCGTCGGCGTGCGCCACGAGCACGTGGAAGTCCGACGCCGCGAGCAGCGCGGCGATGTCGCTCCGCTCGCCGAGCAGGCGCACTTCGCGCACGAGCCTGTGGGCCTTCACCACTGCCTCGATCTCCTCGCGGCCGTCGCCGTCGCCGACGAGAAGCAGCGTCGCGCCGGGCCAGATGTCCGCGATGCGCCGCCACGCGACGATGAGCGCGCGGTGGTTCCGCACGTTCACCAGGCGCGCCGCGCACGACGCGAGCGGAGCGCCCTCCGGAACTTCCAGCACGCGGCGGATCTCCGCGACATCGTGACAGGAGCTTTCGAATCCCCACGCCTTCACGCCGGCACCCCGATGCTTTCGTCTTCATCCATGCGCTGCAGAGATCCCGCTGCCGGTTCCTTCAAGAGCTGCTCGAGCGTGCCGACGTGCGCGTCCCAGGCGTGCGTCGCGAGCACCGCCTTGCGAGCGTGATCACCGATGCGACGGCGCCTCGCCGGATCCGCGAGGAGGTCGACGACCTCGCTCGCGAACGCGCGCGGATCGTCGGCCACGACGAGATCCCGGCCGTTCTCCGCGGTGACACCTTCGAACGCCGCGGTCGTCGCGACGACCGCGCGCGAGCACGCCATTGCCTCGAGCACCTTGTTCTGGATGCCGCGGGCAATACGCAGCGGCGCAACGCACACGGCGGCTTCGGCGATCGCGTCCCGCACGTCCGGGATACGGCCGCGCACTTCGATCCCTAGCTCCGCGTCGTGCAGAGCGCGGACGGCGTCCGACGGACGCGGACCGACGATCACGAAGCGGGTGCGCGGGCGCTCGATGCGGATGAGCGGCCAGATCTCCTTCGCGAACCAGAGGACGCCCTCGATGTTCGGGAAGTAGTCCATCGCGCCGGTGAAGAGCACGGTCTCGCCGGGGTTTCGGCACGGACGGAAGAAGTCCGCGTCGACGCCGTTCGGGACCACTTCCACGCGGCCGTCGTCGCAGAACGCGCGGAAGAGATCCGCCTCGGGCTTCGTCGCAAGGACGACCGAGTCCCAGGTGCGGGCGACCTCCTTCTCCCACTCGCGGAGCTTCTTCGCCTCGCGGCGATAGACGAGAGCTTTCGGGCCGCCCGTCATTTCGGCGTATTGCTTCCACTTCTCCGAGTCGACGTCGCAGAAGTCCGCGACCCGCACGAGCCCTTCGCGCGCCTGAACGTACTGCGCCATCGGCGCCGAGTGGGCGATCGCGGCGTGATAGCGGCGCTCACCGATCCAGCGATCGATCGTGCTCTGCAGACGCGCGTCGCCGAAGAACGGCAGGCTCATCGCGACGCCCTGTCCGAGCGCGCGCATCGAGGCCACCAGCGCGCGGCGGCGCGGGCGGAAGATCACCTCGACCCGCTCGCACACCGCGTGGAGCGCGTTGATCCGCTCCGGCGCGAGATCGGCCGGATCGTCCGCGAGACACGCGAGATCGACCGTGTGCGTGCGCGCGAGGCGGGAGAGGAAGTGCCAGCCCCGGATCTTGTCGCCCTTGTCGGGCGGATACGGGATGCGATGCGCAACGTAGAGAATCCTCATGCGGCTCCTTGTTCGGCGGAAGACGAGGTGTTCGGTTCCACCATCAGGTCACGCGGCGGATGCGCGGCAAGCACGTCGCTGATGGACGTGAAGCGGAACGCGTCGAGCAGACGCGAAAGCCGGTCCTCCACTTTGTCGAGGTTGCGGTAATGCCGGACGCGGGTGAGCCAGGGGACATCGAGCCGCGGCTGCCCGGGATCGATCTCCCACGGGTGCAGGTAGACGACCGCGGGGATCCCTTCGCGATCGAGCGAGGCGATACCGGCCTTCAACAACCCAAACGGGAAGTGGCGGAGATAGCCGCCGCCAGCGACGGGAATGTTCGCGCCGAATACGCGAGCGGTCGCGGGCGGGACCTCGATCAGCTTTCCGGCAGGAAGCGAGAGAATGTGCGGCTCGCGCGGACGGCCCGGCCATCCGTAGCGATCGTGCCGGACCGGGAACACGCTCGAGTCCCAGCGGTATCCTTCCTCGGCGAGCACGTCGAGCGCCCACGCGGTTCGCGGGCCGATCGACCACGACGGCGCCCGGAAGCCGGCGACCGCGACGCCCGTCGCGTCTTCGAGCGCGTGCTGGGCGCGGCGCAGATCCGCGCGGAAGCTCTCGCGATCGAGGACGAAGAGCTCCTTGTGCGAATAGCTGTGGCTCGCGACTTCGTGTCCGGCGGACACGATCTCGCGGAGCAGCGCGCGTTCCCGCTCGGCGACCCAGCCGACGACGAAGAAGGTGGCGCGAGCCCCCTTCTTCTCGAAGAGCGCGAGGAGGCGGCGAACGCAGTCGGCGGCGCGCCGCGGAAACGTCTCCCACGATGCAATCGGTGCATGTTTCGCGAAGAGCGAAACGTGAAAGTACTCTTCGACGTCGACGGTCAGTGCGTGAACCATGGTCGACCGCAGATCTAGATACGCGGACTTGCCTGGCAAGTTTTCGGGATCAGATCTTTCTGGGTGCGGTCAACGGCCTATCGTCTGGTAGTCGAAAGTGGCGTCGCGGAGCTCATGGCGTGGCTGCATCGCCGCCGCGCGGTGATCCTCACCTATCACGGGATTCTTCCGTCGAACCCGCCACCGGCGACGCGTGCGTTGCACAAGATCTTCGTCACCGTGGACGAGTTTCGCGCGCAGATGGCACTGCTACGCGCGCGCTACGAGGTGCTCTCGCTGCGCGAGCTCGTCGAGCGGCTCGCGAAGGGTGATGCGGGCGAGAACATCGCCGCCGTCACGTTCGACGACGGCTGGCGCAGCACGCGGACACTCGCGGCGCCGATCCTGCGCGAGCTCCGCGTTCCGGCAACCGTTTTCATCGCGACCGGACTCATGGGCTCGCCGTATCGCGGTCTGTGGACGCAGCGGCTCGCGGCGTCGATCGGTGCGGCCCGCATCGGGCGCATCCGACTCTGGGACATCGACTTGCCTTTCGAAACGGAGCCGCAGCGCGTCGTCGCGATGCGGGCCGTCGCGAGCTTTCTGAAGGGGCTGCCGCCAGACGATCGCGAGGAGCGTCTGCGGGAAGTTTTCGCGCGATACGGGAACGGGCACGAGCTCGGGGCGGAAATGGAGTTCATGTCGCTCGACGAGGTGCGCGAGCTCGCCGCCTACGGCGTCGACTGCGGCGCTCACACCGTCGACCACGAGATCCTTTCGTCGCTGCCGTTCGCGAAAGCGCGCGAGCAGATCCGCCAGTCACGCGCGCAGCTCGAAGACATGACCGGTCTTCCCTGCCGCCTCTTCGCGTACCCGAACGGTCGCGCGCGCGACTTTTCCGACGACCACACCCGCGCCCTCGCCGACGAGGGCTTCGACGGAGCGGTGACGCAGATTCCCGGACGGAACTCGCCGGGCACCGACAGCTTCCGGCTGCGTCGGATCAACGTCGGCCTCGAGCACACGCTTCACACGTTTCTCACCGACCTCGACGGGCTGCGACACTGGTGAGCGATCAAAGAGAAGACGCGTGCGGACCTGGCACATGCGACCTTGTTTATCGCGCCACTTTGTCCTAGTCTGATCCGCCCGAGCGGAAATATTGTCGCGCACTGGGGACAACCTGACCAACTCCACATGGTCTTGTGCTTGCAGTGAAAATCGGAAGATCGCGGGAAACAAACGCGATTCCGATTCGTGCAATCCCTCCACCAAGTGGCCTTTTCCCTGCAGAACCGAGCAGTGAAATGGAAGGAACGCGCATGAAGACTGGAATGATTCGTTTTGGAGCGATCGTGGCCGCCCTCTCGGGTGCCGCTTGTAACGACGGTGCGCTCGTCGCGCTCCCGAACGACGCCCCCGTCGCGCGGCTGTCGTCCTCCGCGACGGAATACTCGCCCCTCGACACGGCGACCTTTGACGCCAGCGATTCCTACGATCCCGATGGCGACGTCCTCCACTACCAGTGGACGATGCTCGAACGTCCCGCCGGCAGCAACGCGTCCATCATCCCCGTCGAACAGAGCGGATCGCAAGTCGAGTTCTTCGTCGACTTCGCGGGCGACTACGAGATCCAGGTGAAGGTGACCGACACCCAGGGTCTCCACGACACGAAGTCGATGTCGTTCTCCGCGACGCCGTGGCAGGGCATCCACGTCGAGCTCTCGTGGGACACCGCCGAGTCCGACGTCGATCTCCACTTCCTCAACGTCAGCGAAGACGGCGAGTTCTACGTCGCGCCCTGGGACTGCCACTACGCGAACCCCGCGCCCGAGTGGGGCGACGGCAGCGACGACGAGGACAACCCGCGCCTCGACATCGACGACACCACCGGCTACGGCCCCGAGAACATCAACATCCCCGAGCCGAAGGCGGCGTCCTACGAGATCAACGTCCACTACTACTCGGACGACGGCCAGGGCTCGACGACCGCCCGCATCCGGATCTACCTCTCCGGCGAGCTGATCTTCGAGGACAGCGCCCTGCTCAGCGGCACCGGCAAGGTGTGGAACGTCGGCAAGATGGACTGGCCCACCGGCCTCGTCGAGCCCGACGGCAGCATCTTCAACAATCCGTTTTCCTTCTTCGGCGGCGCACCCGCCAAGTAAGAGGGACACCTGGGAGGGTGAAAAGGCCCGAGCGAAAGCTCGGGCCTTTTTGTTTGTGCAGCGCGCCTCACCCTGAGCGAGCGCCGCGGCAGTTTGCGGCGCGAGTCGAAGGGCTTGCTGACCACTCACTGCCCTTCGACTCGCTTCGCTCGCTCAGGGTGAGGCGTGCGCGAAGCTCAGGCTGAGGTGGGGCGCAGCCGGACGTGCTGCAGCGTCGGCAGCGCGCGACGCACGCGCCCGAGCACGTCGGGGTCGAGCTCGGCGACCGCGATCCCCTCGCCCTCCGAGGCCACCGCGATGGTTTCGCCCCACGGGTCCACGATCATCGACTTGCCCCACGTCTGGCGCCCGCCGGGGTGCGATCCCCACTGCGCGGGCGCGAGCACGTAGGCTGTGTTCTCGATCGCGCGAGCGCGCAGCAGCACGCTCCAGTGGTCCTTGCCGGTGTGCAGCGTGAACGCCGCCGGGATTACGAAGGCCTCCGCGCCCTCCATCGCGAGCGCGCGGTAGAGCTCGGGGAAGCGCAGGTCGTAGCAGATCGACAACCCCAGCGCGACGCCGGGCAGCCGCGCCAGCAGCGGCTTCGCCTCTCCGGGCGCGATGCTCTTCGACTCCTGGATCACCGGGCCGTTCTCGAACGAGACATCGAAGAGGTGGATCTTCCGGTAACACGCGACGACGGCGCCCTCGGGCGAGAGCACCACGCTCGTGTTGTGGGCGCGCGCGGGATCGCTCACGGCCTTCTCGGGCATTGCGCCGAGGACCAGCGTGGCCTTCGTGTCGCGGGCGAGCGCGGCCATGCGCTCAACGATCGGGCCACCCGCGGGCAGCGTCTCGGCGATCTCCAGGCGCCGCACGTCGGCGGCCGGCGTCCCGTCTCCGACGAACGCGAAATTCTCCGGTACGGCGATCAGAGTGGCTCCCCGAGTCGCTGCGCGGCGAACGAGGCGCTCCACGGAGTCGAGGTTGGCGCCCACGTCGGGGCCACCATTCGTCTGCACCACGGCGGCGAGTAGGCGGTTCATCGGGCGGACGGTACATCCATCCGCCGCGGCGCGTCACCCATCCACAACCAGACGCCCGCAATACGCGCGGCTAACTGCGCGGAAATGCGGGGGCCATCGGGGTGTCCAGTTCGTGGACACCCGATCTGTGGACAACCCGAGGTCGAAATCGCGGAAACCGCGCCGCCTCGTCGCCCATTCGCCACGTTCTTCCGAGGAGAGCGAATTCTGCGCGCCCGTAAACCCTTGCCACAGTAGCCACTTGCGGTCGCGCCCGAGTGAGATTCGGCGATTTATCGGACCCAGCACCCCGAAAACACGCGAATCCACAGTCTGTGGAAACAAACGATCGCGTGGAACCGCGATTTGGAGCGGTTCCACGGGCAAAGCGGCGCACTTCCCCTCGGAGGATCGGCGCAAAAGCGCGTCCGGCGCGGGCTGCGCGGGGCGCTCTTTCAGGGCGGCGAACAGCCGTTTTTCTCGCGAACGGCGTAGGTCTCCTCGACCTGCGTCGTTCCGATGGCCTTCTGCTCGGTGTCCATCTTCTTGATGATCTCGATGTTCTTCTTGAGCTGCTCGAACTCGGCCTTCTGCTTGTCCTCTGGCAGTTTCATCACGCGGATCATGTCGAAGCTCAGCTTGAGGATCTGGTCGACCTTCTGGAGATAGGTGACCGAGACCTCCTGCCAGGGGCGCGCTGGCGCCGGCGGGTTCGAGTCGCGCGTGCCGTTGAGCCGCGTCGTCGCCTTCGCATGGAAGCCCTTCAGCGTCTTCTCGAAGAGCTCGAGGTCGCCGCGGTTGCCTTTCCCCTTGTTCGCCTTGTCCGACCAGAGATCGGCGAGCTTCTGGAACGTCTCCTTCTCCAGCGCGCTCGGCTCGGTCGAGAGCCACAGCACCTTCTGGGAGTCCATGTACCCGCAGACCGTCCCGTTGTGCGCCGGGGCCCCGCCGGTGAGGCCGGTCTGGCCGGTCGCACCCGCCACGATCTTCATGAGGTCGGTGTTCATGCCGCCGCTTCCCGCGGGCGCCGCACCGCCGCCACCACCACTGAGCGCGAGCACGCTGCCCTGCAGGTCGGCCTCGAAGCCCATCAGCTCGGAGAGCTTCTTCACGTCCGCGCTCGCGATGTAGGGAGCGCCGGCGACGGCCTTCGACGCGACCTTCACGATCTTGCCGTCGACCACGAAGGTGACGCCGCTCTTGAAGCCGCGGAACGCCTCGTCGACGTCCGCGCCGCCGCGCGTGAGGGAGACGATGCCGGTGCCCGCATCGAGCGAGAGCCCGAACCCGGCCGCTTTGGCCATCTCGGCGACCGCCTTCGCGTGGACCATCTTCCCGTCTGCTGTCGTCTCGACACTCGTGATCTTGCCGCCGATCACGAGCGTGAACTTGCCGGCGGCCATCGCGGGCAAAGCGAGCAGGAGGAGGGCCAGAGCAGCGATCACGCACCGTGCGAAGCGCGGTATCCTCGTGAGCGTGATCGGCATCGTTTTGTCCGTCATCTTTGCGACGCTTCCCATCTTCGCCTACCTTTTCTTCATCTGGTGGCTGGACCGCTACGACCGCGAGCCGGTGTGGCTCTTGATTATGACGTTTGCGTGGGGCGGCATGGGCGGCGTGGTGCTCGCCGTCATCGGATCGTTCGCGCTCTCGCTGTCGATGAGTGCGGTGTTCGGCATCGCCGGAAGCGACGCGATGGATACCGTTTTCGTGGCGCCGGTCGTCGAGGAGATCACCAAGGGCCTCTTCCTTCTCGTCATTTTCGCACGTCGCGACTTCGACAACACCACCGATGGTGTGGTCTATGGCGCGGCGGCCGGCCTGGGCTTCGCCGCTAGCGAGAATTTCTTGTATTTCATCTCCGCCTGGAGCGACGGCGGGGCGGGTTCCTGGGCGCAGACGGTGTTCCTGCGGACGTTGTTCAGCGGCGTCATGCACGCCTTCGCGACCGGCATGCTCGGTGCGGCCCTCGGCTACATCAAGTTCGCGCGGTCCACCTTCCTCAAGTTCCTGATGCCGATCGTCGGCCTCGGCGCCGCGATGGGCATCCACGCGTTCTGGAACGGCTCGCTCGTCCTCGCGGGCGCGGCGGACTCGCTGGCGCCGGTCGCTCTCGGGCTCGTCGGGGTGCCGCTGTTCGGCCTGGCTCTTTTCGTGCTCACCCAGCTCTCGCTCTGGACCGAGAGCAAGACGATCGCGTCCGAGCTGAAAGAGGAGTGCGCGCTCGGGATCATTCCCGAATCGCACCTCGCGATCCTTCCGTCGTATCTGCGGCGTGCGGGCAGCGGCTGGCTTCCGCCCACGGTGATCAAGCGACGCTACGTGCCGCTGGCGACGACGCTCGCGTTCCGGAAGTTCCAGCGCAAGCGATGTCCGCCGTCCGAAGTGCCCGGCTTCGACGCGGAGATCGCGAGCCTGCGATCGCAGATCCGCACGGTTCTCAACCGGTAAGGCCCGTGGTCGAATGCCGCCCATGGCAAAGCTCCATCGGCGCTCTTTTCTCGGCGGAACCGCGGCCCTCATCATCGCGTTCCACCTGCCGCTGAAGAAGGCGTCGGCGCAGGCCGGCCGCACGAAGAAGGTCGCGAAGCCGAACGCGTTCCTCCGGATTTCCGAGGACGACGTGGTCACGGTGATCGTGCCGAAGTCGGAGATGGGCCAGGGCGTCCTGACAGCGCTCCCGATGCTGATCTGCGAGGAGCTCGGGGCCGATTTTTCCCGGATCCGCGTCGAGCACGCGCCGGCCGGCAAGGAATACGTGATGCCGATGAGCTTCGGCATGCAGATCACGGGCGGCTCGACGGCGGTTCGGGGATCGTGGAAGACGCTCCGGAAGGCGGGCGCGTCCGCTCGCGACCTCCTCGAGCGCGCGGCCGCGAAGACCTGGAAGGTCGATCGCGGCTCGGTGCGCGTGGAGAACGGCCGCGTGCTCGGCCCCGAGGGGAAGTCGGCGACGTTCGGCGAGCTCGTCGACGCGGCGAGCAAGCTCGAGGCGAAGAAGGTTCCGCTCAAGGACGAGAAGACGTTCACGCTGATCGGCACCTCCGTCCCGCGCACCGACGTGCCGGCGAAGGTGGACGGCAGCGGCGAGTTCGGCATCGACGTCATGCGCCCCGGGATGCTCGTCGCGAGCGTCCTGCGCTGCCCCGTGTTCGGCGGCAAGACGGCGTCGTTCGACGGATCGGCCGCGAAAGCCATTCCCGGCGTGAAACACGTGATCGACCTCGGACACGGCGTCGCCGTCGTCGCCGAGGGGTATTACGCGGCGCTCAAAGGCCGCAAGGCGCTGTCGGTGACGTGGAACGAGGGCGGCAACGCGCAGATGTCGTCGGAGCAGATTCTCGAGGACTACGCGAAAGCCGGGAAGGACAAGGGCGAGAAGGTCCGCGACGACGGCGACGCGCTCGTCGTGATCAAGGGCTCCACGACGAAGCTCCAGGCGATCTACGACGTGCCGTTCCTCGCGCACGCGACGATGGAGCCGCTGAACTGCGTCGCGCACGTGACGTCGACGAGCTGCGAGGTGTGGACGGGCACGCAGAACCAGACGATGTCGAAGAACATCGCCGCGGAGGCGAGCGGGCTTCCGAAAGGCGCGGTGCAGATCCACACCACGTTGCTCGGCGGAGGCTTCGGGCGGCGCGGGGAGATCGACTTCGTCGAGGAGGCCGTGCGCCTCTCGCGCGAGACCAGGACGCCGGTGAAGGTGATCTGGTCTCGCGAAGACGACATGCAGCACGACTTTTACCGGCCGCTCGCGTGGCACAAGCTCGAGGCGGGAATCGATGCGTCGGGCGCGCCGGCCGCGTGGTTCCACCGGCTCGTGAGCCCGTCGATCGTGCGGCGTTTCCTCAAGATCGGCTCGATGGTCTCGTTCGACCAGGACAAGAAGGAAGTCGTCTGGCACGACGTGACCTCGACCGAAGGCGCGCGCAGCCTGCCCTACTCGTTCCCGAATCTCCGCGTGGAATACGCGCGCAAGGAGACGGGCGTGCCGATCGGTTTCTGGCGCTCCGTCGGAAACTCGTTCAACGGCTTCGTGACGGAGTGTTTCTTCGACGAGGTCGCCGCCGCTGCGAAGAAGGATCCCTACGAGCTGCGCCGCACGATGCTCACCGAACATCCGCGCCACGCGGCTGTGCTCGCGCTCGCGGCCGAGAAGGCCGGCTGGGGAACGACGCCCGTCCCCGCGGGCCGCGGCCGCGGCATCGCGCTGCACGAGTCGTTCGGCAGCATCATGGCGATGGTCGCCGAAGTTTCCGTGGGCGCCGACGGCGTCCCCGTCGTGCACAAGGTCGTGTCGTCGATCGACTGCGGGCGCGTGGTGAACCCGTCGATCGTCGAAGCGCAGGTGCAGAGCGGCATCGTGTTCGGACTGTCCGCGGCGTTTTTCGGAAAGATCACCATCGAGAAGGGCCGCGTGAAGCAGGGCAACTTCCACGACTACGGCGCGCTGCGCATGAAGCAGATGCCGGTCATCGAGACGCACATCGTCCCGAGCACCGCGAAGCTCGGCGGTGTCGGCGAGGTGTCCGTGCCCGTGATCGCGCCCGCCGTATGCAACGCGATCTTCGCGCTGACCGGGAAGCGGATCCGCTCGCTCCCGATCGACCCCGCGCTCCTGAAAACGGCTTAGCTCACCATCGCGACCTCCCGTCCCACGTGGGACGGCACGAAGCCGTAGACCGGCACGGACACTCCCGAGAACAGTCCCACGTGGGACTGGAAGCCGGCCTCGGCCGCCACCTCGCCCTCGTGCTTCTCCGCGTTCCGCTTCTTCACGAGCCGCGCGATCACCGGCGCGACCGCCTCCAGGATCCGCTCCGCGGTCCGGTGATGCCCTCCTCGGACTTCCTCGAGCGCCTCGCGCACGAGACCCTCGGGGATCCCGCTGTCGCGCAGGGCGTGGAACGCCGTCTGAAACGCCTCCGCCAGCGTCTGGTTCGGGACGTCGCCGATCCGCGTGCCGTCGGCGTGCGTGAAGGTCATCCCGGTTTCGCGATCGCCGAGGATCCACATGACGCCCGAATGGATGAGCCCGTGATGCATCGCGCACAGCACCACGAGGTTCGACAACGCGTGGGTCCCGCCCTCGCTGAAGAGCTTCAAGTGATGCACATTCACGAACCAACGATGCCGGCAATACGGCACCTCGCACGTCCCGCGAGCACGATGGAGCGCCGCCCGCAGAACGTCCGAGGGGATGTGCCTCGTGACCACCGTGCCGTCTGGCGCGATGACGCGCCCCTCACACAGATACTTCTCGATCGTCGTCGCCGTGAGCGGCACGAGCTCACCGCGCGTCATCACGCCGCCTTCCAGGCACGATGGACAGAACGTCGCGTGCACCTCGACGTTGCTCTTCCCCTCGTACGCGAGCTTCAGACACTGCGCCGCGTCCATCTCCTTGCCGGCGTCACCGTGCGTGCGGCGCACCTCGTCGATGAGGTTGCAGAAGAACGCCCACTCCTCGGCATCGCACTCCAGCTTGAGCGGCATGGTGAAAAGCGTCGGATCCGGCCTGTCACGCGGACTCTTGTTCGGACCGCGGACCTTCGTGTGCATCCACACCTGATACGCGGTCTTCCCCCGCGACCAGTCGATCCACTCCTGCTCGTTCTCCGCGTTCGCGGACCTCGTGATCTCGCGGACGTGCGAGTAGCGGATGCGACCTTCGCGCATCTCTGCCGAGAGCAACGGGAGTGCCTTCAGCGCCTTCGCCGTTCGCTTGCGCTCGTTCGTCGTGTGGGGATCCCAGCCAAGCCGCACTTCGACGTAGTTCACGAACGAAGCGAACCCCGCCTCCTTCCAGATTCTGCGTTCGTCGATGTCGATCAGTCCGTTGCCGAGCACGTAGTCGCGTGACGCGACCTTCGCGTCGTAGCCGATGAGCGCCGCGTCGATCTCGGTCCACGGCGCCAGTTTGAAGTCGATTGCCTCGATGTCTTTCGCGCAGGTCATGTGACCTCCTTTTCCTGAGCGCACTCTGCACCGGGGGTCTGACATGAACCGCGCCGAGCGCGGCCGCCGCCTACTCGCCCGGGTACGTGAACGGCGTCGCCGCGAACGACGAGCGCGTCTTCCATCGCCGCCAGTAGCTCGCGACGCCGCCCCAACGATCCATCGGAACGCCGGAGAGCTCGAGCATCAGGAGCGGCGCCGCGATCGCGCAGTCGACGAGCGAGAACTCGTCGAGCATCCACTCGCGCGTGCGAATGTGGTCGTTGAGCACGTTCAGCGGCCGCTCCAGTCCCGCGAGCGCCTGATCGACGGGCCCGGCCGGCGGCACGCCCTTCCCGACGCGCGGCGTCAGCCATCGCACCCACCACACGTCGGCGCACGGCGGCTGCAGCGTGCCGAGCTCGTAGAAGAGCCAGCGCAACGCGTCGGCCTCGGCGCGCCCGCCCTGCGGATAGAGCGCCTTCTCGGGATACTTCTTCCCGAGATACGCGAGGATCGCGTTCGACTCCCAGAGGACGTAGCCGTCGTCGTCGATGACTGGGAGGCGCCCGTTCGGGTTGACCTGCAGGAACGCGGGGCGCCGGTTCTCGCGGCTCTTCACGTCCATCTCGATGTGCTCCGCCGGCACGTCGAGCTCGGCGAACGCGAGCCGCACCTTGAACGGATTCGGGGCCCACGAGCTGGTGTAGTGCTTCATGCGAACGAGGGTAGCCTCTCGACGTGACGACTTCCACGGCCAGCGGCAAGCGCAGCATC
>Ga0163152_10001484_pt1 | contig 37018 bp, 60 predicted proteins | sample OliLakLV19MP8IB2_FD_148635 | JGI IMG/M metagenome (GOLD analysis project Ga0163152, IMG submission 148635) | Freshwater microbial mat bacterial communities from Lake Vanda, McMurdo Dry Valleys, Antarctica - Oligotrophic Lake LV.19.MP8.IB-2 | ecosystem: Environmental > Aquatic > Freshwater >...
TCTGGTGCTCGACGGGCCGCGCCAGGAGCACGGCCGCGGACCCACAGAACGGCTCGACGTAGCTGTCGACGTCGCCGAGCGCATCCCACACGAGCGACGCGACCCGGGACTTGCCGCCCATGTACGGATACGGGGCGGCGAGCTGGTCGCTCACGACGTGTCGCTCCGGTCCGGGTCAGTCTCGGCAAGGACGCGCAGCCACTGTGCTACCTGCTCATTCGCGGGGCCGTACGTCGCCGAGCACATCGTCACCGCGTCGGCGAACTCGGCCCGCAACTGTCGCAACGACGCATCACAACGCCGCAACTGGCGGTACTGGTCAATGTGTCCTTTGAGCTGATCGGGCACGGAGGCCCAGAGGACGTCGGTCGTCTGCGCGAACACTTTGCGATACTCAGCGGCGCGCTCAGGGGCGAGCGGGTCGAAGGTGCCGTCCCCGATTGGGACGTACACGTGGAGCCATCCGCAACTGTCGCAACGCCACACCTTGTCTGGCGTGTCGTCCGTTTGGTCGATGCCCGTAGATGAGTCGTGGGCGCAAAACGGATCACGCGCGATTCGCGCGCTGCGATGGTCGATGCCAGACGTGTTCGTGTCGCTCATGTGTTCTCTCCTTCGGCGAGGTGGACTTCGAGGTTGCCGCCGGCCCATTCGACCTTTGCCGCGACCTCGACGCGGACCTCGCCATGCACGATGTCGGAAAAGTCGGAGTTGTTGATCCAGTCGGCGTAGTTGCAGATCCACTTCCGCGGCCCGCATATCCGGACCGTGTGGGCCAGGTTGTACGGGCAGCGGACCTCGAGGGTTGGGCCGTCCGCCGAGATGGACACGAAGAACTCGTGGCGGTCACTCATCGTCTGCCGACCCCGACCGCGACGACGACGACCACGAGGACCTCGACCCCGACCACGACGACGACCCCGACCCCGACGACCACGACGACGACCCCGACGCCGACGACCACCACGCCGACGACGACCCCGACCACGACGACCACGACGACACCGACGAGGACGACGACCCCGACCCCGACCACGACCCCGACGACGACCGGGCCAACAGCGCGGCAATCACGGGCACCCCGACGCCGACCACGACGACCCCGACCGCGACCACGACGGCGCCGAGGACGACTCCGACCACGACCACGGCGACGACGCCGACGCCGACCCCGACCACGACCACGACGGCCACGCCAACGCCGACCCCGACCACGACGACCACGACGACACCGACGAGGACGACCCCGACCTCGACGACCGCGATCGGGCCAACAGTGCGGCAGTCACTGGTACCTCGCCCACCACGACGACCCCGACCGCGACAACGGCCCCGACCACGCCGACGACACCGACGAATCCGACCACGACGAATCCGACTCCGGTAACGCCGACCGCTGCGACGCCGACGACGCCGACGAGGCCGACCCGAACAACGCCGACGCCGACGACGCCGACGACGACGACGACCACGACAACCACCGCGATCGGGCCAGGAATGCGGCGGTCACGACCACGCCGACACCGACCCCGACGACGACGACCCAGACCACGACCACGACGACCACGACGACGACGACGAGGACAACGACGACCTCGCCGACAACGACAACGACGACCACTGCGACGACCACTGCGACGACGCCGCCAACGACCTCGACCACGACGACGACAACGCCGACAACGACGACGACGACGACCGCGACCGGGCCAACAGTGCGGCAGTCACGACGACCCCGACGACAACGACGACCGCGAGGGCAACGACCACGACGACGACGACGCCGAGGACGACGACGCCGACGCCGACGCCGACCACGACCCCGACCACGACGCCGCCGCCGACCTCGACCCCGACCCCGACGACCACGACCACGCCGAGGACGACGCCGACCACGCCGACACCGACCCCGACGGCCACGACGACGACGACCACGCCGACCGCGACCGGGCCAACAGTGCGGCAGTCATTAGACGACCGTGCGCGGCAACGGGTGCAGCCACGGCGACACATCCACGATCGCGCCGACCGCCAGCACGACCTCACCGGGGTACGGCTCGACGCTGGTCAGCTTGCCGTTCGTCAGCGCGTTGGTCCACCGGCCCGAGTGTGCCACCCACGCGGCGTCGTCGAGGACGAGCCACTTGTCGCCGATGGCGCGGACGCGGCCGGTGTAGTGGTAGGTGACGGACCGGACAATGACGTTATCGCCGACGTTGATCGGGCTTGGTTCGATGTTGTTCATGTTGTTCCCTTCGGTTGGTTCTTACGGTTCTTACGGATTAGAGAATGCGCGGTCACTCATCGTCTGCCGACCCTGACGACCGCGACGACGACGACCACGAGGACCACGACGACGACGACGACGACGACCGCGACAACGACGACGCCCTCGACCGCGACGCCGACCACGACCCCGACAACGACGACCATGATCGCGACCACGACGCCGACCCCGAGGACGCCGCCGACGACGACCCCGACCCCGGCCACGACGGCCACGACGACGACGACCACGACGGCGACCACGACGGCCACGACGACGAGGACCACGACGACCGCGACCGGGCCAACAGTGCGGCAGTCACGAGGACCACGACCCCGACGACGCCGACGACCGCGACAACGACGAATCCGACACCGACGACGCCGACACCGACGAATCCGACTCCAACAACGCCGACCACTGCGACGACAACGACAACGACGACGACGACCCCGACCTCGACCTCGACCACGACGAGGACCACGACGGCGACCTCGACCACACCGGCCGGGCCAACAGTGCGGCAGTCACGAGGACCACGACCGCGACGCCCTCGTCCGCGTCATCGACGACAACGACCACGACGACGACCACGACGACCGCGACCCCGACGACGCCGAGGACGACTCCGACGACGCCGAGGACGACTCCGACGACGCCGAGGACGACTCCGACTGCGACGCCGACTGCGACCCCGACTGCGACGCCGACTGCGACCCCGACCACGACGACCTCGACGACGCCGAGGACGACTCCGACCACGACCACGACCACGACCACGACGGCGACGACTCCGAGGACGACGCCGACGACGACGAGGACGACGCCGACCACGACAACGACGACCGGGCCAACAGTGCGGCAGTCACGAGGACCCCGACGCCGACTGCGACGCCGACTGCGACCCCGACCGCGACCCCGACGACGCCGAGGACGACTCCGACCACGACCACGACCACGACCACGACGGCGACGACTCCGAGGACGACGCCGACGACGACGAGGACGACGCCGACCACGACAACGACGACCGGGCCAACAGTGCGGCAGTCACGAGGACCCCGACGCCGACTGCGACGCCGACTGCGACCCCGACCGCGACCCCGACGACGCCGAGGACGACTCCGACCACGACCACGACCACGACCACGACGGCGACGACTCCGAGTACGACGCCGACGACGACGACGCCGACCCCGACACCGACCACGACGACGACGACCACGACCTCGACGACGACCCCGACCTCGACGACCGCGACCGGGCCAACAGTGCGGCAGTCACGAGGCTCCCTCGCCGAAAGGTAAGACGCCCTGGCGCGAGCGCTCCGCCAGCTCCGTCGCCGACATCACGCGCCGACCCGACGGCCGGCAGTCGATCCCGCATTCGTTGCGACACGTCCGGCATCGCAGACCGGGAGTGTGCGCGGCGACAGGATGCCAACATCGGGGGCAACAATGGACGACGACATCGGCGAACGTGTCGCGACACACCACACATGACCGGTCGGGGGCGGCCGCGGTCATGGGAGCGGCTCAACGGGCGCGGGTGACGCACTCACCGGCGCGGTGCCGTCGACACAACACGATCGCGGGCAATGCTCGGCACCGTCACGGACCCACTGCGCGCGCGGGCCGAACCAGCCGCCACACTGCGGGCACCGTCGAAAAGTCGTCATGGCGTCTCTCCGTTCAGGTCGTCTGGCGGCGCGGAGCGTCCGCGCCAACGCGACGAGATCCGTGGCACGTGTTGTCGGCACCACAACTGACCCGGCGGCGCCGAACGCGGGCAATGCACACTCGGATCGACAGGCGCACCCATCGGACACCGATCGCGGGCGGGAGCGGGAGCGACGAACCGGGCTCGCACCCAGTAGTAGACGACGGCGCAACGACCGGACCAGGTGAGGTGACGGAACATGGTCATGGTGTCATCTCCCAACTCTCTTTTTGCGCCGGGCACGTCCGGCACTTCGAGCGGGGCGCCCCACCGAGATTGCTCACGTCGTCCTCGGCTGTACGTCCGCCAGACGGTACGGACTCTGCCCATCCCCCATATCGACCGCTGCCAGCGTCCCGGACATGGTGCATTGGCAACGCTCAATCGTGGCCGTGGCCGTGTACACCGCGGAAAGGTCGTCGACATTCACGACCATCTTGTGACACCCGTCCGGGCCGTGCATCTCCGCCGGGTGACCACACCGGCAGGTCATGCCGACGCCACCTCTGGTAATGCGGCGAGCAGAAGTCGCCCGTATGACGCAACCGCCCGCAACCTTCCACAACCTTCCACAACACACGGCGCTGGTGGACGAGGCTTGGGTCCACGCTTACCCACAAGCGTTCCAGTTTGAGCAGCCGGCCCCACCAGCCCATAGCGTGCGCGCCGCCGCGTCTTGCTGTTCCGGCGTCGCGGTCGCAAGGTCGCAAGGGAGGCCGATCTTGCACGCCCACTCCCCCGAGAACTGCCACTTGCCGTAGCACCCGCGACCGTCGCAACCGGTCGCGTTGAACGCCGTGTACGACCCGCCCGATTCATCATGCGCAACCGAACACGGCGGGAGATCGCCACCGCAGGGCGCTAGCGGGTCGAGTGTCGCCGACGCGGCAGGCCCGTGAGACCGGGGGTCCACATGGCCCTCGACCTCAGGGTGGACATCGCGCGCGTCGGCGAACGTCGCGACCGCAGTCGCGAACTCCAAGCCCGCCATGAGGTGTCGTTGTTCGATCACCGGGCCGACTGTCGTTGTGGTCATTGGCACCTCACTTGCCGTTGTCGTTGTCGCGTCGGTGGCGACGATGTCGGGGCCGTTGCCGCAGCCCGTCAGGACGGCGACGACAAACAGGCCAACCAGGCACTTGCGGAGGAAAGACAAATCACGGCTTCTCCTTTTCGGGGATATGGCGCGAGGTCATGCGACCCCGATATTTGCTCTATGCAACCGCGCGAACGCGGCGGTCTCGTCCGAGGGACGCCACACGACGGCCTCCAAGCCGCAAGCCCGCAATGCGTCGAGGACCTCGGCTTGTGTGCCGGACACCTTCGAGCGTGGGCTGTCCGTTTTCAGCTCGGCGAACAGCACTTCCGGCGGTCGCAATAGCACAAGGTCGGGCCAGCCCGGGGCACTCTTGCGGCTGTCGAATGGGTGGAATGTCCACCAGCCTTGGAGGCGCGCATATGCGACGACGAGCGACTGCCATTCCTTCTCGGTCAGTGTCGGCCGGGCGGTCATCGGACCCACCCATCTCCGGGCGGCAACGCCTGGGCGTCGTCGGAGGGGGAAGGCCGGGACAGGCCGATGAGGCGGGATTCTCGCGGGTGGGCGTGGATCTCGTGGTGCGCCCGAGCGCAGAGCCACAGGCCGTTCTCCGGCTTGTGTGCGCCTCCCAGGCTGCGAGGGAGCACATGGTGGGCGTGGACGCCTGGGTGGGCTCGGGCAACGCCGCAGAAGGCGCGCCGGTGGGTGTCGGTCCACACCTCGCACAGTCCGCCGGCGCGAGCTCGGACGGCCTCGCGGAAGGCGTCGATGGCTGGGGCTTCCCGGATCGCGCGCGCGCCTCGGGCCCGCAGGCCCGCGTACGCGTGGAAGCCGGCGTGGCCGACTGGTCGGCGGCAGGGCCGGCCACGCCTCGCCGCCGGGCACATCATCAGACCATCGCCCTGAGGTTGGCGTTGATCGAGCGCAATGCGTCGAGCTGGGAGCGGTAGGCCCTGCCGGCCTCCTGGCAGGCCATCAGTCGAGCCTCGGCGATGCGGCGGGCCAGGTAGGCGTCGGCGGTCACGAGTGCTGCCTGGGCGTCCCGTTCGGCGACCGTGTCCGCGTCGGCCTTGAGCACGGCCTGGGCGTGCTCCCGCTTGTACGTCGCGTCGGCCACGGCGGCGAACTCGGCACGCTCGGCGAGGACGTGGAGATTCTCCTCGCCGAGTCGAGCGAGGCGCATGATCTCGCGCTCGACGTCGGTCTGCACGACCATCGTCGAGTGCGCGCGCTTGTCGTCGGCGGCGAAGTCGGGCCAAGCCACGCTAGAACGGTTCGCCGCTGAAGTCGTCGGGCTCGGGCTCGGGTGCCGGCGGCGTCGGTGCGACGGCCGGGGCCGTGGCGGCGAACGGGTCGACCTCGCCGCACTTGTGGCGCACCGCGAACATCTTTTTTGTGCCGTTCGGCGTCTTCTCTGTGCCGGTGAACTTCGCCGCGATCATGTCTCCGACCTGGGGCTGTAGCGCTCCAACCTGCATACGTAGATCCACCTTGTCGACCGCGAGCGTCACCGTGTCACCGCCGCCGCGCGGCTCGAGGTCGAGCAACGGTACCGGGCCCTTGTCCGGGTCGAACGTGTGGACGCGGATGGCGACGATCTTGCCGACCACCTCATCCCCGATCGCCTCGAACTTTACGAAGTCGCCGCCGCCGGCAAACGGCGACCAGTCGAATGCGTCACTCATGGCATCATCTCCATCTCGGGTGATCATCGTCCCACCACGACTCGTTGCCGTAGGGCGGTTGGTTCGGGTCATGGTCGTCGTACACCGCCGCCCGCGACGTAGCGGGCGGTAGCGGACGGCCGGTGCCGGGGTCGAGCCCGGCCGCGATGCGCTCATCTTCGAGGCGGTCGCGGGCGATGAACTGTCGGCGCTGCGATCGCGCGTTTTCGCTCATCGCATCGCCGCTTGGCGATACGAGCGAGACGAGCGAGACTGCATGTCGCGTCGATGGTGGACGGCGCAGACCGGCCCGCAACATGTCGGGACCTGGCCCGGCGACACGCGCCACCGAAAGACGCGATGACAGCCGGCGCAGCGCAGCGAGCGGTAACGCGCCACGCCGGTCGCGACCTCGACTGCCCGGAGCTTCTGGCGCTGCTTCGGCGCCAACCCGGCTCTGAGTCCCCAGCGGTCGTGAGTGGCGAACGCGTCGTCGAGGCACTCGGTCGCGACGGGACAACGCGCGCAGGCGGCGCGCGTCGTCGGCGGATACGCCGCGCCGTCGCGCCCGTTCGGGCCCGCGGAGAAGAACAGGTTTGTGTCCATGTCTTTGCACGCCGCGTCGTCCCGCCAGGTCATTCGTACGCGCCGGCGTCGGCGTCACTGTCGGCTTGGACGTTTGCCTCGTGCGCTTCACTGTCCTCGGGGGTCGTTGGGTCGTCCGGGTCGCCCCAGTCGTACGGGCGGTGGCGGACGATCCGCACGTCATTCCGCCACACGGTCAGTACCTCCATCACGACAGGGCCGCGTCAAAGGCGGCGTGGAGGGACCGCAGCGCGTCGCCCGCGGCGACACAAGCGGCCGTGCGTCGTCGCCCGGCGGCGGCGTGTTCGGCCGTGAGGTCGTCGTGTGCCCACGTCGAGTAGATCATCTCGCGGCGCGCCTCGCGGTAGGCGGTGAGCGCCGCCAGGATGACCGGGTCGAGCTGGTCGCTCATCGCAGTCTCCTGTCGCGGCCGACGGTGTTGGGGCGCCCGGCGTCGCCGCCGGGAAGAACGGACGACGCACGATGACGGCCTGGCGCTGCCGCCACACGGTCAGTACCTCCATCATCGTTGGGCGTCCCCAACTCTTGGGTCACCGTCCAGATCGCGTAGATCGCGGACGTGACCACGAGCAGCATCGCCGCGCAGATCGCGACGAAGGTGAGGTCATAGGCGCTCATATGGTGGCTGCTCCCACAATGTCGTCACAGTCGTGGAGCGCGACGGCGAAGTCGATGAGTGCGTCGGTGTCGAGTGGCGGGCCGTTCGGGTGGGGCTCGTCGGGCCAACAGCAATAGGTGACTCGACATCCGGCCTCGACGAGCTGGTGAGCGACGCGGGACGCGCAACGTTTCGCGTTGGCCCCGGCGCACGTGGGGCACCGGAACGAGTAGGAGCAGACATCGGCGGGCCAGAGCAGCACGTCCACGTCGTCGACCGTGACGACGACGTCGCCGCAGTCGGGGCAGACGGCCCGGATCTGGGCGATCACGAGGGGTCGTCGCCTGACATCAGGCGCTCCAGGTCGGCGCGAGAGATGCGCTGCCAGGCCCCGGCCCCGCCCCAGCGGTGCGCGGTCAGCCGTCCCTCGCGGACCCACCGGGTGATCGTGTCGCGATGCACGCCGACCAGCTCCGCGGCCTCGCCGGTGGTGAGCCAGGGGCGTTCGGGTGCGATCGGCATGGCGACATCATGCCTGACTTTTCGGCACTCGTCCACACTTTGCCGATGTTTCTAGCGTTTTCCCCTTGACATCCTCCGCCGACCTGTCATCATTACATGCATGACCACCACCACATACGCCAAGACCAAAGCCGGAGAATGGGTCGCCAAAGGCCCCGTCGCCATCATCATCGAGGGTCAGGTGACCGTCACCAAGCGGGACGGCAGCAGCAAGACCGAGACCATCGTGCGCGTCGGCAAGGCCTGGACCCAGGACGGCGAGCAGATCCGCTACGGATACCTCGCCCCGACCAGCACGGCCCCCACATCGGCCCCCCGCACGAACGCCGACGACGGCACCCACACATGCCGGATGTGCCGGTGCCACACCGACCGCCCCAACCGGAGCATCCTCTTCGACGGCTGCGCCGGCTGCGGGTGCGACCAGGACTGGTAACGGCGCCTCATCGGGCCTCTGCCACGACTGCTACTGACCACCACCACCACCACCCGACGGAAGGAATGCCATGACCCACAGCCCCCGCCACCACTATTACGCCGTCCTGCCTCGCGGTTTTGCCAATGAATACGACCTCTACGCGGTGCCCGAAGCCGACTCGGCCGACTTCGCGGCTTACCTCGACGCCCGATATGGCGGCGTCGGCCCCGCGATCGCCCGGCGCGTCTCGCGGGACCGGGCGCTGGACTTGTCCGTCGCGAGGTCCACCAACCGTCACGCCGGCTGGGCAGTGGACAGTCAAGCGGCCGCTATGTGTGAGCCCGGCACGCTGGCGTCTTCTCGGCGCGAGGTGGCGGAACTGCTCGCCGAGTGGCGCTCTGCCACCGACGCGTAGGCAGCGTCTCACCCTCGGGCCTGCGCTTGAGGGCGGGGCGGTACCTATCCACCACCACCACGAAAGGACATGCGAATGACGAAATACCGAATCATCGAGGGCGGCTACGACGGCCCCGAGGTTGAGGTAGCCGAGTCGGACGGCGTCGCGGAGGCGCTGCGCTTGGCGGTCGAGGACGTCGACCCCGACACATACACGTGCGACGAGACAATGTGGGTCGACGTGACCGTGATCGAGGTCGCGCCGCCCTGCCCGGCGCACGGACCGGAGCGCATCGACGAGGGCGGGCTCGGGGACAACTACCGCGGGACCGAGGCGTGGTGCTGGGCCGTCGACTGCGACTGGACCGCCGACCTCGCGAGCGCGTCGGACACGGTGACGATCGACCCGCCCGAGCCGCCGTGCACGACCCCCGGCCGTGCGGGGCACGACTGGCAGGCCCCGCACGCACTCGTCGGCGGGCTCGAGGAGAACCCTGGAGTGTGGGGCAACGGTGGCGGTGTCATCGTCCACGAAATCTGTGACTGCGGTGTGCTCCGGATACGCGACACGTGGGCGACGCGGAACGACACGGGCGAGCAGGGCCTCGACTCGGTGCGGTACGAGACGGCGGTGTCCGAATGATCGCGCGGAAAGGCGACTTGTGCGCGATCGAGTTGACTACCAGCTACACGATGGCAGCGACCTACAAGGTGGAGCGCGAGACGGCGTGGCGGCTCGGCATCGTGACGAGCGCCACCAGGCCCGGCGTCGTCCGTACCGCCTCGTACGAGTGGCAATGGCAGCGCGGAGCGGACGTGGCTCGCGAGGTGTACGCCGGCGGCCCCCGACGGACTGTGGGCCTCGGCCAGATCGTCACGCATCCTGCGATCGGCTGTCCGCGAGACGAGATTCTCGACGCGGCCAAGGGCCTGACGTTCGCCGACTTCGACGAGGTTCGGGAGTTCCTGGCGCGCTGGAAGCCGCGCGCCGGCGCACAGGCGAGGTGTCAGGCATGACCCGGCGGCAAGGTCCCACCACACCCCGGAGCATCGAGGACACGGCCGACCAGCTCGCGGCGGAGCTGCAAGCCGCCGCGCGCCCGATCGTCGGACTCGCCGGCGCCGACGTCGCATCGACCTCGGCGGTCCTCGCCGGCCAGCTCGACGACTCCGTCGTTGGCGCCGGCCTATCCGGGCGCACAAGCGCCCGGATCATGTGCGCGCTCTGGCCGCACGCCAGCCCGGAGGATGTGGGACGGGCCGACTGGTGGCGGACGCCGCTCGGTCGGGCGTGCGCCCGCTCACTCGCGGCTGACGACGTGACGGTGTCGCAATCGGTCGCCGCCGCGATGTTGGGTGTCACCCGCGGGACTATCGCGCAGCTCGTGCATCGCGGGTCGTTGGCTCGCCCCTCGCCTGGTGGCGGCGTGTCGCGGTCGTCGGTGTTGTCGCGCCTCGCTCGCGGCTGACAGCGAGGGGATTCAATCGGCGGATTTCATGCCACCACACATGCCATGACGCGAAAAGGCCCCCGGCCGAAGCCGGGGGCCTTTGTCGTCTACGCGCGCGCGCGCGCTACGCCGAATCCATGTCGAGGTAGAACTGCCAGATGCGCGGCTTCGAGTCGCTCGTGCGCGTCGCCGTGAGCGTCGCCTTGTATCGCCCGGCGACGAGGAGGTCGAGTTCGCCGGTCAAGTCGAACGCGATCGTGAGATTTGGCGTGCCGCTGTCAATCGTCCCAGAGCCAGCGGCGCCGGTGAAGTCATCAGCCTTCGAGAATCGTTGCTGCCCGCCGAGAGTGCGGACGACGAGCGTGTAGGTGTGCGCCACCGACAGGTTGACGAGGTCGTCATCCTCGGTGAGCCACAGCGCGATGTCGGGTAGCACGGCACCGACGACGCGGCGAAGGGCTGGTAGGTCGTGGCTCATCGGGCCCCCTCGAGGACTTGTTGGCTGACGGTGCGGAGCGCGAGTGCGCCAGTGGCATCAATCGTGATCGCGGCGACGGTGCGGAGCGCGAGTGCGCCAGTGGCATCAATCGTGATCGCGGCGACGGTGCGGAGCGCGACTTTCCGTGGGCGTGGGTCGGCGACCGCGACTACGGCGACAAGCGCGAACCCGGAGCCGATCGCGACGACCCCAAGAACGGTGCGCGTTCCCGTGACGGCAAGGGTCGAACCTGACGAGATCGCCGCGGTTCCGTTGACGGTCCGCGCGCCGACTGCGGCGACAAGCGCGAACCCGGAGCCGATCGCGACGACTCCGAAGACGGTGCGCGTGCCGACAACGACAAGAGTCGAGCCTGACGAAATCGCGACGACTCCGAAGACGGTACGCGTGCCGACAACGGCAAGGGTTGCGCCTGACGAAATCGCGACGGTTCCGTTGACGGTGCGCGTTCCGACTACGACAATGGTTGCGCCGGAACTGATCGCGACAGTTCCGAGAACGGTACGCGTTCCGACAACGGCAATGGTCGAGCCTGACGAGATCGCAGCGGTTCCGAAGACGGTACGGGTGCCCGTCGCGGTGAGGGTTGCGCCTGAGCTGATCGCGACGGTACCGAAGACGGTGGTACCCGCGGCGACCTTGGTCGCCGTGTAGAACGGCTGACGCCGGCGCGCGCGGGCCGTGATCGGCCGTCGCGTTCTCGCCGTGAACCTCACGTCAGTTCTCCTCGCCGACCCAGGCCGTGCCGCTCATCACGATGTCATCTGTCACGGTGCCGTCGAGGCGGATCACCATCCGCGTCTTCGCCGCGGTGCAGCGCAACCATTGTTGCTCCGTCAATGGCTTGTCGATCCCAGGACGCGTCGGCAGACAGCCGGCGTACAGGATCTCAGTTGTACCCGCGCCGACGACCGCGATTGTGGTGTCGTTGACGCGGGCGGTGAATGATGCGGCTGTGTCGTTCTCGCAGATCGCCTGGGGGGTTGGGGCCGTTCCGCCCGACCCGACCGTCGCGAGCCCGCGAATGATCGTGATGGGAAGGAACTCCTCCTGAGCATCACCCGCGTCGGCGGCAATGCCGGCGTTGTAGATTTCGGCCGCGAGCAACACAATCGGCTTGTTCGCCACCGGCGCGAACATGAACAGGTCCTGGTCGGTACCCGCGGTCGTGATGGTGACCTTGTTGAAAATGACGGTGTAGACGCGCATGTCAGCCTCTCATCAGTGCTCGACGCCGTCGCAGCGTCAACGAGTGCGCCATATCCGAAATCGGAAACGCGCCGTAATGGGTGTGCGGGTTGTTGCGCCGCACTTCGGCTGCAGCGCCACACGGGCGGGATGAAGTCGTCCATGATGCGCCCGGCGCCGTCGAGTTGCCCGTCGCCCAATAGGTCCCCATCCCCGTCGCGGGTGAGCCGTACGAACCGTCGACGAGTTCCGCCCAAGGCGAATCTTCGAGGGTGGCCTCATTCGCGACATGCGCGAACGACGACGCCGCACCGGACGTCTTGTACGCGTTGGTGAACGCGAGCGTGAACGGCTGGTACGACGTCGCTCCCGTGTCCGACGCGTCGATCTGGCCGTTCGGGAACGCATCGGACCCGTCACTGTCGAGGGCATAAGCACCGTCGAACTGTGCCATCTGGATGATGCAGCCCGTCTGGCTGACACCACCGAACCCGACCGTCAACGTCGTGGCGGACGCAATGTCTGCGGACGCCATCGCGGTAAAGACCGTCGTCCGATACAGAGACGTCCCCAGCGAGTTCCACGGCTGCGTCAGGTGTGCGGCACTGACAACCGTGAGGCCCGTCATGGTCGGCACGTCCGGCGCGGTCGCGGTCGCCGCAGCTTTCGTGTTCGTGATCGCGATCCAGACCGGGCGGTTCTTCCGGAGGATCGCGGTCGTCGAATGGGTGTACGAGTCGGCGGCCGTCGTACTTGCCGTCCCACCGAGCGACGTTCCGACGACGCCATCCCACTGGATCGTTTCGGCGTTGTCGAACCGGAAGTCGTCGAGGCTGACGCCGTTCATGGCGACCATGCCCGCACGCCCCGCGGCGGTGACGTGGGACGAACGGGCGTACATACAGTTCGCGTTCGCGCCCCAGCCAGGATCACCGTCGACCGTCTCGTAGACCTTGGCGCGAAACTCGGTCCCGACCGCCACGAGATGGGCGGTGACGGTCGCGGTCGCGGTCGCGACGTTCGCGGGCGTGAACGTCGACAACACGACGTACGTCTCGGGCGCGTCGTCCGTGCACACAACAAGTTCCCACGGCCCGTTATGGGTGTGCGCGGTGACGGGCCGAAGCGTGTAGCCGACACCCTTGGTCGTCATCCGCACGCACACGCCGGCGCGGGCGTTCGTGCCGACCGGGTCGACTATGTCGGCACGGGACTCCACATCGACGTAGGTCTGGACGGGCGCAAGGAACGCGTTGTTCACCAGACCGAGGCCGTCGAACCCGAGGAGGAGTTGTGCCCGGCCGCCCGTCACACCCGCCGTTACGAAGTTGCTCACGGCGTACCCGACATAGTCGCCGAGCGACGACGCGAACGTTTCCTCATACCGCAACGACGCGGTCACGGAACCGCACCACCGACGTACCCGACCTGGAAGAAGATCGTTTCGAGCGTCTCACCTTTCGCGTCGGGCGCCCAGCCGAACCCGATCGCCTCGGCCGCGAGCAACGACCTACGACCCCCGTACACGTCTGACGCCTTCGCTCCGATGACCACCGCCTCGGCCGCGGACGCGTCGACCGTGGAGCCGACCCCGTACGTGGCGTCTTTCACGAGGTCGAGGTCGAGGCCGAAACGGATCATGACGCGATGTTGGTCAAATCCACGTCGACGTCAGCGACGGCCAGAGTGAACGTGTCGCCCGCCGTCACCGCGCTCGCGGTGACGGTGCCGGAGCCCTGGAACGTCCCGGCGGCCGCCGCGGTCCAAAGCGACACGTGCGTGTAGTCCTCGGTCCCCGCGACGTTGGTCCACGAGGGCGCGTTGTCGCTCGTGATCGCGCCACCCGACGCGACACCGAATGTCACTTCCTTCCGGGTCGTCTCCACTGCCGCGTTCGACGCGCCGGCCGCGCCGGGATCGCCGACATGGAGCTTGAGGAAGAGTTGCGCGGGGCCGGTGTACGAGGTCGCGTTCAGGAACGCGTTGAGCATTGACGCCGCGACGGCCGATGCGAGTCCTACAGCCATATCATTGCTCCTTGTTCGGGACGCCGAACACGCCGACAGCAACCGCCATCACCGTGGCCAGGCCGATCCATTCCGATGCTGTGATCGCGCTCGGCGCGGACGTAACGACGGTCGTCGCCCAGCCGATCAGGCCAGTCACCGCCGCCGTGATGGACTTGCGAAACGGGGCCATCAGGTGCCTCCATCGTCTGCCCGGCCGTTGTGGGGCCGGTGTTCGATCGCTTCGAGGCGCTCGTCGAGCCGGTCGAAGCGGTCGTCGTCGCGTCGGTCGTGATGTTGCTGCCACGACAACGACTCCGCCCCAATACCGAGGAGCTTCGCGAGCATCTCATTCGTCGAGCCGTTGCCGTTCTTCTCCCCGACGGCGTCGTGCAGTGCGTTGAGCCGACGCCGCTGCAACGACGCCCACGCGACAAGGAGACCGAGGAGGGCAACTGCCGCTCCGCCGAGAGCCTCGTCGACAACCGATGACACCACCAGCACGCGAAACCCCTCTCAGTATTTGATGTCGGGACCGAAGTCGTAGCGGGTACCGTCATGCCCCCAGATTGTGTAGCCGTCGACGCCGCGTCGAGTGATCGCGACGAAGTGACGGACGCCGAGCCGAGAGCCCGCAGGGATCGAGAAGTACGACCCCCAGAACGGGCCGGACACCGTCACAACCGCCCCATCCGCCTTCAACTTCGCCGTGCCCGCAGCGTCGGACAGGACCGCGATCACATCACCAGGTTGGGCCACGTCGAGACTCCATTCGTCAGGCCACGGCCCCGCAGGTGGACCGAGCCGGGCTTGTACGTCGGCGACAAACTCACCCCACGGGAATGCCGGACCAGGATCGGTATGCCCGCCCTGCACCGACCACGCGCGAGACACGTCGCCATGACCACAGATGCCGGTACGGCCCCGCGCCTGGATTGCCTCACCCACAATCCGGACAGCGTCCAGGTTGTGCGCCACGCAATCCTTCGCGACCGCGACGGCGCACCGTTCCACTGCCGCAGCCGAGAACCGGTCGGCCCACTGTGCGGCGCTCTGATCGGCCCGGCCAATGATGCAATGATGGATCGCGACCTCGTTGCAGTCGCCGCCGCGCGCGCCGGCCACACACTGATCGTCGCGGGCGAGGGTGACCGTGCTGTCGTCGTCGTGGACGTGGTGGTATCCGCCCGTGATCGAGTCGAGGTACCGGCCGAGCGACTCGCCGCTCGTGCCCGGCGTCTCGGGGCCGACGTTGACATGGACCACGATCTGTCGGATCGGTCGGGTGCGCGCCCAGCGTTTCATTCGGAAAGCCCTCCAGATCAGGGGAGGCGGGTCGTCACACCCGCGACACGGAAACTGAGCTTCCCGAGGTCGGAGCGAATCCACACCATCCCGTCCCGCATCGGCGACGGGTCCGCCGACATGTGGGGCACCATGCCAAACCGACCGTTCGCCGATGCTTGCAGCTCTTCGAGCTCGCGCTCGAGGCGGCGGATCGCAGCAAGAAAGTCGACGTCGCGCCCCGCCATCAGACGAACTCGACAGAGAGCGTCTCGCGGCCGTCGTCGCCTACCGACACTCGTTTCGTCCGGATGCGCGGCGTGAACGCGACGAGCCCAAGCCCGGCGTCGTAGGCGTAGCTCACGACGTCACCGGCCTCGATGTCGCCAACGTCGGCGCCGGTGACGGGAATCAGGTTCTGCGATGTCGTCTGTTTCGCGGTCGACGAGTCCGCCAGGAGCCGCGTGGCGTGGTCTGTCATCGTTGCTGCGTTCACGACGTCGGTGCGGCGTGTCGCCACATGCGCGACGCCGAACGCGGCGGCTTTCGCGGTGTCGGTCGCGGTGGCGGACAGTTCCCCCGCCGCGCCCGACGACGATGCATAGGCGACGGTGCCGAACGTCCCCGCCGCTACAGACTGCGAGATGGTCGCGTTTTCGAGTACGCGACGGTCGAGGAATACGGAGCTGGAGCGGTCGGCGCCGCGACGTGGTGCGACCAGCTCCAGTCGGCGGGTCGGCGGGTCGACGTACCACTCGAAGCCGTTGTCGCGGTCACCCAGCGTCGAGATGATCTCGTCGAGGGTTTTCAGCTCGACGCCGCGAATGGTGTGGGTCGCAAACGACCCGGACCCGGCGAGAAGATGAGCGAACGCGATCCCATAGTTTCCGTAGCTCGCCGCATTAATCGCCGAGACCTGAAGTAAGAACCAGATCAGTTGGCCGTAGTCGGTAGTCACGGCGATGTCGAACGGGTATCGCGTGTAGGTCAAGTAGTAGCGGAGCCCGGCCCCGTGCAAGGTGATCGTCCTCGCCTGGATCGTGTGGGAGATGAGCGGGCCCGCGGCGACGAGGACGCCATCGCGGTAGATCCACAGTTCACACGGCGTCGCCGCCAAATCGCGCAGGCGTGCGATGCACGCGACAGAGAGGCCATCGACCTGGGCACTCACGTCCATCGTGGGTGCGCCGTCGATGCTGTCCGAATAGGAAAGACCGGCCCAGCGGATGCGATCAACTTCCGCGAGGGTCGGCCATCCGCCGGCAGTCACGGTCGGCGTCCGAGCGACAAGCGACACCGTGTAGTACGCCACCGGTCAGATCCCGAGGAGCATCAGCGCCGACCCCGACGCCCACGAGTTCGCGCCCGCGTTACGATCCCAGAAGTCGATCTGCGTAACCGCGGCAGTGTTCCGCCACATCCCCGTAGATACGGTGGCGACCGCCGCAACGCCCGACTCCGCATGGCCGGACTGCGTCAAGAGCGCCTTATGGATCGCGGCGCGATAGTTCGGCAGGTCGAGGCGAAACGCCGAGAACTTCCCGGCCGTCGCGGATGCAGCCACGATCTTCGCCGAGAACCCGGCATTCGATTCGCCGTTAGCGTTCGACGCGAGCGGCGTTGACGAATCCGAATAGTTGTACGACCAGTCGTAGTTATTGCCGGTATCGGCGTTGAGTCTCAGCCCGGCCGCGGTGAAGCTCCCGAGCGCGGACGACCGGATGCAGCCGACGATCTGCAAATGCGTGAACGACTGCGGGATCGCCGAGAACGTGATCGCGCCGGTGCCGGTGAGCGCGACCTCGGAAATGACCCGCCACGACCGGTCACTGATCCGACCCGACACACGCGACCGGCTCATACGGCGATCGCGTTCACGAACCCGTGCACCACAACCACGTTCGCGGTCGCGGCGAAAGCGCGGACGACCACGCCGTTCTGCAAGATCAGGCCCGGCACCAACAGATGCAAGCCGTCCTCGGCGGGCACCGTGTACTCGATCAGATCGTTTGGTGATGTCACCCCGCCGAACTCGACAGTCACCTTGACCGACACGCCCGACGAGTTCACAGCGTAGAGCCACACCTCGTCGTACGTGCCGGGCGTCGTGCCCGTCACCGCAGTATGGACCGTCGTGCCGGCAGTCGCGGTCGCGACGACGAGGACCCCGCGCCCGTCCGTAGACCCCGACAGTTTACGTTTCGCTACCGCGGCCATCTTGCCTCCATTACGAGAACACCTGTAGTTCGAGCGGATTTACGCCGACGGTGTGGGACGCGACGCGCGAATCGAGCCCGGCGTCGAGTTCGGCATCGGTGACTGTCGTGTCCGCTGCGACGAGCGTCCAACGCCACAGCTCCATATACGCGCTCCACGTCGCCGTTGGGCTCGGGTACGCGCCGGTTGCCTTGAGGACCTCGAACTGCGCGTACGCACGCGACGCGGTCCCCGAGTACGCGGCGTCATTGATGAACAGATTCGCGGTGTAGTAGGTGGTGACCGCGCCGTCAGTCGCCGGTACCGCGACCGTGACCGTCGCGGCGTCGAGGCGGACAAGGTAGAGGCCTTGCCCGGCGGCGGTGCCGCGCACTACCGCGATGTCGCGCTTGGTTGTCCCCGACCCGATCTTGACATTCATATTCGCGCCGGTGTCTTGACGGACCCGGAACGCGTTCGGGTTCGGCGTCAGATCCGATGCGTTCGGGCCGATGCCCTGGCGGAGCAACATCGCGCCGAGGAGGCGCATCTCTTCCTGATCGGTGTCCGGTTGCGCGGCACCCGCCGAATCGGTCCGGCCCGCGATCGTGAACACCTTGAGCGAATGGACAGCAGCCACGACTCACCCGCCTCTCATGTCAGGTACGCGTTGCGATAGGTGACGAGCGCGAGTACCGACGTCGCGTCGCCCTCGAGGATCTCGAGGCGCAGTTCGTTCGCGCCGGGCTGGAGGTAGAACGGTTCGCGTGGCTGCGCCCAGAACGCGTAGCGCGACGCGGCATCGTCGGCCCATGCGGGAGACGAGCCGAGCACGACCGGCGAACCCGACAAGTACCCGACCGCGCGATACATGTCGGCGACGAGCCACTGACCGGTTCCGGGTCCGCCACCCGTGATCTCGAATGTCTGGCCGGTCGTGACATTCGTGAGCAACGCACGCGACCATCCATTCGTCCCGCCGTAAATCGCGAGCGTCGGAAACGTGCGAACATTCCCAGCGTTCGTCGCGGGGAACGAGCCGAAGCCGGAAGCTCCGGCGTAGTCGAACGCGAGGTCCGCGCCCGAACCGGTCGCGTAGTCGAACGCGAGGTCCGCGCCCGAACCGGTCGCGTAGTCGAGGGCTTCGGTGCCGGTCGAGGTCGGCGACATCGCTACCGCCGACGAAGACGACGCGTACGCGCGCGGGTCCGGGAGGCGTAACTGCACGACGTAGCCGGCGATTGACATGCCCGCCTGGTCGCGTTTGCGGGAGCAGCGCGCCACACGACCATACGCCTGGAGTTCTTCCACGTGCGGGAACTTCCACCCGACGATGTTCGCGTCGTCGATCGTTTCGGATGGCACGAACGCGGAAGCAAAAGCGGGAGCGTCCTCCGGGAACATCTCAACTTCAATCGTGACGGTCCGCGATGCGGGGAGGTCCCGGCCGGGGATCTCGCCCCACCCGTCAGGGAGAGCCCGATCTGACGACCGCACCGCGAAGCCGTCGAGGCCCTCGACGTCGACAATGTCGTAAACGGTGCCTTCGCCGATCGGGAAACCGCCCACGGTGATCTGGTAGTCGGCGGCCATTCAGCGCGTCCTCAGCATCCAGCCGAGTTCCGCGACGATCGCGGCGGCGTCATTCGTCGGCGCGTAAATGTTGACGGTCCCGACACCGGCCCCGGCCCCGAAGCGGTCGAGTGGGACAACAGCCTCGGGTCCGGCTTCGCCAATGAGTGCGAGTGTCGGACGTGTCACGATCCCGCCCGCCGCCAGGTGCGGCAAGCCGGGGATGCGCGGGAATTCCGGGGTAAAGTCGTCCCACCCGAACCCATCATCACCGATCAGCGACGATTCCAACGCGTCGACGATCGCTCCCGCCGAAGCCTTGATCCCCTCGACGATTGCATCGACGAGCGCCTCGCCGAACTTCTTGAACTCGCGGCCGGCCCACGGGATCGCGTCGTCCTTGAGCCACGCGCCGATCGCCATGAGCAGATTCCATAGTTGCGTCGGAAGTTTTGGGAGCACGTCTTTGTTGATCCACACAAGGAACGCGAGCGCCCACGCCGCGAGCGCCCCAATGATTTTCGGCAACGCCTCGGTAACGATCCACTGCTCCATCCGGACGTACAGCTTGAACAATTCTCCGAGCAGCGGCCCGACCAGTGGGAGCACCCACCCCACGAACGCCTGCCCCCACCGGACCAACAGTTCGCCAAGTTTCGGAAGGCCCGTGTCAATCAGCCAGGCGCCCAGAGCGGAGAGCAAGTGTCCAAGCTCCACGAGCAGCGGCGGGATCTGTGGGAGCACCCACTCAACGAACGCCTTACCCCATGCGACGAGCTGTGCCGCGATCTCCGGGACCGTCTCGGCGATCCAGGCCCAGAGCTTCGTCGCCATGTCAACGAGTGCCGCCTCGATCGACGGCCATACCTCCCCGAACCGCTCGCCGAGGTAGGAAAGCGCGCCGCCCAAGCCGTCCTCACGGAACGTCGCGACCAGATCCTGAAAGACCGCGAAAAGACCGCGGTAGTAGTCGCCGAGCTTCCCGAGCCACGGTGCCGCCGCCTCGATTGCGCCAGGTAGGCGCTCACTTAGCCACGTCGCGACCGTGTCCACGACGGGGATCAGGCCCGCGCCGATCCGTTCCTTGAGGTTTCCGATCGTGACCCCGAGCTTGTCCATCGGGGTCGCCGCAGCCTCCGCCGCACCGCCGAACTGTGTCCCGACCTCATCGAGGATGACCTTCTGCGCGGAGAGGAGATCGCCCGCCTCCACGAAGCCCTTGATTTGTTCCTTCTGGTCCGCCGTGAACTGCACGCCCGCGCGGCCGAGCGCGGCGATGCCCTTGAGCGGATCGTTCAGCGCCTTGCCGAGCTGCATCGCCGCGCCCGTCGCGTCAGTGCCCATCACGGCCGCCATGTCCTGCGACAGTGCGGTCGCCCGCGCGAACACGTCGTTACCGGCGCCGACCTCGTTGCGCACATTCGTAAACGTCAACAACAGGTTCGCCGATTGCTGGATCAGGTCGTCGTCGACGCCGATCTTCTCCGAGATCGCAGCGGTGAGCTTCCCGACCTGGTCGGCGGTGAGGTTCGCGGCGCCACCAGTCGACTTGATGACCGACTCGGTGATCTTCCCAATCTTTTCAGCTTCGCGCGCCTCACCCAACGCGTCACCCAACGCGGCTCCGACCCCGACGGTCACGACGGCCACGGCGGCGAACGCTAAGCCGACACCCTTCGCTACGCTGCCAAGCTTCCGGCCGAACCCGTCCGCAGAGTTGCCGGCCCTGTCGAACGACCGGTTCAGGCCGCGTTCGTCGCCCGAGATGATGACCTCGATCTTCCGGGCCATCGTCTCACCTCCGCTGCTCGGCTTGCCACGCGTTGTAGAACCGGACGTACTCCGCGATTTCCGCCGGCCACATCTCGTCGAGGTCCCACGGGCGCAAGCCGTAGAACTTCATTAACGCGGGCAACGCCGCCCTCAAGGCGCGGCGGGATCGTCCAAAGGGTCCGGTGCGACCTCCTCGTCGACGAGGTCGATGTCCGAGTCGTACGTGATCGCTTCCGCGACCCGATTGAATGTCAGGTCACGTTCGCCGCCCTGTCGGCGCGCCAGCCACACGAACGCAGCGATGACAGCGATACCGCGGCGGTCGTCGTCCCGGGCCATCTCGAGGAGCCCGGGCACGCTCAGGTTCGTCGAGCGAAGCAACGCCATCTCATCGACGGCATTCACCTCGTTCGGGCGCAACGTGTAGGCGACATCGTCGATCTGCATCGTGACCGTCGCGGTCGTCTTCTTCGCGGTCGGCCGCTTGCGTGGCACTGGCTTTGGAGACATCTGACCCCCACCCTTCAGATCCGGTCGATGAGCTGGTCGAGTTCACGTTCATAAGCGCGCATGAACTCGGCCCGTTTCGCGCGGATCGCCCAATAGAGAAACATGTCGTTGGCGCCGCCGGTGGCCTGGTTTCCGCCCCACGCGGGGAACTGATTCCAGCCGAGCACCGGGCCGCGGGATGTGCTGCGCGGCTTGTTGTGCCCGGCGCCGAAGTTCGCGCCGAGCGCGAACGGATACCGTGCCCCACCGAGCGACACTTTCGCATGTCGCGCCTCGGCCGCAGCCTTGACCGACGGCGCGGTCTTCGCCTGGACGCCGCCCTGACTCTCTGCCCGGCTACGCGCGGCGGACGCCACGACCTCCGCCGCGTTTTTGTTCGCCTTCCGCAACTCGCGGGGGAGCTGCTTATCCATCGTCCGCAGCGCCTTCCGGAACTCTTCGAGGCCGACGACGCCGACGTAGTCGCCGTCGCTGACCGTGCGGCGCGTTGTGGCCGTGCGGGTGCGTGTAGCCACCCGTCTTAGGCCGTGGCGTCGAGGGACACGTACGCGACAGTGATCGGGCTCAACGACCCGTCGAACAGGCCGCGACCCGAGAGTGTCTGCATCAGCGGATCTTCGCCGCCGATGGTGGGGAGCGTCCCGTCGAACCGGGCGGCGGGGATCGTGATCGTCAACGACGGGTACGTCGACGAGCCAATCAACGTCGGGCCGGTGAATGTCGCGATGATCTGTGCGAGGGCACCGGCCGCGGTCGTTGACTTGACCCGGTTGTATTGGGTGAGCGCGTCGAAATCGGCGACGACCTCCCATGTGATGTTGCGCCGTTTCGCCTCGCTCGGTTGCTTTTTCCGCGTGCTCGACCGCAGGTGATATCGCTCGGTCTTGAAGCCGTTGTCACACCCGACCTTGAAGTCGGTGATCGGGACCGAGGTCCCGCCGATGGTGAGCGCACCACCCGCGTATGACAAGTGATCCATCGCGGTCGGATACGACGCGGTGGCAAGCCCCGTCGCGGTGAGCTCGTCCTCGAAGTCGAGGTTCAGCATTGCGGTGAGGAGCCCGTCAACGGCGCACGCAATCTCCCACGAGGTCACCTTCCCGCCCTCGTAAGTGAACGCCTGATCGGTTTCCGCGTCATTGAACTTCCGGTTCACCTGCCACGTGAACATGTCGCCGAGGAGCGAACCGACCGTCCCGGTGTGGGTGTACGCGGAGTCTGTCGGGCCCACAGTCGCGGAGGTGCCGAGCATGTGCTTCAGCCACCAGCCGAAGCCCTTGGTCATCACGTCGAGGCTGAACGCGCCGGCCGCGCCCTTGAAGTTCGGTACGAACCTGTCGCTGCGTTGCACGCGCGTGTCAGAACGCAACCCCGCCGATTCGATACGCGCGTGGTTCGGTGTGACCGACTCCGAATTGAATTCGTAGAACCGGTCGACGACGACAGGCGTCCCGTACGTGACCTCGTCCTTGACGCCGACCTGAGTGAGTATGGGCACGGGTCAGTCCTCCGGGGTGTCAGCGACGGGTTGCTTGGCGCCGGGCTTGGCCCTCGCGGCGGGGACCTCGCGCCAGTTGTCGGTCTGGGCAAGTAGGCCGCCGCGCGCGGAGACGATCACGTACTCGTCGCCGGCCTCGTCGCCGGCCGCGACCACCTGGTCGGTGCCGTCGGCGACGTCGTCGTCGACGACGACGGGCACGCCACGCGCCACGACGATCGCGAGGTCGGTGTCGGGGATCGGGACCTCGACCTCGTCGAACGGCCCGATGTACTCGATGGTCTTCACGGTGTGTTGCTCCTCAGGTGAGGCGGGAGAGGATCTCGACGGTGGCGTCAGCGAACCCGCCGTAGCCCTCATCGGTCGCGACCGCGTCGGGTCCGTTGATGGATGTCAGCGCCGCGTGGGTCACTCCGGGCAACGACCCGAGTGTCGGTTTCGCTGCGAGGACATTGTCGAGCGCGCCGATCAGCACAAGCGCACGCGCGCGCGCGGCCCGGTTCGTATGTCCGGGTTTCCCCGCGATCGCGTGGACATCGACGGCGAACTCGTCCTTGCGGGTCTTGCGCCCGCTCTGCATGTACCGCTCGATCGAAAGGCCGCGGATGTCGCCGATGAACACCTGCTCGTCCATATCGGCCCACCCGTCGGAGACATGCACGCCCTGGAGTGTCGGCTCGGCTCGCAGCAGCTCAATGAGGCGCGCGACGACATCGAGGCGGATCGACGCGGCGGGCATCAGAGGACAGTGGAATGGTCGTAGCGGGCGAGGACCGCGTCGACCTCCGGGTCGCCTGTCCGCTTCTCCCCGGGGGTCGAGAGCCGATAGGTGGCGCCGTTCTCGGCCGTGAAGCTGATCGCCCGGTCCGGGATGCCCTTCGTGGACATGTTGCGTCGGGTCCGTGCCCGACGCAACGCGGCACGGCGAAGGTCGGGGGCCGGCGCGTCGTAGCCATGCTCGTAGTCGATCACGATGTTTCCGTGACCGGCGGCGAATACGCCACCGTCGCGGCGGTGGATCTCGCGAACCCCGACCACCCACAGCGATGCGAGTTCCGTCGCGGTGAACGACGTGTACGTCGTGACGGACGAGTAGACGCGCACGGAGCGAACCGCGGCGGAACCGTCAGCGTTGGATCGTGGGCGCGCGTCGGGGAGTCCCAGCCGTGTCGTACCGGTGCCGTCGAGGCGGACACGCTGATAGCGCGGCACCCATGCGACCTCGGTGATCGACTCGAACTCGACCTCGACATCATCGCGGAGTGCGACCAGGTCGAGGGTCGGGTCACCCACCATCGTCGGCTCAGCGGCGCGGAGCTGCTCGACGGAAAAGTAGACGCCGCCGACGACCTCGTGATAGGTCATCGCCCGGACTACCGACGCGACGGACCAGGTCGCGACGAGGAGGTCGAGGGTGGCCTGCGCTGCGGTGAGAGCGACCTTGTAGACACCGGTTGTGCCGGTCTCGGTGGTCGCGGTCCCTGCCGCCTTGAGGACTGTTCCGTCTGCGCGGAGCACCTCGACTGTGACCGTTTCCCCCGTGTCGGGTTCGCCGGCCGCGTCGGGCAACGTCACGGCCACGTCGAAGGCGTTGCCGCGCATCGTGCGTTGCACGGGCGTCGCGAGCATCCGAGATCAGTTCTTGTGCCGCGGGGCCTTGCGCGGGGCCTTGGGCTCGGGCTCCGGCGTGGGGCTCTCGTCGTCGGGCTCCGGCGTGGGGCTCTCGTCGTCGGGCTCCGGCGTGGGGCTCTCGTCGTCGGGCCCGTCGATCGCCTCAAGTGTGCCCGGCGAATCGGCCTCGATCCATGCGGCCGTGTCGGCGTCGAACTCGACCGTGTCGCCGGCGGTGAGGCCGATCGTGTCGACACCGCCGCCGATCTGGCGGGACGCCCGGTAGCTCTGGGTGGCGCGGTAGTGGCCCATGTCAGATTCCCTCGATGTAGAGGAGGACGTACACCTGTACGCCGAGGTCGGCGGTGGTGCCGTCCCAGCTTCCGTCGGTGGTGATCTCCGCGCCGACCTGGTCGCCAGCCGCGAACGTCGCTTTGCCGCGTGCGACCTTGGCCCTGCCCTCGACGCCGGTGCCGACCGTCTGGGTGAGCGCGGCGACCTCGGTCCCGCCGATCGTCGGGCCGATGGTGAATACGCCGGCGGTCCCGGCCGCGGTGAGTGTCCACCCGATGCCGATGATCTCACCCGCCCACGGCGCAACGAACCCGACCACGCCGGTCACGGCGGCCGTGACCTCAGCCGCGAACAACTGCACGTCGGTCTGTGACGCGGCCACGGCGTCCTGGAGGAAGTCGTAGTGGACGAGTTGCCCCGCCGAGATGATTCGCTCGATCTGCATTGAGTTACCTTTCGACTACGGACGCGCGCGACGGCGCGCCGGATGGCGGTTTAGACGATCAGGGACGCGCCGACGGAGTACGTGAGCGAGTCGGCGTCGCCGTGGGTAGCGATGATCCGCCACTCGTTCGCGAGGACATCATTCGCGGCGGTGTTCGCCGCCGCAACGATGCCCGGATAGACACGCAGCGTCGTGGTGCCGATCCCGGTCACCGCCGCCGAGTCGAGGATGGTGCGGTACTTCCCGCTGACCGGGTCCTTGCCTTCGATGGTGAACACAACCGACGGCGTCGCCGAAGCGGCGGTCGCGTCGATCGTGACGACAACGCCACGGTGTCGACGATTGATCTGGTCGGCGCCGTTCGTCGTCACGGTACGAGCCGCGGAGACGAACAGGGTAACGGTCTCGTTTGACACGCGACACCTTCTCTCGGGGGGGGGGAAGCCGACGCGCCGTGAGTCCCACCGTGGGTGAGGGTGTGGGACTCGACGGCGCGTCGAACGTGTGCCGGCTACGGCAACGTGATATTCCGGTGCGCGGCCGTCCACTTGATGCCGCTGGCGGCGCCGGTCGGCGTGAACCGACCGAACCCGTTTCGCAACGAGTAGACGATGCGCGTCTGATCCGTCGCCGGGAGCCGCTCGGTCTCGAGCTGCACCATCCGCCGCCAGCCGAGCACGCAACCGCGCCGGTTGAACGCGACGACCTGCCCCTTCGTGTTGTTCGAGCCGGTGTTCGACACCTTGCCGTCCGCTTCGGCCTTCGCCAGTGCGATGGTCGAGATGAGCGGGTGTCGCCCGACCTTGGCCAGCTCACCGTTGAAGATCGTCGCGGCCGCGCCGTACTTGTCGGCCGTCAACACCTCGTCGATGTTGGCGATGTCGTCGCCGGTGAACGGGTCGCACAAGTAGACGAGGTCGTCCGGGCTGACCGGGTGGCCCCAATCCATCAGGTACGTCGAGTCAATCATCAGCGTCCGCATCGCGAGCAACGCCTTGAGGGTCTCCGGCCCGGCCTGGTTGACGTGTTGGCCGGTCGCGTCGACGATCGACGCGTGACGAATCCCGTCGTACGCCAGGTAGTGCTTGGTGTCGGCCGGGTCGGCGTCGTCGAGGTTGATGTTGCCCGTCCCAGCGTTCGTGGTGTCGCCGTTCACGACGAGCGAGTCCAGGTAGTGCGCGATCGACGAGCCCGCCTGACGACGAAGGAACGGAACGAACGCGATGATGGAGTCTTCCTCCATCTCGCCCGACCACATCTGGTGGATGACGAACTTCTTCGCGTCGACCTGCACGCGGTTCGATCCGGTCTTCACCGTGTCGTAGTTCGAGCTGTTGTTCGCCGTCGATTCGGCGACGAACAGCATCTCGGGCAACGCCGCCTCGACCGGCAGGTACGCCGTCGGTGCCGTCATCTCGAACGACTCGATCAGCGGTGCGACACGACCGAGACGACGAGGCGCGTCCCACAGCTCCGCGACGTACTGCGCGCCGACGAGCTGCTGGCCGAACCCAGACTCGGCGGTGTCCATCGCCGCACGAATCGTGCGAGCGTGGCCCGACGGGTCGTTGCGAAACAGCCGGTCGATGTCCGCGAGGTCCTGCGCTTGCGCGACCGACGAGTCAATCCGCTTCGCTTCCGACACGCCGCGAAACACCTTGTCGAGATCCTCGGACGGACCGGCGTAGACGCCCGCGCCGTCCACCTTGCGCTGGCCCTTGAGGCCCGACTGGAGGTCATGCAGATACTCGATGTCGGCGACGGACATCCCCGCGCGCCCGTACTTCGTGCCGCCCAGCTTCGGGTCGCTCTCGCCTGCGGCGAACGTGAGCTTGCGCTTCAGTTCGTCGTCGTCGAGGATGTCGGGGAGAGCATCCTTGATCTTGGTGACGAGCGCGTCGTCACCGATCGCGTCGTTGATCTTGCTGTCGGTCGCGTCCATACGCTGCCGGATCTCAGCCGCCAGCGCGTCCAATGTGATGTGGTCGGCCATTAGCCGGGCTCCTCTGTGCGTGTGAAGGCCGCGAGCAGCGATGCCGCCGCGTCTTCGGGAATGGAAAGTGCGGACTCTTCTTTCGTCGCGGGGGCGGTCCGCACGATTCCCGCCTCCACGAGCCTGTCCACGAGGGACCGGAACTCTGCCTCGTCGAACGCTTGCGACGCTTCCGCCTCAGCGGGCGCGTCCTGACGTTCGGGCGTGAACACCACGTCCGCCAGGCCGGCGTCAACTGCGGCCTGATCGGTCAGCCACGTTTCGGCCCGCATCATCGCCCGCAGCTCGTCGCGGTCGCGACCGGAGCGGAGCGCGTAGATTCCGGCGAGGACGTCGTTTTGCTGATCGAGGACGTCGGCGAATGCACGGATCTCATCGGCCGGGCCGATCGCGACGCCCCACGCTTCATGGACCATCATCTGCCCGGCGGAGACCATCACGCGATGGTCTCCGGCTTGGACGATCACCGACGCCGCCGAAGCTGCGATGCCATCGACTCGGGTAGTGACCCGTGCCGGGTGCGAGCGCAACGCGTTGAAGATCGCGATCCCGTCGAACACGTCACCGCCGGGCGAGTTGATCTGCACCTCGATCTCAGTCGCGGTGACGTGTTCCAACTCGGCGGCGAAGTCCGCCGCCGTGACACCCCAGTAGCCGATCTCCTCGTACAGGCGGATCGTCGCTCGCTCGCCCGTCGCGTTCTTGATCTCGTACCAAGTCGCGTCGCCACGCGCGTGGAGCTTGTCGACGCGCGCACGCATTCGCGCGCGTAGATCCGATGCGGTGGTCATGTGTCCTCCACGAGTTAGTGGTGGCCGTTGCTGGAGATCGCGGCGAGGAACTCGTCGCGCGCGGTGGCCGGTATGAAGTCGGCCGGCTTGGTGAAGTTGGCGGGCATCGCGGCAGGCTTCGGCACGGCGGGCTGCACGTCGCCTTGTGCGCCGTCGGCGTTCTCGACCGGCGCCTTGTTGACCGGCACCCAATACACGTCGCCCCACTCGACCGGCGGGAGCCCCTTGGACTTGCGCCATTCGTTGATCGTCAACGCGCCGACCTCGATTGCCTGACGTTCCCGCGACCAGATTTCCGACGCGGCGTCCTGAAGCGGCGCGATCTTGCCGTAGTCGAACTCGGCCCAGCCCGCCTTGCGTTTCCGGCCGAACATCGGCAGGAACTGCTCGACGATCTCCTCGGACTTCAACGCCGAGTCGGGCTGCAAAGCATTCGTCCACAGCAACCGCTCGTGCTCGCGGGCGTTCGTCAACGTCGCGTTCGCCATGTCGTTCAGCAACGTCACGGGAATCCCGTAGGCGTTGCCGACCTGGCGGAGCGTCAGGTTCAGCCCGTTGACAAACTCGGCATCCTTTGGCGAGACGTTCAACGGCTGGAACTTTGCCTCGTACCGCAGCACCGCCCAGCGGTGCGCCTTGTCGGACCCGACGAACCGGCGGGCCAGGGTCTCCTCGAGGTCCTCGGCCTGCGGCTTGGTGAATGACACCTTGTCCGTCGCGGGCACGACGAGCCCGCCGAGCTGGAGGCCCTGAGTGAACAGGTTCCGGTTCGAGATCATCATCGCGCTCGCCGTGTCGGCTGCGAGCCGCGCGGCACCGAGCGGCGACAACGGCGAGAACTCGTCGAGCGGATTGGGATAACGGAACCACACGACCTCATCGGCGCGGAACGGGATCGACTTCCCGCCGTTCGCCGGGGCGTACAGATACCCGGCGAGGTAGTCAACCGGGTGTGGGACCGGCCGCACTCGTGACGGCTTCAGCCACCAGATTTCGCGCGGGGTTCCGGCCGCGTCGCGTTCGATGGCCCAGAACGATTCGCCCCACAGGCACATGGACAGCTCGTCCATCACGTTCAGACGTCGCCGATTCCAAAACGGGTTGACATGACGGAGGAGCGCATGTTCGGGGCCATCGAGGATCTCGACGCGTTCCGGTCCGTCGCGATCGTAGAGCCGGAGGTCGAGGCCACCCATCAGCCGCGCGCGAAGCATCGCGGCGGAGAACACCTCATTCGAGGTGGCGAGATAGTTGCCGTATTCCTCCGGCGCAAACGCGCTCTGATCGTGGCCGTCGCGCCGATCCCACGACTCGACGGCGCCAGCACCGACCGAGAAAGCGTTACGGGGTCGGCGTTGCTCCGCTATCCGTTCGACGAGCCCCACGTCAGGTGGTCCCGTCGTCCCCGCGCGCGACGCGGTAGCCAACAACGGCAGCAGCCCACGCCCACGCGAACGCGACCCATGCAACCTTCACGACCGCGCCGAGGACAACACCGGCCAGGAAAAACGGCAACGCGACCAGCGTGAGGAGCACCTTCAACGGGCGGAGTTCGCGGGCCTCGGCATGTACCGAGTCGAGGAGCACGGTCGTATTCATCGGCCCCCCTTCACGCCATCAGATCGCCGTCGAGGATGACCACCGCGTCGACACTGTCGAGGAGATCGACACCCATCGCACAGACGATCGCGCCGTCGATCGGGCCCTTGGACTTGCCCTTGCTCAAGGTGAACCCGCGGTCCGTCTCACGTTTCCGGGCGGCCACCACGTGAGCGGTCAGCAACACGTCGCCGTCGTGGGCGAACACGCCGCCGACGATCACTTCGCGGAGATGCCCACACGCCGGGGTCATCCGTTCCGGCGACTGCGGAAACTCCACCATCGGGAGGCCCTCGTCGTCGAGCTGTTGCGCCTCGAACTCCAGGTACCGAGGGTCGTACCCGATTGCCGTCACGTTGTGCGCGACGGCCATGTCGCGGATGTGTTGGCGGACGTCGAGGAAGTCGATCTTTCCGTTCGGCGCCGGCGTGAAAATCCGGACACGAGCAACGAGCCGATCATCGACGCGGCCGAACACTCCGACGGCGGTCGAGTCATGGCGCAGGCTCATATCCCATGCCATCACGCAACCATCGGCCGGCAAGGCGAGCTCCGCAGTGCATGCCGCCCACGCCTCCGGCACATCTGCAAGCCAGCCCTCGGACACGTCGTCCGCGTCGACCGGCTGATTCAGATAGAAGCGTTTCGCATCGTTGGGGGTCGTGTCAGGGTCATGTATCTCGGCGATCAGGCGGTCGAGATCGACCCACGGGGCGTCGCCATACGCGACCGCGAGCGCCGCCCGCAACGCCGCCACGTCTGCGAAGTCGGCGACAACCGGGGCCTCAACCGCGTCGTACAGCAGGCCCGAAGCGCCTCGCTCCCAGCCCTTGTGTGTCGCCTCCGCGACCGCGCCCACACCACGCACGAAAGCGTTCGTCGTCTCCACCGACCGGCCGCCAAGCTTCGCCAAGTTGCGCCGCAGCGTCGCCGCCAACCGCACCCCACCGTTACCCGGCACCCAAAGATGCGTCTCGTCGAGCACCGCGCATGTGATCGGCTGGCCCTCACGAGACCCCGCCGACGCCGTCACCGGCTCGATCCTGCCCGGCCGACCCGTGAGAAAGATTCGCGTCAGCCCGGCATCGATGCCGAACTCGTCGACCGCACCCGAGTCGCGCAACATCTCAAGCAACGCCACGTACGTGTTGTCCGTCTGGTCTTCCGAACAGGCCGCGATCTGCACCCAAGGCGCATCGCGCGGACGGCCAACCGGCTCACCCGACGCGTCCCAACCGGCGAACACGACGTCGCCGACGAGTTCGCCGAACGCGTGCGCCGCCATGTGCGGGCTCTTCCCCGACCCCTTCGAGCGCCGGCGCGCTCCTCGACGGTAGATGAACCGGCCCGTATCCGCGTCGACCGCGTAGAACCGGACCGTGAACGCCGCCTGATCGTCCGTCAGGCGAAGCGGCTGCCCGAACAGCGGGCCACCCGGCACCCGCAGGTACGCCTCGAACAAGTCGATCAGCGACCAGCCGAGCGACGGAAAGTCACCCTCGAACTCGGGGCCCTTCCATCCCATCAGGCGCCGACGACCCGCAGATGCTCACGACGTGGCGACTTCGGCGCGGCAGGCTCCGCGGCCACCTCATCCGCCGCGATCTTCCAGCGGAAGTCGCGCTTGCCCTTCTGGCTCAAACCGAGCGCATCTAGTCGCAACCGAACCTCGCTCGCAACCGACACCTTCCCACGCTCCTGGTCGTGGAGCAGATACGCGAGCTGGCGGACCGCCTCCCGATCCGCCGGCGACCACTGCGTAGACGCGCCATCCGACCACCAGGCTTTCCACGCCAACTTCGCGCCGGCGCTCCATCCGCCGCGCGGAGCTGTCGGCATCGCCGGAGCCCGCCGCAGATTCACCGTCGGGATCTCAACCCAATCGCCACGCAACGGGGCCGTACGCCCCCGACGCACAGCCGGGTCCTTCGGCACGCGACCGCGTCCAGCCATAATCCGCGACCTCCAGAATCTGACACACTGCGAAAGCGGGGCGAGGGTCTGGGGGTGCCGTGCCGAGGTTGTGATTTTTGCGGGGGTATGCCCCGTTGGTCGGTTTAGGCCTCGGCGTTGCGGCGTTTGCGCGTGTTGCAGGCCCTGCACAGCACCTGGGTGGGGGTGGTGGTGGCGTCGTCGTCTCTCACGTGGTCGAGGGTGAGATCGGTGCTGGGGTGCCCTGGTGTGTTGACTCCTGGGCATGTCCAGCCGTGGGCGGCGACGTGGGCGGCGATGGCGTCGCGGGAGCGTTGGGGCCAGTCGCCGCTGTATTTGGCGCGTTGTGCTCGACGGCAGGTGGGGCATCGGGGCCCGGTGGTGGGGGCCTGGCAGATGAGGCACCGGCGGTGTGGCATCAGTGTTCTGGGTGTGGTCGGGCCAACCTGAGGGAAATCGTACCACTTGGAGTGGGGATGGTGGGTCAGCTATGCGGTGTCTCCTTGCCTTGCCGCATTGGGCCATCGCGCGCGGCGGATCTGCTTCCGGTCCACCGACCATGCGTATTGGCCGGTCCCCACCGCGGCCGACATCCCCTCTCGGGCGACGCTCCGCGCTCCAACAGCCACCACATCGGCCGGCCGCCGCCGCGGGCCCGGCGACGACAAACAGTGGACCCGGTTGTACTCGGCCTTCCTTGCCGCCTGGCCGGGCGGAACCATCAACATCATCAGCTGGAGGGCTTCCTCTTTGTCGTGCCATTCGCCATCCGCGCAGAAGCCGTCTAACGCCAGGCGGCAAGGAAGGGCCTGAGTCACGACGCTGCAGCCGATGTCAGCTCATCGGCGACTTTCAGCAACAACGCTGCCACCTCGAACAGCCGGTCCGCGATCTCGGCGTACGCATCACGGGGGATCTGGTCCACGAGCGTCGGGTCGAGTAACCCAACCTCGACCTTGACGAGCCCCCTGGCCACCGCGTTCCACGACCTCGCGGTGTCGTTGCCCGGCCTCAGTGCTCTGGTCGCACGCGTCCACTGTTCGACGCACGCCAACGCCTCCGACTCCGACGATGCCTTGTTGACCGCAGACGCCAGCTCTCGGCACTGTTTCAGCGTCGCGTTCTTGCGCACGCGGGCGGCGACGCAACAGGCAACAAACGCCGCATCAAGTTTGATGGCGGCGAACGAATGAACGTAGGGCGGGAGAGACCCCGGCGCGGTCGCGCCCAGGTGTCGCGCGCGTTCGACGACCTTGCGGTACCTGGTCGTCGTGCGGATAAGTTCCAGAGTGACACCGTAGTCGCGAGCGGCGGCAACTAACGTCGACCCCACCGCCGTTGCCGCGACCGCGTGGTCGACACGTTCCTCGATCGTCAGCGGTTCCCCGTTGAGCATGTTCGCCAAGGTGGTGAGCCTGGCGACCAGCTCGACTTCGGCGTCCACGATGTAGATCGCGAACCTGTCGACAGCTGCGAGTTTGGCGCCCTCATGCCGATGGTTGCCGTCGATGAGGACAACGCCGGACCGCGACTCATAGCCGATCAACGGTGGAAACGACGCACCATCACGCATGTCGGCCGCGTACCGCTCAGCGAGGTCCGTCATTATCTCGTTGCGCCGGGCGTTGTTGCTCCTTGACCGGCGCTCATTGATGAGGTCGAGAGCGACGTTCTCGCGCAGGTGGAAGTCATGCGCTCCATGGGCGTGCAGCCACGATTCGACTCGTAGGTCTCGGGTAGATTCGTTCATGACGGATTGTCTCCTTGCTAGATGGTCTGTCTGTTCCCAGGGCCACGGATTTGGCCCTGGGAACTCATTACCCCTGTCGCGAGTGTCGCGTGTGTCGCGTTCGGTTGAGTCGCCCTCCCCCGTCGCGACACTCGCGACACTCGCGACAGGGGGGGGTACTGATCGGTGTGTATCGGCCGCGGCTCGTCTTTGTCACCCGCACACTTCAGTCATTCGGTTCCATCCTTTTCTATCGCTTGACGTGCCCGCTTGGCTCGCACCCACTCGGGCAACACTGACGCTGCGGGGCGTCCCGCACTCGTCCACCAGTCGTAACAGGCCCGACATTTGCCGCCCCGCGGCCGTTGCGTCCGTGACTTGCGGAACGTCTCGTCGCAACACAGGCATTGGAAGTGGCGCTCGGGGTCGTACGTAGCGCCGAGGATCTCTTCGTTCGCCTTGAATCGGGCGTCTCGCATCGCTTTCGCCTGGTCGTCCACGTCGCCGCCGTGGATGTCCTGGCCCATGACGAGCAGCAAAGCGTTCTGTGCTGCCAGCACCTCACGCATCGCCGCTTGGGCTTTGGCGAGACCTTGCCGGTACGTGCGATGTTGCGCGTCGAGCCATTGGTCGGTGCGGTCCAGGGTCGGCATCGGCCGGTCGGCACCTCGCGACCCGGACGGGATCGACGTCGACGGCAGGCCGCCTCGACGGAGTTCGGCGAGACGGGTCGTGAACGTGTAAGGGTCGATGAGCGTTGTCGTTGCCCGGATCTGGGCGAGCATCTCGAGGAGGTCGCCGACGCCGACGGTCAAAACGTCACTGGCTCGTCGAAGGACTCGGCCCGGATCTGGGCCCACGCCAGGTCGAACGCCACGTCGCCTCGACGATGCGCGACGTCGAGACGTTTTGCCCAGTCGACGACGCCGGCCTTGTCGAGCGCCGTCGAGCAGATCGGCTCCGACCCTTTGCGGGCCGCTTTTGCTTCGGCGACAAGGGCCCGGACCGCTTCCGCAGATCGTGGCGGTCCTGTCGGTCGGTCGTGGTCGCGTGTGCCGAGTCGTTCATCGGTGCGGGCCCCGCGGCTGACCGTCGACTGGAACCCTTCGCCGTACGCTCCCGGATTCGCCGTCAGCTTCGCGTCTACCCATGCCCACAAGTCGTGGACGGAGCCGAACGTTCGTTGTGTCACCGCGTCGCCAACTAGCACCCGTGCCCAGTATGTCACCTGACTGGCCGGGGCCGTCGCGCCTGCCGGGCGGTCGTAGCTCATCGGTGCTGCCACCGCGGCTTTCCGGCGAAGTAGTCGTCGACGACGTTCGCGACGGCGCCGGGGTGCTTTCCCTCGGTCGCGCACACCCCGAGACAGCGGGCGAGGACATCGGGTTCGATGCCTTCGCCGAGGAGCCGTTTCGCTTGTTGTCCCGCGGCCTTCGTCCACGCGCTGATCGGCGCTCGGCCTCTGTGGGTGATCCGGTAGTCCTCGACGTACCCGTCAACGAGGGCCGCGACGGAGGAGGAATCGGGTGGTTGGGGTTGGTCGTTGGGGGTGTCGATGAGGGTTGAGTTATCCACAGGGCCCTTCGCACGGGTGCGGAGGGAAAGCCCTAAGTTCTCTCGTTCATCGTGGCTCTCATTCCGTGCCGCACCCGTGCCCAGGGGGCCCTCCGCACCCGTGCCCAGGGGGGGCCGCGTGGGTGCGGACACCTTGATCCAATACAGGTTGGATGTTTGGCCGCGATCGTCGGCCCGCGGCTGTCGCCGTATCGCTCCGAGGTCGTCAAGTTCCGCGAGTGCTCGGTCGATTGAATCGGCCGAGCAAGTGAGTCGATCGGCGAGAGCGGCTCTCGATGGCCAGCACTTGCCGACGTCGTCGGCGTAGCGACGGAGAACCCCGTACAGCCGAACTGCCCGATCGGATATCGGCGCGTCGAGCACCCACTCGGGAATGATCGTGAACGGCCCGGATTCGCTACGATGTGTCACGTCGATGCCTCTCATTCAGGTGTCGGCCACGGGGCCGGACAGCGGGCTGTTGTCCGGCCCCATCATCGTAGCCCCGCCCTGTCGAGCGCGGCGAGTGTCTCCCGGTGTCGTAGCTCATCCCGTTTCCGTTTCCGTGCCCCACGCCGGACCAGCCGGAACGGGACGAGGAACAGGCCGAACGCCAGGTACCACCCGGCAATCGCCGTCCACGCGGCCGCGACGAGCGTGGCAGCGACCCACACCCACGCCACCCACTTGAGCCACCGCGGGCCGACCTCGGTGAGTCGCCAGATCCGGCGGGCCGAACCGGCGAAACTCATCGGTGCGCTGACGATGACCCGTTCACTTCCGAGCTTCGTGGTCATTGTGCTCCTCCTGCCGACTCGTCAAATAGTGATGGGGTCCGGGCGCCGAGACACGCCGGCGAATACCACAGCGTTTCCGTGTGGCGTGCGGCCTGTACTCCGTCCGGTTTGCTGTTCCGGCCGTACCCGCCCGTCGCGGACCATGACGCCCGACGCCAACCGTGGTCGAGCAGGGCGTCGTGCTCGGTGCCGTAGCCGGCGAGCACGATCCGGTTGGTGGTGTCGGCCCCGGCGACGACGCACCATTCCCGGACGGCTCCCGCGACATCCCCGTTGTCGTGGGCGTAGATTCCGCTTGTGCGGCGGTCGTTGTCGTAAGGGCGGGTCAAAGAACACTCCCGCGATCCCGGTCTCTGACCCGTAGTGCAATGGTGCCGGACCGGTGACACGAGCCCAGTCGCCTACGCAAACCGAGACGTGTTCGAGGCGCGCGGCGATGGCGCGGAACCATTGTCGGAGGTGCTCCCCATCGCCCCAGGGGACATCCCCGAGCCCGTCGCCCCGCCCGTCGTCGGCGAGGTCGACGCGCTTACGGTTCACGCCCTGTCCGTCGTTGCCGAGGTGGACGAGCTGACGTTTCACGCCCCGTACGGGGCCGAGGTGGACGCGCTGACGTTTCACGCCCCGCCCGTCGTCGCGGCGGAGAAGCTGACCGTCGACGACGTGCCACGGCCCCTTACCCGAGCACCAGCCGCCCCCGATCCAGCAACACGCCCCCCACATCCACCACCCCGCCGCCCGCGGATCGCACCATTCGGGGTCGCCCTCCAGCCGCGCCGTCAACGAATCGCGTTCGCCGACCAGCCACGCATGACGCGCATGTAAGTCGTTTTCCGACGTCGGCCAGTCGGCGGCGGCGGCGGTCTCGTCCGGGTGCCACGCGAGGGACCGCCACACGTTGGCGATGAACCCGTCACTATCGTTCACTATCTCGCGGCGGTTCTGGTGCTCGACGGGCCGCGCCAGGAGCACGGCCGCGGACCCACAGAACGGCTCGACGTAGCTGTCGACGTCGCCGAGCGCATCCCACACGAGCGACGCGACCCGGGACTTGCCGCCCATGTACGG
>Ga0163152_10001486_pt1 | contig 36990 bp, 53 predicted proteins | sample OliLakLV19MP8IB2_FD_148635 | JGI IMG/M metagenome (GOLD analysis project Ga0163152, IMG submission 148635) | Freshwater microbial mat bacterial communities from Lake Vanda, McMurdo Dry Valleys, Antarctica - Oligotrophic Lake LV.19.MP8.IB-2 | ecosystem: Environmental > Aquatic > Freshwater >...
GATTTTTTTTCTGATGAGTGAGATTTTCGACCTGTTCGGCCACCCATCGCGCGCCCGGCAAGGCATGCGCGGCCGGCCGTCCTATCTGCCGACTGAAGAAGATCGCAACAGGATCAAACTGTTGCTGGCTTTGGGCAAGTCCATCCCGATCATGGCGAACGCCATCGGCGTGTCGCCGGCAACCGTGAAGCGGTATTTTAGAGCCGATCTGAAAGTTCGCGATGCCATGCGCCATCGCATGGAGGCGGCGTATGCGATGAAACTTTGGGCGGGCGTCCAGGACGGCAACGCCGGCGCCATGCGGCTGTGGCTGCTGTACGTCGATCGCAACGACCGCATGGATGCAGAGGCGACGATGGGGGAGGTGCCTGCCGACAAGCCCGCCGCGGATCGCCTCGGCAAGAAGATGATCGACGAGCAGCGCGCCGCCGACGCCGACGCCGACCTGATGGCCGAGTTGGAGCAGGAAGCGGCCGGTCAAGATGCCCCCGGCGTCCACTGAGGCTCCGCGGTTCGCCTGTCCGAACTGGTGGGAGAAAATTCAGGCGGGCGAGACGCCGATGGCGCGCGTCCCGCTCAACGAAGCCAGGGCCGCCAAGGCGCTGGCGTTCTTCAATCGGTTGAAGCTGCCGGACGTCGCCGGCAATCCTCCGCTGGCGGAGGCGTGCGGTGACTGGTTCCGCGACATCCTGTGCGCGTTCCTCGCCAGCGAAGACCCACAGACCAAGAAGCGGCTCGTGTGGGAGCTGCTGTGCATGGTCCCGAAGAAGAACTCCAAGACGACCTACTGCGCCGCGCTCGGGCTGACCGCGCTGTTCATGGAGGATGCGCCGAACCGCCAGATGCTGCTGGTGGCGCCGAGCCAGAACATCTCGGAGCGATGCTTCGACCAGGCGCAGGGCATGATCCGGCTCGATCAGCGGCTGCGGGCGATCTTCAAGGTGCAGGACCATCTCAAGTGCATCTTGCGCCGCAAGACCGGCACCAAGCTCGACGTGAAGACGTTCGACACGTCGATCGTCACCGGCGAAATCCCGGTCCTCACCATCATCGACGAACTGCATGAGCTCGGAAGGAAGGCCAAGGCCGCATCGGTGATGCAGCAAATCCGCGGCGGCGGCATCACGATGCAGGGCGGCCAGCTGCTGATGATCACGACGCAGTCGGATGAGGCGCCATCCGGCATCTGGAAAACCGAACTCAAGAAGGCCCGCGAAATCCGGGACGGCAAGGGCGGCGAGATGCCGATCCTGTTGCCTGTGCTCTATGAGTTTCCGAACGAATTGCAGCGCAATCAGAACTACTGGCGCGATCAGCGCCACTGGCCGCAGATTCTGCCGAACCTCAACCGCTCGATCGACCCCGATCGCCTATCGGCCGACTACGACAACAACGGCAAGGTCAACGACCAAGCCGAGAAAATCTGGGCGTCGCAGCACCTCAACATCGAGATCGGGGTCGGCATCGGCAGCGACGCCTGGGGCGGCGCGGAGTTCTGGGAGCAGCGTGGCGATCCGACGCTGACGCTCGACGAGTTGATCCGGCGTTCCGAGGTGGCCACGGTCGGCATCGACGGCGGCGGGCTCGACGACCTGCTCGGGCTCTGCGTGATCGGCCGCGAAAAGATCACGCGGCGCTGGCTGGTCTGGAGCCACGCCTACGCGCACCCGATCCTGCTCGACCGGCGCAAGGAAATTGCCGCGCAGATTCAGGATTTCGAGGAAGAGGGCGCGCTGTCGTTCTGCGCGGTGCCCGACGACGTGACCGCACTCGCCGCCGTGGTCGGCAAGGTGCGCGACGCGGGGCTGCTGCCCGAGAAGAACGGAGTCGGCTTCGATCCAAACAACATCGGCGCCATCGTCGAAGCGCTGGCGCTGAAGAACATCTCCGGCGACGTGCTGCGCCGGCTGCTGCAGGGGCCGGCGCTCTCTCCCGCGTTGTGGGGGCTGGAGCGCAAATTGTCCGACGACACGCTCTCGCATGGCGCAACCCGGTTGATGAACTGGGTGGTCGGCAACGTGAAGATCGAGGTCAAGGGCAACGGCAATATGGCAACCAAGCAGCAAGCCGGCCGCGCCAAGATCGATCCGTTCGTTGCCATGCTGTGCGCCGCAATCCTGATGAGCTGGAATCCTGCCGCTGTCGGCCGATCGTTTTGGGAAACGGCGGCGTGATCGGAGAAGCCGAGAATGAGCATCCGTTCGCGCCTTGGCGCCGCCTGGCGCGGATTGACGATCAAGGATGCCGGCACGATTGACCTCACACCCTATGGGTCGCTGGCGCCGTTCATCGAGGTCTATGGTTCGCGGGCGTCGAAGTCAGGGCAGACGGTCAACTGGTCGAGCGCGCTGCAGGTTGCAACGGTGCTTGCTTGTGCGCGGGTGCTGGCCGACGGCGTTGCGCAGGTTCCGCTGAAGCTGATGCGCGAGCGGGCCGACGGCCGCGGCCACGATCTCGCAAAGGAGCATCCGCTCTATTACGTGATGCACCGGCGGCCGAACCCGTGGCAGACCTCGTTCCGGTTTCGCGAGACGCTGATGCTGCACCTCGTGCTGTGCGGCAACTTCTTCGCTTTCAAGAACAGGGTCGGCAATCAGGTTCGCGAGCTGATCCCGATCGAGCCGGGCAACGTCGAGGTCAAGCAGAACCGCGATCTGTCGCTGTCTTACTTCGTGCGAAACGAAGCCGGAGAGCGCAAGGAATTCCCAGGCGAAGCCATCCTGCATCTGCGCGGCCCGTCGTGGAATTCCTGGATGGGCATGGAGGCGGTGAAACTGGCGCGCGAGGCGATCGGCCTGTCGATGGCGATCGAGGCGGATCAGGCGGGGCTCTATAAGAACGGGCTGCGCACTAGCGGCACATATTCGGTCGAAGGCACGTTGACACCTCCGCAGTACGCCGATTTGCGAAAGTTCATCAAGGAGCACCAGTCCGCCGGCGTCGGCGAGCCGTTGGTGCTCGATCGTGCCGCCAAGTATCTGCAGGAAACCATGAAGGGTGTTGACGCGCAGACTTTGGAGTCGCGCAAGTTTCAGGTTGAGGACACCTGCCGGCCGTTCCGGGTGTGGCCGATCATGGTGGGACACTCCGGCGACAGCGCACCGACGTTTGCCAGCGCCGAGCAATTCTTCGAGGCACACAAGATTCACAGTCTGGGCCCCTGGTACGAACGTCTGCAGGAAGACTTCGACGAGCAGTTGCTCGACCAAGGCACCGAGGCCGATCTGCATTTCGAGTTTGTGCAGCAGGGTCTGGTGAAGGGCGCCTTCGAGACCCGCACCAATGCCTACGCCCGCGCGCTTGGTGCTGGCGGGTCGCCGGCATGGATGACGCCGAACGAAGTCCGCGAGCTCGAAGACATGAACCCGATCGAGGGTGGTGACGAATTGCCGAAGCCGCCGCCTGCGGCAACGGCCGCTAAGCCGGACCCGACGAAGGAACCGACGCAATGAACAAGCTCGCATGTCCGATCGAGTTGAAGTTCGCGGACAACGCGCCGTCTGGGGTATTCGAAGGTTACGCCTCGGTGTTCGGCGTGGTTGACAGCCATCGCGACGTGATGGTGCCGGACGCCTTTAAGGCCACCATCGCCACCATGAAAGCGCGCGGCTTCAACGTGCCGATGTACATCCAGCACGGTGTGCTGGGTGGCACCGACAACAAACCTGTCGGGGTGTGGGAGTCGATCGAGGAAGATCAGAAGGGACTCGCGGTCAAGGGCCGACTGCTCGGTCTCGAAACAGACATCGGCAGATACAACTTCGACTTGGTCAAGGGTGGCGCGTTGCGCGGCATCTCGATCGCCTATCGTGTGCCGTCTGGCGGCGCCACCTACGGCAAGACCGCGACCGAGCCTCGCCGCAAGTTGAAGCAGGTCGACCTTGGTCACATCGCGCTGGTCGACAATCCATCCAATCACATGTCGTTTGTTTCCGACATCAAGTCGATCGACGAAATCAACACCATTCGAGAATTCGAAGACGCGCTGCGCAACGGGACGTTGCCTCCGATGTCTTCGCGTGAAGCCAAGGCGTTTCTTGCCGATGGCTTTAAGGCGCTCAAGTCCGCGCGGGATGCCGGTGATGAGAGCGAAACCGTTGCTGCGCTCATTCGCAGCAACATCGCAAAACTCACACACAAAGGTTGATCCACATGGACAACATTGAAACCCTGCTCAAGCAGCAGGGCGAAGCCTTCGATGCGTTCAAGGGAACGCTGAAGGAAATCGACGGCGAGGTGAAGAAGCTCGGCAGCGCCGATGGCCTTCTCACTGACCGGCTGACCAAGATCGAGGCCGGGCTCGACAAGGCGATCGAGGCGAAGGCCGCGATCGAGGCGTCGGTCAAGGCGGAAGCCAAGGCGCGCGAAGACCTCGAACTCAAGATGGGCCGGATGAATCTCACCGGCCACAGCGAGGAAAGCGCGCAACGCGAGGTCGAGTTGAAGTCGTTCAACACCGACATCGGGCAGCTCAACGCCGCGCGCAACAAGCCCTTCCAGCCCCTCGATATGAAGGGCATGGAGGAATACAAATCCGCGCTGATCTGCTACGTGCGCGGCACGGCAGGCCCCGACGAACTCAAGACCCTGTCGGTCGGCTCCGATCCCGATGGTGGCTATTGGGTTACGCCGGACATCGGCGGCCGCATGGTCAAGAAGGTCTATGAGTCCTCGCCGGTGCGCCAGAACGCATCGACGATGACCATCTCGACCGACGCGCTCGAAGGCATCGAGGACTTGGGCGAGGCTGGCGCCGGTTACGCTGGCGAGCACGCTGTGGGCAGCGATACTACCACGCCGCAGATCGGCAAGTGGCGCATCCCGGTGTTCTGGATCGACACCGAGCCCAAGACCACCCAGCAGGTGCTCGACGACGCCAACATTAACGTCGAGGCATGGCTTGGCGACAAGGTGGGCAACAAGTTCGCTCGCTTCGAGAACTCCGAGTTCATCACCGGCGCCTCGAACAAAATCCGCGGGTTCATGCTGGGTTACACCCAGACCACGGACTCCGGCTCGGGCGTGACCTGGGGTGAGATCGGCTTTGTCGGCACCGGCACCAGTGCCGACTTCGCGGCATCGAACCCGGCCGACAAGATCATCGACCTCGTCGGCACCCTGAAGAACGACTACCTGGGCAACGCCAAGTTCTTCACCCGGCGCTCCGTCATCACCAAGATGCGGAAGTTCAAGGACGGCCAAGGCCAATACCTCTGGCAGCCGTCGTTGCTCGCCGGCACGCCGGAGTCCTTCATGGGCTATCCGATCGTGCGCATGGAAGACATCTCGGCGCTGGCTGCGAGCTCTTACTCGCTGGCCTTTGGCGATTTGGCGCAGGCCTACCAGGTCGTCGACCGTCAGGGCATCCGCGTGCTGCGCGACAACCTCACGTCGAAGCCCTACGTGAAGTTCTACACCACCAAACGAACGGGTGGCGGTGTGGTGAATTTCGAAGCCATCAAGCTGATGAAGTTCATCTAACCAGCCCGGCGCGCGCTCGCGCGGCTTCGGTCGCGCGAGCGGTTCCATCCATCACATTCATCTCAAGTCTAGGAGCTTCCATCATGCGAGACATGCATAATTCCATCGACGCCGAGCGCGTCATCGCGCCGGTGGCCAAGACCACCATCGCGGCGACGGTCGGCAAGATCATCGACCTCAAGGGCTATGAGGGATGCGAGTTCATCGTCAGCTACGGCTCGATCACTGCGACCGACGCCACGCTGACGCCGATCGTCAAGGACGGTGATGCAACGGGTTCGCTGGCTTCGGTTGCCGACACCTATCTGGTCGGCACCGAGGCCGGCGCAGGCATAGCGGCCGGCACGCCGCGCACCTCGAACTCCAACAAGAACGTCACCAAGCGCATCGGCTACATCGGAACCAAACGCTACGTGAACGTCAGCATCGCGTCGACCGTGACGGCGGCGACCATCATCTCGGTCACCGCCTCCAAGGGCTATCCGTCTCGCCAGCCGGTCGCGACCTAAGTTCGGTAACACCGCCGGGGTCGCGCGGGCTCCGGCGGTTTTTTGTTTGCTTGAAAACAAAGGGTGTAACCAATGGCCACGCGACACTATCTCGCACTGGTTGACGGCTATCGCTGGAGCGATGCAATCGGCGAGCACGTCTCCAGGGTTGGAGGCAAATACTGGCTGAGCGACGAGCTACTGGCTGCTTCGCCGGAAGGTGCGTTCGACTTCGCAACCGACGCTGACCGGGCAGCCAAGCTGGCCGATGACGCCAGGCCCGCAGCCAAGCCCGCAGCCAAGCCCGCAGCCAAGCCCAAGACGAATGGGAAGCGCTGACCGTGGCTGGTTGGCGTCCGTCAGTCGCGCTCAAGGAAATCCAGCAGGCCGATGCTGCCAGGATGGCGGCTCCCGCTGCCCTGCAGCACGTCGCCATCCTAGGCCTTGGCCCATCGCTCGAAGCCTACGTCGATGTGGTCAAGCGCATCGGCAACCGGCGCTGGTTTGCCGATGAGGTGTGGGGCATCAACGCTGCTGCCGATGTGATCGCGTGCGACCGCGTCTTCCACATGGATGATGTGAGGGTGCAAGAGGTTCGTGCCGCGGCTTTGCCCGAGAGCAACATCGCGGCGATGCTGCAATGGCTCAAAAAGCATCCGGGGCCGGTTTACACCTCGCGCGCGCATTCGGACTATCCTGGGCTGATCGACTATCCGCTCGCCGATGTGATGAACTCCTGCGGGGGTGTCGGCTATTTCAATTCAACGGCGGCTTATGCGGTCGCCTTTGCGGTGCATCTCGGCGTCAAGAAGATCACGCTGTTCGGCTGCGACTTCAGCTACGCCAACTCCCACGACGCTGAGAAGGGCCGCGCCTGCGTCGAGTTTTATCTGGGAATGGCCAAGGCCCGCGGCATCGCGATCGGCCTGCCGAACACCACATCGTTGATGGATGGCATCGCCACCAAGCAAGAGCGCATCTACGGCTACGACACACTGGACATTGAATTCATTCACGACGCCGACGACAAGATCATCACCAAGTTTACCGAGCGCGAAAAGCTGCCGACCGCCGCCGAGATAGAAGCGCGTTACGACCACTCACGGCCCACCTCGCCGCACGTCCGTGCTGCGCAGACCAATGGAGAGACCACATGAAACGTTGGATCGTCGGACTTGCGGCATTTTCCGTCGTAGCCCTCGCCGGGATAGCCGGCGCGCAGAATGTCATGGAAGGCCAGGGTGCATTGTGGAGCATCCGCACCGGCGGCGTCCTCAACATAGAAACCGGCGGCGCGCTGAAGTTCAACAGCGTCGATCAGACGGCGGCGCTGGCGACCGCCCCGGCCGCTGTTGCTGCGGGTTACAAGATCGCGCGCGGCGAGACCGCGCTTGACGGCTCCAACCCGACGCCGGTTACGCCGGGGCTTGCCACCATCGTGGCGTGCTCGGTTTCGATCAAGGCAACCGCCGCGCCTGGAGTCGGCACGTCCGTGGTGACATACAGCACATCGACCACCACGCTTAACCTATACGGATGGAAGGTCACCGGCACCGGCGATGCAACCTTGATCGCGTCGAGCGGCACCGACACGATTGGATGGGTCTGCGTCGGCACCTGATAGCCAAAGCAGCCGTCGCCATGTCAGCCATCCCCGCCCTGATCACCGCGCCCACGGCTGCAGTCGTCTCGGTTGACGACTGCAAGTCGCTGCTCGGCATTTCGGGCAGCAGCCAGGACGACATGATCGATGGCGCGATCGGTGCCATCGCGGCAACGCTCGATCCGGCCTCCGGCGGATGGTTGGGCCGTGCGCTGCGGCCGCAGACATGGGAACTGCGGCTGAGTGGCTTTCCGGCGGGCGGTATCGAATTGCCCTATCCGGTGCAAACTGCGCTCACGTCGGTCAAGTATGACGACACCGCGGGCGTCGAGCAGACGCTGGTGGCCGACACGGATTACCGCGTGTTCGGTCTCAACGGCCATCACAAGGCGCGGGTGTCGCCGGTTTACAACGGCGCGTGGCCGGTTGCGCGCAGCGACGATGAGTCGGTGCGCATCCGCTACGTCTGCGGCTACGCCACCACGGCGATGCCGAAGCCGATCGTCAGCGCCGTCGCCTTAGGCGTGCGCAACCTGATCGCGACAGGCGAACGCAACCTCTATCTGTCTTCGGAAGAGGTGCCGGGCGTGCGCACCCGCAGTTGGATCGTCTCAGAGAATGCCGAAAAGGTTCTGCGACGTGCGTTCGAGAATCTTCTCTCCATTTATCGGGTCTATTGAGGTCACCATGCGCCCATCCGGCGAATATCTGCTCGGCAATTATGCGCTCACCACGGCGCTGACCGGGGAGGTGATCACATCGCAGCCGGCCGAGGCTGCTCCGCACCCGACCTATGAATATCTGGATGGCATGGAGAGTCTGCTTTATGCCGGGCTTAGTGTAAATTTTGTTTATGGCTCGGGCGGCACCACATGCCGCGTCATGGTTGAGACAAGTCGTGACGGCGGGACGACTTGGGTCGAGGCCTGGCGCGCGCTGTTTGTAACGGCGAGCGAGAACAATCAAGTCAATCTCTCTGCGGCAACGCCGGTCACAACGCCTTACACACCCGTTGCGCTGTCCGACGACACCGTGAAGGACGGCATTCTCGGCGCGCTGTGGCGTGCAAAAATTACATCAACAGGAACCTATGCCGGCAACACCAGCGTCAGTGTTCGGCTGGCCGCCCGGATGGGTTCTTGATGAGCGGCGACTACTCCGAATCCTACGCGCAGGTGCTGGAGGAAACCGTCATCGTGCGCCGCTACACGGGATCTGGAACGTCGCGCCCGAAGTTCGATGCGCAATGTCGTGCCAGGGCATCGGTTTACAATTTCACTGAGCTGGTGGGTTCGGTCCAGCAGGGCGATCAAAAGGTCGTGGTGCTGGTCGCGGACCTCACGCGAAACGGTCTCACCATGCCGGTCACCACCAATGACAAGGCGGTCGTGGCCGGCAAGGAATTGCAGATCGTGGCCCCGCTCGCGCGCAAGGCGCCCGATGGCTCTCTGATCGCCTACGAGCTGCAGGTGAGAGGGTAGGGGTGTCGCAAGCGCAGTTCAACGCCGCATCCAGTCGAGCGCTTGTCGTGGCTCAATCGCGCCTGGTGGCGGTCGCCAAGTCGATGCACAGCGACGTCATGCGCCGCGATCCGCGTCCGGTTGGCTTCACGCGCATTGTCGATGGCCGGGTCGGCGCGCTGGAGACCGCGGTCAAGGCGGCCGGCATCATTACCTATATCTATCTGCGCCCGCAGATTGGCTTCGGTGACATCAAGGAAACCATCGCGCGGCTCGATGAGGTGGCGCGCTTCGCGATGCAAACGCTGCGTGATCTTTCTCCGGTTGTGTCCGGCGAATATCGCGACGGCCACAAGCTGTTCATCAACGGCTATCCGGTGTCCGACGTGTCGCGCTGGAGGCCCGGCGCCGAAATCTCAATCACGAATTTCGTTACCTACAGCCGCATCCTGGAAGTGGGCGACGGCAAAGCCCGCGCGCCCAATCTGGTGTACGACCAGGCGCACGACATCATCACCGAGAAACACGGCAACGGCGCCAAGATCGACTTCACATGGCGCGGCATCACCGACGCCATGCAGATCGCACAAGACCCGCGCCAGCGCCGCGGGCTTGGCACCCAGATCGCGGGCCGAACCCGCGCCCACAACAAATCACCAGCGCGCTACCCGACCATCGTGATCGCACCGCACCCGGAGTCGGGAATGGCAAGGGCTGGCCGCTATGCCAACAACGCGCTTGCGCTTGCGCAAGGTGCCGCCGCCGTTCACTCCGCGCTGTCGCTGGGTTCGCCTGCATCACAGGGCTCGCCGCTGATGCTGAGTGCGCCCGACGTGATCGAGAACTGAGGCTGTCATGGCGGACTATGCCGGCGCCGTTGCCGCGATCAAGGCCCGCATGGCGGCGAACTGGACGACGACTCCGGTCGTCTATCAGAATGCGGCCAACGAATACGACCCCGCGACCGCCACGCAGACACCTTGGGTCTTCTTCGAGGTGATCGGCAGTTCCAGCGGGCTTCGCGGCGTGGGAATGCCCGGCAACCACGTCTGGCTCTATCGCGGCTTCATCGCAGCGCATGTGTTCGTTCCAATCAACACCGGCACCGATCAGGCGCAGCAGTACGCCAACTCGATCGGTGAAATCTTCCGCGCCGAGGGCTTCTACGACAACGGCGACGGTGCGCAGGTTCGCACCTGGGCGCCGCGCACGGATGGCGGCGGCAGCGATGCCGACGACGGCAACTGGTGGCGCGTGAGCTGCGTCATTCCATTCGAGTATCTGCACCGCGGCTGAGTGCGGCCCGCTTTCCCGACAATCCAAATCAAATCCTGACATCGGCGGCGTGACGCCCGCGCCGCCTTGACCTTATCGCCGCCGCCCTTGGGCAAGGCGGCTGCGATTCCAATGGAGATTCCATCATGCCCTATCAGTCCCAGAGCAATGGTTTGGTCGCGTTCAAGGTTCAGAGCGCCAAGGGCACGACGTCCTCGGGCGGCTCCGGCTTCGTGCTGCGCACCGCCGGCGGGCCTGGCGGCAGGCTCACCAAGAACGTCTATGAGTCGAACGAGGTGCGCCGCGATCTGATGCGCTCGCGCGGCCGGCATGGTCTGCGCAAGGCGTCAGGCTCCTACACCTGCGAGGTGTCGCTCGATAATTGCGATGCCTTCTATGAGGCGTTTTTTCGCGGCACATGGGAAACGGCATTAACCGTCACCGAGGCGACTGCATCGCTGACGTCGATCACCACGACCACCAGCACGATTGTTGCGGCTGCCGGATCGTGGATCACCGCGGGCCTGCGCGTCGGGGATATTGTCCGGCTGACCGGCCACTCCACTGCCGCCAACAACTCGCGCAACCTTCGCATCACGGGACTGACGGCCTCGACCATCACGGTGGCCGAGACACTGACCGCGGACGCGGGTGCGGATACCGCGTTCACCATCATCCGGCCAGGCCAGAAACTCATCAACCCGGCGGCGGGCTCCGCGGTGAAGTCGTTTTTCACCATCGAAGAGTATGATGGCGATCTGGACCTCACGGAAATCTTCTCCGACTGCATCATCACGTCGTTGAAGTTCTCGATGAGCTCCAGCGGCTTCCTGATGTGCGACATCGCGTGGGTCTCGACCGGCCTGTTCACCACGGCATCGGCTGGCTCGGCTCCGACGTTTACCTCGCCGACCGAAAGCGTGGGCCTGCCGCTGTCGTGCGCCGAAGCCACGCTGCGCTATTCCTCGACCGACTTTGTCGATCTCACGTCCTGGGATCTGACGATGGAGATTGGCGGCGTGGCGCCGGAGGTGGTGGGATCGGTAATCTCGCCGGATGTGTTCACCGGCCAGATGATGGTCAGCATGAACTTCAGTATGCTCCGCACCGACTACGGCAAGATGACGGACTTCCTGGCCGAGACTGCGCTGACCTTCTCCATCATGGCGCAGGAAAACGAGACGGCACCCGCAGACTTCCTCGGGCTGTTCGTCCCGAACTTCACGCTGGGCGGTGTCGAGAAGTCGGCACTGTCGAAGGAAGCAGGACCGCGCACGCAATCGATCAGCGTTCCAGCCGGCCTCGTGGGAAAAGATACGACCGGCGGTGCCTGGGATGCAACGATGGTTAAGTTGCAGTGTTCGAATACTTGAGCAATTTCAATCTGTTGTGCTAGTGTTCCTGCCGGGCGCGGTTCATCGCCCGGCAGGGTTGCTGGCATGAGAGAGCGCGAGGTTCTTGCTCACATCAAAACGAGTGGCCGTCGTCATTACGTCTATGTACTGCGTAGGCCCGATGGCCGGGCGTTCTATGTCGGTGTTGGCACCGGACGTCGGTTGCTCGATCATGCGATCTTCGCGCGCCGTCAGAATCTGGATAGCCACAAACTTCGTGTGATCCGCAAGCTGTGGAGATTGGAACAAGAGATCGACTACACCGTCCACGCATTCTTCGATCAGCGCGGGGATGCCGGCCGCGCCGAAGCCGCGCTGATTGCGGAGATTGGTCGCCACGATTTACGCGCGGGTCCGCTAACAAATGTTACGGCGGGCGGTGAGGGTGCGCCGAGTCCTTCGGATGAAGTGCTGTCCGCGCGTAGCATCAAGCTTCGCGCAGCGTGGGCAAAGCGCGACAAGGTTGCTGCGATGGCCCACCTTAATACGCCGGAAGTGCGCGCTAAAACCGCCGCTACGCGAACTGGACTAAAGCGTGGACCGTATCAATGGACGAAAAATCCAGGGGCAAGCCCGCCCGAACAGCGTGCGGCAGTATCAGCCAGACTGAAGGCCGATCCTGTTTCGCGGCGTCCTGGCGTGGCGACACGTCGCATCCGATCCGGAATGGCAGCCGATGAACACCGAGCCGAACGATGGCGCGTTCCGCCTTTACGGACTGCACGTCCATAACATCAGCCATAACATCAGCCATTCTTGGCTTGAGATTCACTACGCCGCACTGAATGAAGAAGGGCAACTGATCCTTCCGTCAGGGGATAATTTTGACGATTGGGCCTTTAACGGGCAAAAATATCAGCCGCGAAGGTGGGCAAGCCGATCAATAGTTGGATGCGGACGCCTGCAGCGAAGCTTCGTTTCAGTCGCGGTGTGCATCCTCGCGCCCGCCCCATCGAAATGACGGCCGGCCCTTTGCCTGCAAGGCCGATGCAGTTGATGTGCTTGGTGTGTCGCTGTCCACCATTGATTACTGGCTCAAGCGCAGCCGCCACGGCGCTCAATTTCTTCCCAAACCCTAAGAGGCTAATCATGTCACAGATCGAAACCGCCGTGCGTGACACGGCGGCGGCGCTCCATGCCGCCATCAAGTCCGCGGTCGATGCGGGCTACCGCATCGGCTGGCCGTCATCGCCGGATGGGCTGTTGTCCATCGCGGTGAGCGAGACGGCGAAGGTGAAGCCCGCGGCGTATGTCGCGCCGGAGGCGAAACCTGCGCCCGCGCCGTCACGGTTTGCCCGCAATGTAAAGCCCGAAACGACCGGGCTCTAAAACCCATCCTCGCGGCAGCGAGGTTTCGCAAACTACGCGCGTAGGGACGGGCGACATCTGCCGGTGTCGCCCGTCCGCTTAACCGGCAGAGGAAAACATGGACAACACGGCAAACAACGCAGCGTCTCCCGCTGTGGTCAATCTCGCGGGCGCATTGCCCCACCAATCCGCAGAACTCTCAATCGTGTTTCAAGGCACCAGCAAGCCGACCGGATGGGTGATTACGATTGCAGGGCCAGGGCATCCCAAAACCATCGCCTACAACAACGAGATGGAACGCGAGCGGCTGCACCGCGATGCGCTGATCGAGCAGTCCCGCGCCAACGGAAAGAAGTACAAGTCCGACGAACTCACGCCGGAGGAAAGCCGCCGCAAGTTTGTCGAAGGCTTGACGGCCCGCATCGTCACATGGACGCCGGTCGATTTCGGCTGGGGCGTCGTGGAGTTTTCCGAGAAGACTGGCGTCGATACGCTGCTGCGTCCCGAGCTTGGCTTCGCCGTCGGCCAGATCGTCGACTACCTGGTGGGCGAGCGGGCTTTTATGAAGGACGCCGCGAAGACCTGAAGGCGTTTGCGGCGTCTCAATTCAAACTATCAGCCCGCGAAAATGACGGCCAATCCGCCCGCGAATTGCTGGAGGGTCTGATCGAGCGATCGATCCTGGCCGGCCGGCCGGACGCCCATCGCGCCGAATGGGAGGCCGAGCTTTACGGCAATCCCTGTCCCGCCGCGATGGCCTACCTCTGGCGCATCTTCAACCGTTTGCGCCGGCGCGTGGGTGGCAACGGCTTCGGGGCCAACCCGATCTCGTGGCCGGACCTCGATGCCTTCGTTCGTTACTCACGGATCAATCTTGCTCCGTGGGAGATCGAAGTGATCGAAGACCTCGACGATCTCTTTCTGATCGCGATGGCACCCAAGCCATCCAGTCAGCCGCCGAAAGGAGAGTCCTGATCCGATGGAAGCCGTCGTCACCAAGCTGACCATTGATTCCTCCGATGCTGGCCGTGGTGCCGAGGCGTTCGCCGCAGCGATGCGGCGGTCATCCGCGGCGGCGGATGAGACGACCAAGTCCCTGACGGCAACCGAGCGGACGCACCGCAAGTGGACGGCTTCTCTGGGCGCGTCCGATCCCGCCATCAAGGCGCAGATCGTGCTGATGGAGAAGATGCGCCAGCAGCACGCCGATGGTGCGAAGGCCGCCAACGACAACATGGCTGCGGCCCGCGATGCGAATAAGTCACTTGTTGATACCGGCGCCGAAGTTCTCAAGGTCGCCGGGCATCTAAAGTTTGCCGCGGTCGCCGCCTATGCGCTGTCTCCGGCATTCCGCGCGATGGTCAATCCTGCTGTGGTCGGTGCGCTGGCGGCGATGGGGCCGGCAGCCGTGTCGGCCGGGGCTGCCATCATGACAGCCATGGCGCCGGCGTTCGCTTTCATGGCGAAGATCGCAGTGCCAATTCTCGTTATCGTTACGGCGTGGAAGGCGCTCAGTGCCGTCATCGATCAAGGAGCGTCGTTGCTGGAAAAATACGGCAACGCGCAGCGCGACCTGATCGCTGGTGTCGATGACAACCTCAAGAAGCTGACCAAGTTTCAGGACGCAGGACTGACGGCGGAACAGGTTCAGCGCGCGACCGAGTTGGGCGCACGCCTGAACGAAGCCAACCGGACGATTGGCGAGTTTTCCCGCGTCCAATTTGGGCTGGTCGACCCTGCGCTCCAGTTGCAAGCGGTGTGGGTGCGCATCGTCGAACTGGTTGCTGCGGCGGTCGATAAACTTAACAGGGTGCCGTCGTGGGCAATTTCCATGATGGCTGGCGCTGCCACGGGCGCTGTTGTTGGCTCAGTGATCCCCGTGATAGGTACGGGTGTTGGTGCCGTGGCGGGGGCGGCGGCCGGCCTAGCGGCGAATTTGGCTTCATCTTCCGAGGCGGAAACGCAGGCTGTGTCACGGGCCGACGCCCTGACTGCTGCACACCAGCGCCTCGGCGCCCGGGTGGGCTCGACCAGCAACTTCGCGGTTCGCTTCGGCCAAGCCGTCAACGATATTGCAAACCCTGTCAAGGAATTGACGAAGGAGACGGTGAAGGCTGCGGAGGCAGCCAAAGGTCTCAATGAGTACCAAAACGCACTGCAGCGGATTAAAGACCAGACAGAGGTAATGGCTGAGCAGGTCAAGTGGCTCGGCAAGACCACGGAAGAGGTCGATAAACTTCGGATCGCGCGCGAGCTTGAACGCGCCGCGGGCAAGGCCGAGATGAAAATCGGCCCTGAAGCGCGCGCCGAGATTGACGCCCTGGCCCAGCGCTATGCAGCACTCAAGGAAGAACTGCGGCGGGTCAACGAACAGCGCGAGATGGTGGAGTCGCTGGGCAGTTCGATCGTCAGCGCTTTCATGTCGGGCGGCGATGCCGTCAAAAGCTTGACCAGGTCGCTGGCAAGCCTTGGTCAACAGCTTGCATCGAAGCAACTCAGCAAGTTTCTAAACGGCGACTTCACCGGCGGCAGCGCCAGCAACCTGATGTCGATGGGTGGCGTTGCCGGCATCGCCAGTGCCGGTGCCATGGGCTACCAGTCCGGCTCGGGGCTCATGGGGGCAGCGGGTGGCGCGTTGACCGGGTTCGCTGTTGGCGGTGTTCCGGGTGCTCTCATTGGTGGAGCCGTTGGCGGCATTGCGGGCATTTTCGGCGGTGCCTCGCAACGCCGTCAGCAGCGCCAGCAGCAGGCCGCCGAGGCCGCGCAGATCGCCCGGCAGACCCAGTTGCTCGGGATCGATACCACGACACGCTCTGGGTCGATGGAAGCGCTGCGCATCCAGCAGCAGGGAGAAATTGAAGCAGCGGCAGCCGAGCGAAACTGGGCCAAGGCGATGGCGCTGAGCAATCATCATCGCGCCCAGCAGCTTCAACTCGATAAGGAATGGAACACGCGCGAAGCCGAGGTGGCGAAGCAAAAGCGCGAGGAAGAACTGCGGCTGGCCGAAGAGCACGCCAAGGCCATCACGGGTCGGATCCAGACCAATACGGATCGCGCATTGCTGGCGGGTCTCGATATCTCGACGCTAGAGGGTGCTGTGTTGGCCGCAGAGCGAGCGTTTCAGCGCGAGCGTGAGGCCGAAATCGAGGCTGGCGGCGAGGCGATGGTGTCGCTCGAGTTGGCGCACGGGATGGAGTTGCAGAATATCCGGGACGGCTTTCACAAGCAGGCTCTCGATAAGACAAAGCAAGCCCAGGAGCAGCAGCTTGCCGCCATGACGCAGGCCGCTCGGGGCATCGTCAATTATCTCTCTGGTCTGCAGACCGGGCAGGAATCTCCCCTTTCGCCATCGGCACGACTTGGTGCTTCTCGGCAGACTTATGACGCAACGCTGGCGTTGGCGCGGGGTGGCAACGCAGATGCGTTGGGTCGCATTACCCAAGACGCCGAGACCATGCGGGTGGCCGCAAAGGAATTCTTTGGCTCAGGTGCCGGCTACCAGGATATCTTCAAGCAGATTCAATCGCAGTTGTTGAACCTGCCGGCGGTTCAAGCAGCAACCGATCCCACGGTCGTTGCTCTACGTGACGTGATCGCGGCAGTGAACGCCGGCACCGGGGCAAATACCAACATCGCGTTGCGCCAGGAAGGCGTCTACTTCGACGACATCGCCACGGCGACATATGTTTCTGCGGATCTGCAGAATAGTACAAACTCGTTGTTGAGTTCGATATTCGGCACGCTCAACGGCTTCCCGAGTTACTATCAGCAGATGATATCTGCGATGGGAGCAGTTGCGTCGTCGACTGCGGCGGCAGCAGCAACGGCACAGGCACAGGCTGACGCTGCCGCTGCCGCCGCTGCCGCCGCAAGAGCCGAGAAACAGAAGAAATACGATCAAGCGTATTTAAATTGGCAGTTTCAAGTCGGACCACACGGTAGCTATAGTTCCATTCCGGGACAGGACAATTATCTGGCACCGCCAACCCCGGCACAATACGGCTTGCAGATGGGAGGCATGGTTCCTGGCTTTGCCAATGGTGGCATGGTCGGCAACGGCATCTGGGATCGTGACAGTGTGCTGGCCCGCTATGCGGGTGGAGGTCATATCGGACTGGCGGGCGGCGAGTATGTCATGCCCGCCAACCAGACCCGGATGTATCTGCCTCAGCTTGAGGCGATGCGCTCCGGCGCTGCCAACGACAACGGCGGCGTGATTGCGGAATTGCGTGCATTGCGTTCCGAGAACGCGATGATGCAAGGCCAGATCGCGAAGTTCACCGCACAGTTGACCGCTGTCGTGGCGGCTGGCTTCCGCGAACAGAACACGGTGATCAAAGACACCGAGCGCAAAGAGACCAGCGACCGCAGGGTTCGTAAGAGGACCGGCACCGATGGCTAACCTCACCAACTATGCGCAGAAGAAGCTGATGGATTTGACGATCCACGGCACGGCGTATTCGTCGCCATCGACATATCTTGGGCTGTTCACGGCATCACCCGGTGAGACGGGCTCGTTGACGGCGGAGGTGTCCGGCGGGAATTACGCCAGGGTGGCCCTTACCGCGAAGATGGCGGCAACCGTGCTGGGCACGGGCGTCTGCGTCAATTCCGCGGCGGTGACGTTCCCGGTGCCGTCCGCTGCCTGGGGTGCCATCACCCATGTCGGGGTGATGGATGCGGCCACGGCGGGCAACGTGCTGATGTATTTCCCGCTGGCCGAGGCGCAGGTCAAGAATTCCGGTGATCCTGCGCTGGAGTTCGTGCCGGGCTCGCTCAACATCTTCACACTGATCGCTGATCCGTCGCAGCTCACGCGATACCTCGCCAAGAAGTGGATGGACCACCTGATCGGCATTGCCACCTTCACGGCGCCGCCGGCAGGGCTCTATCTCGGCATGTTCAGCGCCGATCCGACATCGACGGGCTCGCTCAGCGACGAAATCGCATCGGGCGGCTATGGCCGCCAGGCGCTCACCGCATTGATGGAAGAGACTGCGTTGACGACGGGCATTTCGATCAACGAGGACACGGTGCTGTTTCCAACGCCGACCGCGGCCTACAGCGTGACGCACTTCGGCATCATGGATGCGTCCACGGCTGGAAACATGCTGTTTCGGAAGGCTCGAACATCCACGCTGATTGTCACCAGCGGCGGCGCTGCGGTGCAGATTTCCGCTGGCCAACTGGCGTTGCGCGCGGCGTAAGGCGATGCCTGACAGCGACATCACGGTCACCAGCCTGACCATCACGCCGGGCAGCGGTCACAATCTCGCGAAATTTGCGTACACCGATCCGAACGCGAACGGGCTACCTTCGCTCAAACTGGATGCTGTCGAACTCTGGGCGGCGACATCGAACGACCGCGCACACGCCTCGTTTGTCAAGGTCGATGAGGGCCGTGACAAGGCCGCTCACATGGGCGTGGTGGAGGGTTCGACCTATTATTACTGGGCCAAGGCGAGCAGCGCGTCAGGCCGTTATGGCGATTATTATCCGAGCGGAGCAACGTCTGGCGTCATCGGCACGGTTGGGTTTGCTGCAGGCGCCGCTCAGGCGTTGATCAACGGCAAGATTACCGCCACGGTTGCGGCGAATGTTGTGACCGTTCGCATCAAGACGCTCTCGGGTGACGATCCCAGTTCGATCAATCCGGTGTTCGTTGGATTTCGCGGTCAGGACGGCAGTTATGTGGTCCGCTCGATCACGGCGGCTCTGTCGCTGGTCATTTCTGCCGGATCAAGCCTTGGTGCCAACAGCGGCACGCCGGTTCGGCTTTGGCTGGTCGCATTCGATGACGCCGCAGTGGTCAAGCTTGCTGCGGTCAATTGCTGCAGCGGGTTCGGCGTCTTGCCGCTCGATGAAGTGGGCACCGCAAGCGCCACGGCCGAGGGCGGCGCCGGCGGGGCCGATACACTCGGCGTGTTCTATGCGACGGCTGCGATCACGGCCAAGCAGTTCCGCATTCTAGGCTTCATCGAATGGACATCGATCATTGTCACGGCCGGGCAATATCCGAACGCTCCGAACATCATCCATGTGGCTGGGCCTGCGACCAAGTTCCCCGGCGCGTTGGTGCAGACCGTTTCTGTTTACTCGGCCAGCCAAACCAACGGCGTCGTTGCCATCCCGGTTGACAACACGATCCCGCAAATCAGCGAGGGTTCGGAAGCCACTTCATATTCAGGGTTCGTGCCGAAGTCGCCCTGCAACGTGATCAAGACGGAGTTTCGGCTGCACGCAGCCCGCAGCACGGCCGGGCCGTTGATCGCCGCGGCTTTCAGTAGCCTGAGCAACGATTCACTGCATACGACGATACAGGCCGCGGTAGCGGATGCTCTTGAGTGCCTTGTTGGGGACTATGGCTACATGGCACTGAACACCACGTCGCGCGATTACTCGCTGCGGGGCGGCGCCAGCGGCGGCGCGACGTACTACCTCAACAGCAATTCAGGTGGCGGCTATTTCGGGGGAACGCTGCTCAGCAAAATGACCGTCACGGAAATTGCAGGCTAAATGCTCGGTCTTCACGCCATATCGGAAGCCGCAATTTCGGCGCTTCCCGACCGTCTGACCGGCCGGGTGTCGGCGTCAGTCGTGGTGGCGGGGACATTCGACATTGTCACCACCAGTGCGTCACGCGCGATCCTGGTCGATCCGAATGAGGCTCCGGTGTTTGCGGTTGAAATTTATGCCGCGCCGCTTTTGAGATCGGCCGCCTGACATGCTGGGCCTTCACGCGATTTCGGCTGCGGCCATCTCCGCGCTGCCGGGTGTCTTTGCATTTGGTTCGGCGGGAGCCACGCTCGACATCACCGATTCCAGCGAAGGCGGGTTTGCGGTCCGCGCGTCGTCGTATCCGTTCATCACGCGGGCCACGGACGAGCCGGCCAACACGCCGTTCAAGGGCACGCTGCTCAAGCCGATCAGTTTCAGCCGTTCCATCGTCAACTCGGACGGGTTCGGTCGGCTCTCGGTTGGCTATGGCTCCATTGAACTGATCAACGCCGAGGCCGACTACGACAGTCTGGTGCAGCACTTCGGCGTCGATGGCCGGCGCATTGTGCTCAAGGTGGGCGCCAAGACAGGCCCGCGCACGGTCGGGGCTTTCGATGATTTCGTCACCATCGCGGACCTCCAGGCCGAAGGCTGGGAGGCCGACGACGAGGTGCTGCGCATCAACGTCCGCGACAAGTCTTATTTGCTGGAGGTTCCGACCCAGCCCAACACCTATGACGGCAGCGGCGGGTTGAACGGCTATTCGGATTTGAACGGTCTGCGAAAGCCGCTGGCGATCGGCGACGGCTCCTACGGCGCCAATGTCTCGCCGGTGCTCGTGATCCCGTCCGAGCTGGTGTACCACCTCAATGACGGCGCGGTGCAGGCGATCGGCGCGGTGTACGACTCAGGCTTCGCGCTCACCGCAACATCGGATTATGCAACGCTTGCGCTGCTGCGTGCGGCAACGATGGTGCCGGGGCAGTATGCCACCTGCCTTGCCCAAGGCTGCTTCCGGCTTGGTGGTGCGGCGAACAGGCAGATCACCTGCGACTTCCAAGGTGCCAACAGCGGCGGCTATGTCAGCACGCTCGCCGACGTGATCCAATTTCTGGTGGAGAACGCAGCCGACGTCGATGCCGACGACTTCGACGACGCCACGTTCGCGCTGCTCAACGTGCTGCAGACCGCGAGCGCGGCCTACTATCTCGATCACAACTCGAACGAGATGTTGTCGGAAACCATCGGCAATCTGATGGGCAACATCGGCTGGGCCGGGTTCACGCGGCTTGGGCTGTTCGAGGTTCGTCGTTTCGACACCGCGGGAATAGCCCCGGTCGAGTATTTCAAGACCACGCAGATCGTCCGCATCAATCGCGAGAAACTGCCGAGCGGCATCGATGCGCTGGTGCAACGGGTGCGCGTCACCTACCAGCACAACTTCACGGTGCAGTCGAACACCGATCTGGTGGGCGTCGTGCTGGAGGATGAGCCGGAGCGGGCGCTCTATCTGTCGCAGCCGCATCGCGTGGCATCGACCACGGACGAGGAAGCAGCAGCCATCGTGGCGGATCATCCGCTGGCGACCGATCCTGCGCCCTTCGTTCTCTACTTCACGACAGAGGCTGCGGCGCAGGCCGAAGCCGACCGCCTGTTCGAAATCTATGGCACCGAGCGCGCTGTGTACCGCTTCACCGTGAAGGGTCGGGCGTTCGGCGTCGATCCTGGCGACACCATCCATCTGACCTATCCGCGCTTTGGTCTCTCCGTCGGGCGCTTTGGCGTTGCGGTGTCGGTCGATGAAAGCATCGAGAACAACGAAACAACCATCGCGGTGCTGATCTGATGGCGAACCTCGCGCTGGCATGGGTGAACCTGGCCGACCTCGGAACGCTGACGGCTTCGGCGCAGTTGACGCTGGCGCCGGTGTCGATGTTGCAGAACAGGCATGTCGGCGAAAAGTGGCGGTTCAATGCAACCTCCGGCTACGTGGTGTGCGATCTTGGATCGACCAAGTCCGTGGACACCATCGCGCTGATGGGAATGTCAGGCGACGATCCCGCGCTGCGCGTGAAGGTCTCCACAGCCGACAGTTCCGGCGCCGCCGGCGATGCCTATGATTCCGGCGCGCTCGCAAGCGCATGGGACTCCGACTATCTGCCGTTCGTTCGGCTGATCTCGGCGCCGGTCAGCGGGCGCTATGTCCGCATCGATATTTCGGAAGTGGGCGTTGACTATATCGAGGCGGGCCGGCTGTTCATCGGCGTCCGCCAGCAATTCGGAATCAACTTCCGGCCCGGCTGGGAGCGCGCCATCGTCGATCCGTCGATCCGCACCGGCGGGCTTGGCGGCCAGACCTTCGACGATCTGCGGGACAAGTATCGCACGCTGGCGCTCACCATCGAGTGGGCCACGCTGACGGAGCGCAATAACATTATCGAGGCGATCGATCTGGCGCTGGGTCAAACGGGCGACATGCTGGTCGTCACCGATCCGAACAGCAGCACGCTGAGCCGCGATTGCATTTGGGGCTATCAGGAAAATCTCAACCCCGTGATCGAGCCCGTCATCGTGGCGGACGGGCCACGGTTCTCACGCACCTTCAGCATCCGCGAGCGGCTGTAGCCGCACCCACTTCCACATTTTTCACGACTTGAAGGGAGCGCGGCGGGTCATTCCGTCTGCGTGAACACGCATGGCTCATATTATCAAGGATATGCGGCGCGAATCTGGAACCGTCACCGGGGCAGGCAATCCATATTCGCTTAACGGCCTGGTGACAGGATATGGCGACTTCGATGTCGTTATGGCAACCGCCGACACCTCATGGTTCAGAGCGTCAGCCGGCGCCGATTACGAAACCTTCCTCGGTACGTTCACGGCGGGTTCTCCGAACACGCTGGCGCGCACCACGATCCTGGAGAGTTCCAACGGCAATAACGCCGTGGTGTGGGGCGCGAATACCATCGTCGATATCGTGATGACGGTGCCGGCGTCGATGCTTCCATTCCTTTCCACCACCCTACATTGCGGGCGACTGACCTACTCCAGTGCGACGGCGTTGCAGTTCTTGCCGCACAACGGCGATCTCATCAGAATCAATGGACAAACCAAACGCATCTCGGCCGGAGGCATCGCGGGTCTCGCCAACACCTCCGTCTATGTCAACGCCGTGGCGGGGCAAAACCTCGGAGCAAGCGCGGACTATCTCATCTGCGTGTTCGACAATGCCGGAACGTTGACTGCCGATTTCCGAACCGGAAGCCGCGCGACGAGCACGACCACCGGGAACGTAGGTACCGAAATTCTCAGCGGCGATAATACACGAAGCGTAATTGGGCGATGCAAGACCAACGCATCGAGTCAGTTCGTTGATAGCGCCACCGCGCGCATGGTGATTTCCTGGTTCAACCGGCGGAACATCGACGTGCTCAATGTGGTCGGTTCGACGCGAACCACGGTCTCGGCCGCCTATGTCGAGCTGAACTCAGTGGATCGCATTGAGTTTGTGTCGTGGTCTGAAGAGGTGGTGTCAATTAGCTTTTTCGCAAGCGTGGAGAACAGCGGCGCAAGTGGCGTGGTTTACGCCAGCGCGGGCATTGATGGAGCCACGGCAATTCTCGACCAGTATGCACAAGTTGTTGGTTCTGCAGGTTCCACCTCACAACTCGGTGCCACTGTCGTCAAATCTGTGACCGAAGGTGGGCATAACGTCAGGTTCTTAGGGGGCGCTGGCGTCGGTACTTCGTCTTATGGCGCAACCCGCCACGGACTGTCCGCCGTAATCAGGGGCTAACACGATGACCAAACAAATCGGACCATCATTCCCCGGCGAGCTTGAGGCGGCCGGCCTTTCTCAAAAGGTCAACAGCTTCGTGATTGGCGGAACGGACGCTGACATTTACGCGCCCGACCTCACCGGCGCGGAGCGCCGCGCGCTGGAGGCGGTAATCGCAGCACATGACCCGTCGGCCCAATCAAAACCACCCGCCCCGGACCCCATTGCCGATCTCGCTGTAATGCTTCGCAATCCTGCCAAGGCGTTAAGGCTAAAGGCGCTGCTCGAAAGGGATTAGATCGATCCGGTCTATGCCACGTCATTGCCAGTGGCGGCGTACACGTCCTTTTCCAAAACAGACAGGTGCCGAATGCGATTGATTCTCGCAGCGCTCTTGCTTTGCCTTTTTGCCTTCCCGGCTCACGCCGTTATTTCAGCCGGCAAGGAATTCCTCCGCGCGCCGCCCGCGGTGACGCTGCATCAGCGCCACGCGCGCCCGGCCAAGGTCCAGAAGGCCAGGGGAGTCCACAGGCGCGCTGCTATCGCGAGGGCTGCGCCCAGGCCGTCCCGGACCATCGGGGGCTACGCGCAGCAGATCGCGAGCGGTCCTTCCCGCAGTCTCGCCGGGGTGGTGCCAGAGCTCGCCTCCAAGGCTCGTGAGATCGCGGCCGACTGCGGCGCGCGGGTGATCTCTGCGGTGCGAAATACCTACATCGCAGGCACGCGCACCAAGAGCCTGCACGCCTCCGGCCGGGCAGTCGACATGGCTGGAAACCCGTCCTGCATCGCGCGTCATCTGGCGAACTGGCGGGGCGGCGCGAGCAACGACTATCACCGCGTGGCGCACTACCACATTTCATGGGGCGGTTATGAGCATGGTCGGCGGTTCGCGCATGGTGTTAGCCGGAAGACGCGCAAGACGCGCTATGCGAGGGCGGGGTGAAGCGGCCCTGCAATCTGACCGGCGATGACGCATTGAAGGCGCGGCTGTGCGCGCGTCGGCACCGCATCGTGTGGAAGGTTGAACAATGACCGATCAACTGACGCAGCGCAACGCCGCGCGCTGGGCAGATGCCAAGATCACCCGCGGCTCTGAGCTAACGCCAGTCGCCAAACGCCTCGTCGCGCAGAAGGCCCGCTATCAGGCTGTCGAGGCCATGACGCGCGTTCCGTGGTTCGTGATCGCCGTCATCCATCAGCGGGAATCCTCGCAGGACTTCGCCCGTTCGCTGGCGCAGGGCGACCCATGGGACCGGATGTCCGTGCGTGTCCCGAAAGGCCGCGGCCCGTTCAATTCGTGGGAGGGCGCCGCGATTGATGCGTTGGTGAACTGTCATCCGTATCTGGCGCGTTGGAAAGACTGGACGCCCGGCGGCACCATGACCGCGTTGGAGCAATACAATGGCTTAGGGTATTTCAGGCGAAATATCCCGAGTCCTTACACATGGTCCGGGACTGACCAGTACCGGAGGGGCAAATACACGTCTGACGGCGTGTTCGATCCGAACGTGGTTGACAAGCAGCTCGGCTGCGCGGTGCTGATCCTCGCCATGCAGAAGTTTGACCCGTCGATCGGCTGGATCGTAGCGCGGCCACCGCCTGACATTCCCATGCCAGGCCCCGTTGCCAAGCCGTCAGGGCTGGCCGGGCTGCTGGCGGCTTTCCTCTCCCTATTCAAACGGTCCTAGGAGCCTTCCATGTTCGCCAATCCGCTTTGGTCGCTGCTGCTGCTCATCATCCCGGTCCTCGTCTATCGCTTCATCATCAGCCCAAGGCTGCGGAAGCGGTATTCCGAGATTTACGTCCACATTGAGTCGTTCTGGGCCAGACAGTGGGCGCGGGTCTATGCCTTCCGAACGTTCGTCATATCGGCCATGGGGACGGTGCTGGCGGCTGCGCCCGATCTTTTGGTGGCAATCACGCCCTTGGACTTTTCAACGATTCTGCCGCAGCCCTGGGGCCTCTACGTGGGCACTGGCGTTGCCATCGCGGTGGCGCTGATGAAGGCGTTCGAGACGAAGCCGGGCGAGGTGAAGGCGTGATCGGCGGCATCATATCCTCGATCGCGGGCGGGGCGTTCAAGGAACTATTCGGCGGGCTAGAACGCGCCTACAAGGCCAAGCTCGAAGCCAAGAACGATGCCGAGCGCATCGACGCCGACAAGCAGATCACATTCTTTCAGGGGCAGATATCGCTCGCACAGTCCGCCGCTCAGCATGACAAGTGGTGGAGCACCCGTGAGCTGATCGGCAAATGTGCGCTGATTTATGTATTCAAAATCGTGGTGTGGGACACGGTTCTAAAGCTTGGAGTCACCCCGGACCCCGGCCCCCAGGTGACCGGCATCGTTATGTTGACAATCGGCTTCTATTTCGGGAGCAAAGCGGCAACCGACATTGCGGCGCGGCTGCTCTCCGCCTTCGCATCGCGATATCGATAATGGCAAATTTGGACTATCAGACGATAGCTCTCGTCGTCACCCTTCTCGGCATGGCCACGGGTGGCCTCTGGAAGCTGACCCGGATCGAAACCGAACTGCGCGCCTGCATCAATTCGTCCAGGGATGATGTCGAGGAAAAGCAAACCGAGCACTCCCGAGAATTTGGCGAGACGATCTTAGCCCTGCGCCAGCACATCACGACATTCCAGCTTGAGGTCGCCAACAACTACGTTCGCCGGGACGGCTTCTACAAGGTCCGCGATGAACTGGCCTCCGACATCAAAAGCCTGGGCGATGAACTCAAGGCCACGCTGGTGCGCGTGGAAAGCAAGATCGACAGCAAGACATAAGCGTAGCCGTGCGTGACTGTTCCTCCCAGACTGCCCCGGCACCCGCAGAGGGTCCGGGGCTTTTTTCGTTTCAAGCCGTCTGCACTAGTATGCGCGCACGATGGCAGGGACGGCAGGACTCGAACCTGCAACCCTCAGCGTCAAAGGCTGATGCTCTACCATTGAGCTACGTCCCTATGAGGGTTCCACCTTTCGCGTCACCCACAACCGTCGAGGCCACCGGCACCATCCCGGTCTGTGATCCCTCATCTAAGGTGTACACCATCGACGTAGGCAGGGATTTGAACCCTAATTACTCACCTGATCTCGGCCAGCGAGGGGGAATTGAACCCCACCACTCTCGTTGCGCCTCGCAGCGCTATCTGTCCTCCGCTCCTTGCCCATGTGCGCGACTGTCGCGATGGTTTAGTTCGCGCTTCGCTTATATGCGGGCTTCAAATAGCGCACAGAAGAAATCCGGTGCAGTAAAAAGCTCGGCTCGGTACTCGCTACCGTCCTGCACATAGGCTCTTGCCGATTTTAACGCTTCGCCTACTTTCTCTGTATAGCCGTCCTCGAACTTCGTATCGCGCGGCACACCGTCGTCCACGATCCGCCAGCGTTCTCGAACGGCGAGACATTCACCGAAACCGGCAGACTTCGACTCCCACTCCTCATTGTCTGAGTCCTTTTTCCAGTGCTTGCACAGGTCGCAGCGCATCATGCGCGCGACTTGACGTATGCCGCCTTGATCTCGCGGCGATGTTTTTTGCGGCGGCGCAACCGTTCGCGGATTTGGTCAGCGTCATTGGTTTCGAGCGCGGCCATGATCTCGTTGTGGATGCAGTTCCGTAGCGATAGCTTCATGGTGGCCGGGCAGGCATCGACGGCGGCGGGGTACATCGTCTCAAGGTGGTGTACGGCGGCCTTGCCAATATCCATTGCGATGGCCTTCACCAGTTCCTTGCTCCACTCGCCATCGCCTGGCCTGCGCTCGATCCGAACGACCGGCAGCGTGACCACGTTGCGGAGGTCGATGCCCTTGCCTCTGGCTTTCAGGTGTGTGCTCGGCATGTGTGTTCCCTCTGATGCCCTATGTGTACCGCAGCCCGCCCCGGCGGTTTGCAGAGAGCCTAGCCTGATCGGAAACCGCGAACGGGGACGGTCCAGGGCTCTCGCTGCGATTGGTGTTCATGGCGATGATGTCTCTTATGCGTAAGTTTCGAGCGGCGTCCCGCTCTTGAGGTAGAGCGGGTGTTTCGGTGCGCCAGTCTTCGTCTTGCCGAGGCAGAACACGGCGGGCCTATGGCTTCGCAGCAGCCCCTTGACCACGCTCGCCCGATTGAGCGCCATTCCGTGAGCGCCCCAGGCGCAGATAGCAACGTCGCAGCGTCCGATGGCGCGCTCGATAGCGTCATCATTGTTCGGGCCGACAGCATCGGCAACGTAGGGAAGCTCGTCCGGGTCCGTTGCGCGGAAGGCGAATAAATTGACGACCTCCATGCTGCCGTAGCCAAGGCCGACCAGGAGACGAACGCAGGAGCGAATGGTTGCGTCATCCTGCCGGGCGTCAGCGGTTGACGGATTGAGCATCACCAGAAGAGCGCGCGGCTTTCCGTGATCCCACGTCCGGCGCAGCATGTAGCGGTACGTCTCGCACTCCGAAAGCACCGCATCATTTTCTAGATAGTGGTTCGGCATCTGCTCACTCTTTTTGCTGCGTCTGCGAAGGTGCGAGCGTGCGCCCAGACTCACCAAGACCGCGAGCTTTTAGTGCCGCGACGCAGAGGCAAAGCACCGGGGTAACTGCCGCCACCGATTTGATTTCTTCGTTTGGGGCATTGAGTTGAAAATTGACCAACTCTGCACCCGCGCAATGTCCGTCGCCGCCGTGGATCGACCACGCATCCCATTTAGCCGGAACGAGCGCGAAGGCCGCATCGAAGGACGCGGTGTAGGCAGGAAGCGTTTCAGACGGATCGTATTGTTCGAACGTCGAGATGTGGCGCTTGCGACCGTGGGCGACCTCAAAAATCAGTTCATCGAGATCACGGTCAGGTCCGTCGGCATTCTCAAGCCGTTCGATTAGGTCAAGCATCGGGCTTCTCCGAGTTGAGTGATGCACCGTGAGCGGACGCCCCGAACTTGAACCCCTTGCGCGGGCACATCGGTGCCTCACAGGTTTTCTCAGAAGTTGGAGGGCATATGCAGCCGGGCGGCGTGTACGAAATCGGTCCATGTGAGAACGGGTAGAGAGGCTGCAAGCCCGGATTGCAAATCGGGCACGGGCTAGAGGGGCAAGTGTGGACAGGCATCGCTATTTCCCTTCCGCATGTGGCTGTTCAGCCAATTTTTGGCGAAGCAGTTCGATCTTGTCGGCGGCAAGTCGCATAGCGGTTTGCTGCACGCTCTCTCCGCCATAGTCCGGCTTCGACCATTCTCGTAGGACGACCACAAGCCCGCGTTCTGCAATGTAGCGTTCCGTCGCACTCATTGGCTGTCACCGGACTTCAACGGATCGCGCGGCGCAGGAGCCCAGCACTCAAAATCGTTAAAGGCCCAATCGTCAAAATTATCCCCTGACGGAAGGATCAGTTGCCCTTCTTCATTCAGTGCGACGTAGTGAATCTCAAGCCAAGAATGGCTGATGTTATGGCTGATGTTATAGACGTGCAGTCCGTAAAGGCGGAACGCGCCATCGTTCGGCTCGGTGTTCATCGGCTGCCATTCCGCTACTTTGATGCACTGCAGACTGGCGCGCCCCGTCGCCTGGAAATGTATGCCACGTTTCGCGGAACGCGCGCCGTCGAACAATATCTGCATGATCGCTTTAAGACGCACCGAACATCGGGCGAGTGGTTCAAATACCGAGAGCCTATCAAATCCTTTGTTGCCGCCCTTCATGAATTTGAATGGATGCGGAGGCTTTGCTCGTGAGCAATCGACGCGCGACCGTAACCCAGGCCGATGTCGCGGGCCCCGACGGGCACCGGCATATCTACGTCATCGCGCGTCTTGTCACTGGAATAGACCAGTCTCATCCCCCCGCTAGGAAACGCCAGCGCAACGGCGGCTGCAAGCCGCATCGGGGCGTTATCGTCAGTGGAGTGGATGGCTGGGCTCACGCCAACGCCTCCAGTTCCTTAAGGCCTTCGGTTTCAAGATGCTGGCGGCGGTGTTCCGCATTATGCGAGGCCAACCAGTAGCGGTATTCGATGCGACCTTCGCGGGGCCGTTCGATGGCCGGGATGCGCTCGCGCTGCACCACGGCCATGTAGTGCATCTCGCCCAGCCGGGCGCTGGTGCGCGCGGCAGGCCAGTCCAGATGCACGCCCAGTTCTCTTGCCGTGGCGCCGGGGTAGAGGCCCAGGGCGACGATCAGGCGGTATTCGTATTCGGGTCCCATGCTCAGAACTCCCGTCCTGTGTCGCGGTCGATCGGACGCGCGAAGGGTTTCATCGGCAGTTTGATCCCGCTCGCCCTGGTGCCGGTGATGGGCCGGAATTGCACCTTGCGGATTCCGCGGGCGTTGTCTCGGACGCGGTTTGACTTCGCGATCACCGGCTTGTCGTAGCCGTTGGTCTTGATGAGCAGCGCGACCGTGACGAGATAGCCCGCGAACAGGATTTGCTCTGCGCTCATTCGCAGCCCTCGCCCTGTCCGCAATGGATGCAGCGAGCATGTCCGTCATGCGGGCCGTATTGATGCTGCCCGGTGTGCGATCTCACACAATGCTCGAACACCTCCGGCCAGTCGGCATAGACTTCGCTGGCATGATCGAAGGCATCGGGATCGTCACCCGCTCGTGTCGAGACGGAAGCGATCTTGAGAAGGGGTTCGCTCATTCCCGCCACCAGTCCAGCTTCTTGCTGGTGCAGAACACCGCAGCAACTTCGGTGCTCTTCTCGGTCTTCTGGATGATCAACGTTGATCTGGCCTGCTCGCAGGCCATCATGTCGGGGTAGCGAAACACAGAGAGAGTCTGCACCTGTCCGCTGTAGGTGATTGTGTGGATGATGAGAAAGGCGGCGAGCATGTGCTAAGCTGCGTTCGCGTTAAATCAGGGAGGGTTGCGTGATGAGTGAGCCGGGCCAGATGACCGACTTTGAAATGCAGATGCTGGAATTGCTGCGAAGCATGGATCAGCGCCTCAAGACGGTTGAGGGGAGTGCGTTGTGGTTTCGGTCTCGGATCGAGGGGATGGATCGCGCGGCCCGAACGCTGCATCGAGTTCGGCCTTGGCCGCGATCACGTCAGCCACATAAACGTCAGGGCTGTCGCAGTTCACCCAGTAGTCGGTGGCGTAGCAGATGCTGTAGCCATCGGTCGCCTGATTGCCGTCGATGCTGTGGCCCAGCTTCTTCTCGACCTTGCGGACCCAGCGCCGCCAATCGCGCTCGTTGTCGCTGACGTGGCTTTCGGAGAATGCCAGACCGAGGTGCGGATTGATCTCAGCAAGATCGAGGTGCGTCATAACCATTCCCTCCGTAAGGCGACGGGACCGGGGGACTTTCCTGCCGGTTGTCTGCTAGTGTGGACGGTTGTGAAGACACCCTGGGGAGGGCGTAATGCTGCGTGTGAGTGTGGGGTTGGCCTGCGCCTTGGCGCTGGCGGGGTGTGCAGCGGTGCCCGCTTTGGCGGGTAGCGCCGCAGAACTGGCGACCATCCAGAGATGCTTTAAATCTAAGGTGTGGTGCGTCGCGTCGCTGACCGACCAAATCACACTGCACAAGATGCCATTCGCGATGCTGGCGGCGCGGGGGCCGTCGCGCGTGAAAGGCACATCCAACCGAGTTGCATGGCACATCCCATGCGAAGCGGGGGCGCCAGCACTCTATCTCTCGGCGGAGAGCTTGTTGAGTTACAACGACATCCGTGTTCGCTTTCGGGCGGACCCCGGCGGGGTCATAGGGACAGCTCTTGCCGACCACACCGGGGGTGGAAAAATGTTCACGGTCACGGACCCGCAGAAACTGATCGATGTGATGAAGGCCAAGGAAACGCTGACGGTTGAGATCACATTGCCCATGAATGCCGATCGTGCGCACGCAACGTTCAGCGTCGGCGGGCTCGCCGGTGCTCTTCGAAAAATTGAATGCGGTTGATGGCAAGGCCCGCTCCCGTGAATACGGGAGTATCGTTACCAATAGTAAACGCAAGGGCGCAAGCAAAAAGTTGCGGCTAGTAACACGGGCGGTGGATTAACCTTTCGTGCCGGTGCGGCGCGTCAGGCGCTCTGCCATGTCAGCAATCGCCTTTTGCGAATCCTCGTCAAGATCGGTCATGGCCCGCACGGTCCGCTCAACATGACCGTGCGTCTGATTATCGAACGGCGTGCCTTCGCCGCTCAGCAACCAAATCCAGTTGACCTTGAACTTTTGCGCGAACTTGGCTGCGGTCTGGTGGTCTAGCGGAATATGCTTTGACGATCCCAGGGGCGCGTTCGTAGGCGCGATATGTGCCGTCCTTCATGCCGAGCGACTTGGCTGCGTCCGTGGCCGTGCCGGTGCCCTTCTGCCAGCGTTTGCGCGCCCATCGAATGCGCTCGTGGGGTTCCGATAGTTCGCGCCATGTATCGTCATGTGCCGCCGCCATCACTGGAACGCTACCCACAGCGGCGTTACCGTGTGTAATTTCGTGCTTGCGCCATCCCGGTACTATTGGTACGGAAGACGTATGACTGAATCGGCGGCTTCAATCATCGAACAGAACGGCGGGCCATCGGCCTTTGCCGAAAAAGTCGGGAAGAGGCCCGGTGCCGTTCGCGTATGGAAGCATCGCAACCAGTTTCCCCGTGAAGTCTGGCCCGAGATATTGACCGCGTTTCCTGACATCTCGCTTGAGAAGCTGATGGACATGGAGGCGCGTCGATGAACGCGCGCAGTCGGAAACTGCAACAGCATGATAATCCCCCCCTGATTGATTTTTCAGCGGGAGCAGCCTGTCACAAAACTCCATCATCCGCTCATGAGACTTATTGCTTAGGCCATTTCGCACTGCACGCTGACGCAAATTCAACCGACTCATTCGGTTACACACTCGCGCGCCACGCCATGGTGGCGGCATGACCTCCACCCTCCGTGTTCAATCATCCGTAGCGCCCGACGATCATCGGTTGGGCGATGCCTGCTGCTTGTCAGCAGCCGCGATCGCTTGGCTTGATTTGCAACCCTTCTCATGCGTTCCCGACCTGCCCGTGACCTTGCATCAACTGCCCGGCGACTTCGCGCTCCCGCGCGGCTTGGCGGGTGAGCAGCTCCACGAGTCCAGCTATTTCGGCTGTTGGAATAACGATGCGCGCCACCACGGCGAAGGCAATAGCTTCGGTGTTCTTCCCCTCAATTACCTTTTGCGCGTCCTGCCGTTGGGCGCTGAACGTGATCTGCATCAGGCCCGGCGCGTAGGGGCTAACCAGCGTCATCCCGGTTGCAAGAGTTTCCCTGTCCTCCCTGCATTGATCCGCCGATTGCGGCACGCCTGCCGGGCCTTCGTCAATGCGTGGAAACGCCCCGCCGAGGCTCACTCATGATGGGCCATTTCACCATCGCTGCTGCCCCCCAGCCGGACGCAGCGACCCACGGACGGAGCCGATGTCGAAACCGGCTCCGTCCGTGTCTTCCGCACAACGCAAAGCTTCTGGGCTCAGGCGCGGGTGTTCTCTGTAATTGTTCTGTCGTGTGTGGAGTGCGTGTTTCATGTCCAGCGTATTGGAGTCGATCTCGCGTTCGCCGTCGCCTGAAACCCGCCGAACAGAAGTTCGGCCTGCCGAACAATTGTTCGGTTCGGTCATGGGCGACATCGCAAGGCTGCTCTTTCCGGCCAAAACAGCGGCGCACATTGCGGTGCTGGTCGGCTGCGGCGAGCGCGCCGCCGAGATGTATCTCGCAGGCGATCGGGAATGGTCGGGCGATGCGATTGCCGCCATCGTCGCCGAAGTTCTGCGTCGGCACGCTTTACGCAACGTCAAGGTCCGCGCTCGATAGGAGGGCTGCTTGACCGCCCTTGTGGTGCCATCCCAAATCGAACTCTCTCTCCCGGCGCTGATCGATCGCACCGTAAAGGCGCTCGCCAACGCGCGCACCGCCGCGGAAGTTCTTGAGGCTCGCGAACTCGCCACACTGGCATACGACGCTGCAAAGCGCGCCGCCCGGATGGGTAAGGCCAAGGAGGCACACGATAGCCTGATCGCTGCCGCGCATCGCACGCAAGCCGACGCACTGGAACTTGAGGCTGGTGCAAAGCGGCGGCTGGCCGACGAATACGACGCGGCGCAGGAACGGGGGGAGATTGGCAAGCAGGGCGCTCATGTTCCAGACGGGAACATGAGAGCGGACGACATTTTGCCCCGGAAGGAATTACACGAGGCCCGCGAAATCCGCGATGCCGAACAGGCCGATCCCGGCATTGTCCGCAGGGTGCTGGACGAGGCCCTGGACGTCGGCGATGAGCCGACCCGCGCCAAGGTGAGGCGGGCAGTGAAGGCCAAGGTGATCCGGCGGCCGCGTGGTCACCACAACAAGGTCGAGGAAACGCAGCACGACCGCGACCTGCGGATGCTTCTCGGAATGTGGGAGGCCGCCTGCCAATCGGCGCGGCAGGAGTTTCTAGGCATCGTGGAACAGGGGTGAGGACCGCATGGGGAACATTATTCCGTTTGGCAATAAGCCGCCTAAATCTTCGCAGAGCAAAATGGAAACGCTGGTCATCACGCCTGCGATGGTGGCGAGCTGGAAGCTGCCGCCGTGCCAGCGACCGCTGCGCATCAACGCAAAGGTGAGGGCCGTCTCCGAGGAGATCAAGGAGACGGAAGTCATCGAAGGAGTCCTGACACTCGGCAGGGTGACCGGGCACGACTGCTTCTACCTCGTCGATGGTCAACACCGGACAGAGGCGTTCAAGCTCGCCGGTCTTTCCGAGGCCATCGTTGATGTCCGCGTTATGATGTTTTCAAGCATGGCCGAACTGGCCACGGAGTTCTACCGGCTCAACTCGCGGCTGGTTAACATGCGCCCCGACGACAATCTGCGGGCGCTGGAGGAGGTGACTCCCGCTCTGCAGGCCATCCGCAAGAGCTGCGAGTTTGTCGGATACGACTTCATCCGGCGCAACACGGCATCGCCCATCGTGAGCATGTCCGCGCTGCTTCGATGCTGGACCGCATCAAACAGCGATACACCCGCCGGGTCGAACAGTGGCCGTTCCGCTGCCGAAATTGCAGAGACGTTGGATCAGCAATCGACCCAGAACCTGATCGCATTTCTTTCAACGGCACACGCCGCATGGGGCCGCGATCCAGAATATTACCGGCTGTGGGGCAACCTCAACATGACGCTGTGCATGTGGCTTTGGCACAAGCTCGTGATCGATCGCGACCGTTACGGCAACAAGCGATATGTCGTCATGAGTATCCCGGACTTCAAAAAATGCCTGATGTCGGTCTCGGCCGATGGCGATCTGTTGGCTTGGCTGCCGGGCCGCAATCTCACTGATCGCGACCGCAGTCCTTGCTTTGGCAAACTGAAAACCATTTTTGCGCGGCGGCTCGCAGAAGAATCGAGCGGCAGCAAGAAAATTCTACTTCCCGCGCCTGCGTGGGCTTCCAAGTAATCCTCGTCTGTCACTTCCCTGCGTAGTGTTGCAGTCGCCGTGCGTACCTATTCCTTATCGGGGGATTCCGCATGTGCTGCTTCGCGACAGCGAACGCGCGCGACTTCAATCTCACCATGCTGCGCTTCATCGGCGCACAGGCGGGATTGATCGAGCCGCGACCGAACGCACGAACCCATTTCCTTGCCGGCGCAGATGCGGCGGATGCCTTCAATCTTGAAGCCTGTTTCACGATGGTCGCCGCGCTAGATGGGCATGAGCGCGTTGTCGAGGTGCGGACGTGAGCGTTCGCCCCGAGCTCGACGATCTTATGAGGGTGCGGGGCTGGATCGAGCGTGAGATCGCTCGGCTGCGTCGGCGCCTCGTGTGGCTTGACGCGCGCATTGCGAGGCGGAGCCGCAAATGATGACCGCGCTGCTCGATCCCAGGATATTCAACTACGTCATCATGGGGCTGTACGTCGCCAACTCAGCGCGATGGGCGCTGCATGGATCGTGGGCTGACGTGTCGTATTGGCTCTGCGCCTTCGGCATCACCGCAACCGTCACATGGGGGTATGGACGATGACCGCCTCCCATCTGCTCTACACCCTCGGCGGACTCTTCCTGGCTCATGCTGCTGTGTTCGCAGCCATTCTGAAATGGGGGGAGTGAGGATGGCCGCGAACTCCAAGATCGAATGGACCGACGCGACGTGGAATCCGATCCGCGCCCGCAATCTCAAAACCGGCAAGGTCGGCTGGCATTGCGAGCACGTCACGACCGGCTGTGAGTTCTGCTACAGCGAGGGGTTTAACAAGCGGCTCGGCACCGCCCTGCCGTTCAAACCCGGACATCGCAAGGACGTCGAAATCTTCCTCGACGAAACCATGCTGACAGCGCCACTGCGCTGGAAAAAGCCGCGCATGATATTCGTCTGCTCGATGACCGATGCCTTCGCGTCGTTCGTCACCGACGAAATGCTCGACAAGATGTTCGCCGTCATGGCGCTGTGTCCGCAGCATACGTTTCAGGTGCTGACGAAACGTGCGGAGCGGATACGGCGCTATTTAGATCGCGACCGCGCACGTTTCGATATTGATGCCGCAGTGATCGCAATACGAGAGGCTGGACATATCGGTCTAGTCCATCAGCACGATAGCTGCTTACGGCTCCTGCAGTGTTGGCCCCTCCCCAACGTCTGGCTCGGCGTCTCAACCGAACGCCAGCAGGAAGCCGACGAACGCATCCCACATCTGTTGCAGACACCGGCTGCGGTGAGATTCATTTCAGCGGAGCCGCTGTTGGGGCCGATTGATCTGATGATGCTCGGCAAAGGTGGCGACAAAGTCACCGACGCGCTGCAGGGCTGCATCGGTACTTCAGTTGGCGACGGTGAATACGACGGCGCGCGGCCGTGCGCGAAGCTCGACTGGGTGATTGTTGGCGGCGAAAGCGGGCCCGGAGCCCGCCGCATGGAGGCGCGCTGGGTACGCGACATCCACAGTCAATGTGCTGACGCATCGGTCCCATTCTTTTTCAAACAATGGGGTGCGCATGATCCTGACACATTCGACGTCGTCGGCAAGAAAGCCGCAGGCCGCCTTCTCGACGGCAAGGAACACAACGCCATGCCGCAGGTGTCGGCATGACCCCCGATCTATTCGACCGTTTCAGCGGCGACGACGATGTCGTGCAGCGCGTCAAACTGCACGATCTTGCGATGGCGCTGCACTACGACACCGGCAAGGCCCTGCTGGTTTCAGAGACCGGCGAAGAGGCCAACGCAATCTGGCTGCCGCGATCCCAGGTCGAATGTGTTCCGACCGACAAGACCGTCGATGCCGTCAAGAAGGACGGCCAGATCGTCGCGCTGCCGTTGGTGACAATCACCATTCCTGAATGGCTTGCAAAAGATAAGGGGCTGATCTGATGCCCCTCCAACCAATCCCGCGTCCGGTCTTTGAAACAGGCCCGCTTTCGGTTCAGTCAACCAGGGAGCCTGGATTCCGTTTCTCGGAAGGGACCGGACGCGGGTGTCGATCATGACAGCGCTCACCAAATACGAGGCGGCGCGGGCGGCGCTGGCTGAATGTCGGACCATCGATGAGGTCAAGGACATCCGCGACAAGGCGGAAGCTCTCCGCGCCTATGGCCGGATGGCGAACGACATCCAGCTTGAGATCGACGCCGCTGAGATCAGGTTGCGAGCAGAGCGGCGGCTGGGATTGATGCTGGCAGACACCCCGCTGCACAAGGGCGGTCGCCCGAAAACCGGTTCCGACGAGGAGCCGGTTTCAGCTCCTACGCTGGCTGACCTGGGTATCGACAAAAAGCTCTCCGCGCGCTCC
>Ga0163152_10001487_pt1 | contig 36957 bp, 22 predicted proteins | sample OliLakLV19MP8IB2_FD_148635 | JGI IMG/M metagenome (GOLD analysis project Ga0163152, IMG submission 148635) | Freshwater microbial mat bacterial communities from Lake Vanda, McMurdo Dry Valleys, Antarctica - Oligotrophic Lake LV.19.MP8.IB-2 | ecosystem: Environmental > Aquatic > Freshwater >...
AGCGATGACAGCATTAAAGCTTGCGGGCGGAACTGGATTTGCAATCGACTGAGGCTCCACCAAAGGAGTCAGAGCGAATGCGCCTGGCATGGTCGTTTCTAGCATGGCTGATGTGAGTTAAGGTTGAGGTCGATTTCAAACGCATACCGCCATCCTTCAAAAAGTGCGCACGACAGGCCGCAAGCGAATCTGAAGATGGCAGACCGGGGCAGTCTCCCCTGCCCCAGTTATACAAAAAAACAAACAATGTCAGGCTAAACTCCGTGCCTGGCTGCGCCGGTCAAGGCTTGGCTGATGGTTCCACCTTGTAAAAGCGAACAGGTTCCGGGTTCGCTGGAGGCACCACGTCGATCAACTGTCCCGTGCCCTGAATTTCGTCTATGGCAAGCGGGGTCCAGACAAACGGATCGATCGCTGTGGAACTAAGAATGCGATACTTTTCGCTGGATTTGGTTTTCACCCGAAGCTTCAACTTGTTTCCGTTCGCTCCATCCTGATGAAAAAGCGCCTGCAGAGGCGGACGTGGAGGCAGGAGCTGCATCGGCCGCATCATGTCATTGTCTTCATGATCCAGGATATGGCAGTGGTAAATATATCTTCCATGCGTATCGGATGACTCGCCCTGGCCGTAAAATCTGGAGTCATCCGGCCAAGTCATCACAATGCGAGTGACACCAAACGGAGCGGCGTGAACTGTATCCTTGGGCCCTGCTTCAAATGCTTTCACACTCTGCATGTCGCTGGAGTTGGTGCTGAGATAATACGATAGCGGTTGCAAAACGCCGTTGCGGCGGTCGTTGATGTAATTCGTCACCATGGTCGGAGGATAAGCCAGATTTCCGGCTGCATTAAATCCGCCGAACCGGACACGGTCAACCACTCGAAAATCGAGCAAATGCACGTGAATCGGATGCGCCTCTGAAGTCAGGTTGATCAAATGCCAGATCTCGGTGTCGCCTGCGTGAGGGAAGTCGGTGATCGGATCTTCGAAATAAGAAAGATTGAGCAAGGCGTTGACGTGCGGGTCGGTGGCAAAAGGCCCACCAAGCCAGACGCAGTTCGTTCCAGTGTCATCTGGGAAACAGAGGTCAAGGGTCACTTCGCGATTCACTGTGGCTTCGCTGACCATGTTGGATGTCTGAACCCAGTTTGTGACAATGGTCCCGGGAATCTGGTTCGTGTCCGGCGAACTCAGCGGTAGTGTGACCCTGAATTGCATGATATTGGTGATGAACGGGGCAAAAGGGACGTTGGCGTTGCCGATGGAATTGATCAGAGTGATGTTGTTATTGGTAAATTTGGTGAAATCAACGATGACGTCCATGCGTTCAGCCGACATCATCAACAAAGTTTTCGTTGTTACAGTTGATTGCACGAAACCATTTTCAGTTCCGATGATATTCCAATTCAGGGATTGACCGTTGGTAGGGGCAAATTGCAGGCCGAAAGCCCTGAAATTGGAGCCGTTCAAAATGCGAAATCGGTATTTTCGAGGTTCCACTTCGAGGTAGGGCGTCACTTTACCATTCACCACCGCCAGGTTGTGCCAGGGAGGCAGGCCGTTAAACATCATGGTTGCCGGGGCACAATTGGTCTGCACATCCCGGTCCTGGAACACTAGAGGGATCTCGTAAGCGCCCGTGGGAATGTTCAGGTTGTTTTCGAAATTGGAGTTTCGCAGGAGATAAAACCCTTCCAAACCGGAATATACATTGTTCGCTGTCGCCCCGATCGCATGATCGTGATACCAAAGGGTTTCCCCATCCGCCGTAAAATCAATGTTTTCGTAAAGATACATGTTTGTGGTGCCGGTGCGAAACCAGTTGGTAGGATATCCGTCAAACTGAGGGCGGGTGGCACCTCCATGCAAATGGACGACAGTCCGCACGGACAAGTCCGGCACCCCGTGAATATTGGTGTCCGGAGCCAGCCAGGATGGGTAGGTTGCCGGCAGTTGATTGATCCAGTTCACGAGGATCGGAGCGTTGGTCTGGACTTCAAAGGTCGGACCTGGATAAGTCCCGGTATAACCCCAGACCTCCACAGGAGGCAGATCGCGGTGGAACTTGTGCTGCAGGCTTAACATCGGCATGTCGTACTCAGGAAGCGCCACGCCCGGAAGCAGCGGGTAGTTGGAGTTTGTCCGAGCTGGAACAGCTATCGCCGGAATCGGAAGGGCATCGACAAATTGCGCCAAACCTGTGACCGGCTCGCAAGTAACCGCACTTGGAGAATTGGTGGGATTTCCATGACCATGCTGGGCGGCGGCGGTCTGACGGAACAATATCTGTGCCGTGATGACGGCGGTTAAAAAAAGCCATCTAGTCGCTGTTTTCAATGTAAACTCCTTCTTTTTCTCCGGGAATGGATGTCAAAATCCTTGGACATTCCGCGAAAATAATTTTGTTGATTCACCAACAGCTCATGAAGACGGTCAAAGACCGAGGTGATTCTTGAAATCATGAACAACCCCTGGAGCGATCAGTGAGGCTTGAGAACTCCGTAACTTCGGGCGGAGTAAGGTCTAAACATTTGTTCTAAATTTGCAAGCTGGGAAATAAACAGGGCTGCATCAATCTCGGTTTTTCTCCCTCTCCTTCATTGGATGAAGGAGAGGGTTGGGGAGAGGAATCCCGTTCTTGTTGGTACCCCTCTCCTCGATCCTCTCCCCGCTCGTTCCTCACGGAGCGAGGAGGCAAGCTTGATGCAGCCCTGGGAAATAAAAAGCAAAACACCATGAGCTGAAATTTGAAACCTCGACTCTGAAATTGATCCGCATAATCTCCTCACCGTGCGCTTTTTTCTCTCCATTCTCGTATTGCTCATCGGCACGGGATGCCGGAGCTCTCAGACTCCCAAAGCGCCTGCGGCACTCCACTCGCGCTTTCAGATCATTGAGAAAGGTTCGATCGAAGACTCTGCGGTGGCCCAGCTGCTCCAGCCTTATGAAAAAAAACTGGAGCATTTAAACGAAGTCATCGGACATGCCCCGGAAGATATCCGGAAGGGTCAACCGGAAGGCAGTCTCGGAAACCTCATCGCCGACATGGTCAGGGAATCTTCCGCCAAACTTTTTGGTATGGCCGCCGATATCTGCGTCCTGAACAACGGCGGGTTCCGGGTCCCAATTTCCAAAGGAGCCATCTCCAGGGGAACAGTTTTTGAGCTGATGCCGTTCGAGAACGCCCTGGTAATGGTCTCCCTTTCGGGTCGTGAGCTGTTGCAGGTGGCGGAAAAAATCGCCTCAGCCGGGGGACAGCCGGTATCCGGCCTTTCCATGGAATTCACTTCGGATCGAAAACCGTCCGAAATAAAGGTCGGACTTCATCCGCTGGATCCGCAGAAAAATTACCAAGTGATCACCACCGATTACCTGGCGCAGGGGAACAACGGACTTTTCGGCCCTGAGGCTTTTGACCGTTCAAAAAAGAGCGGCGTCCTTTTGCGCGATCTGATCATCGAAAAAATCCTGGAACTAAAATTCAAACCTTTGACGGCTTCCATAGATGGCCGGATTAAAGCAGTTTCGCCTCCATGACCATGCTAACCAGAAGACATTTTGTGGCACGTTCGCTGGTTGCGGTGGCGGCCGGTTGCTGGGGACTTCCACAAATCGTGGCTGCACCGGTGCAAAAGGATGATTCGCTCTACATCCTTCACACCAACGACACCCATTCCAGGCTTAAACCATTTCCTGACTCCGACTCGCAATATGGCGGCCTCGGCGGAGCGGCACGGAGGGCTCATTTCATCCGGGCCATGCGCCGAAAACATCCGAACATGCTTCTGCTGGACAGCGGTGATTTTTTTCAGGGAACACCTTTTTTCAACATGTTCAGCGGCGAACCCGAGATCAAAGTCATGAGCCTGCTCGGTTACGACGCCACCACTTTGGGAAACCATGATTTCGATCTCGGAGTGGAGGGCTTGGACAAAGCCCTGCGGTTCGCGAACTTTCCGATCCTGAGCAGCAATTACGCAACGAATCGGAGCGCCATTGCGGCTCGGATCCAAACTTTCAAGGTTTTTAGAAAATCTGGCTGGAAAATCGGTGTTTTCGGGCTGGGCATAAATTTTCAAAAACTTGTTCCCGCAAAATTGCACGAACCTTTCACCTGGGTGGATCCGATTGAAACGGCCCGCACCGTGGTGGCCGACCTTAAGCGTCAGGGCGCAGATCTCATCATTTGCCTTTCGCATCTGGGCTACAAATATGGCGATGAAAAAGTCTCCGACCGTGTCCTGGCTGCCGAGGTCGATGGAATAGACCTGATACTTGGAGGCCATACCCACACCTTTCTGGACGAACCTGAAACCATCCAGCGACCGGGAGGGAAAAGCACGGTCGTGGGGCAGGACGGTTGTTTTGGGGTTCGGCTTGGGATTTACAAGGCAACCAGAAAACCAGATCTCGCATTCAATCTTTCGTCCAGTTATCAAACGATCTGCTGAGGGTTTCCTGGGACAGAAGGCTGCCGCCCAACTGATTGCCTCCGGTGATTTAAGGCTGGAAGGGAACAGCCTGGTGCTGGTTGAACTGCTCGGATTAATGGATTCATTCGAGTTCTGGTTCAATCTCGTGACGCCCTGATCGGAAGTTGTAATGGAATCGGAGAAGATTCAAAAATGATTACAGATCAACGCAACTTTTTCGGGGGAAACTCGCTCACCCACGAAATGGAATGTCTTGGCTTTTCAGTCATTCCTGATGTTCTTGCCGCCGATGAGCAGAAGGCATTGCTTGAAGTTCTCGGCCCCGTGTCAGGCGCCGGACGTCGCGGCCTGCTTTCGCTTCCTGCCGTGGCGAACTTGGCTCGTTCAGGCACGATCCTTGAGCTGCTCCGTCCACACATGCGTTCTGAACCGTTTCCAGTGCGCGCGATTTATTTCGATAAAAACTCCGAAACCAACTGGTTGGTTCCATGGCATCAGGATTTGACGATCGCCGTCCGCTCCCTCGCAGAAGTTCCCGGCTTCGGTCCATGGAGCGAGAAAGATGGCATTCCGCACGTGCAACCCCCAATCGAATTCCTGCAGGAAATGCTGACCATCCGACTGCACCTGGATGATGCCGATGAATCCAACGGTGCTTTACGCCTGTTGCCCGGCTCACACCGCCGGGGACGCCTCTTAGCCGGGGCTATCCAAACCTTTCGCCAGGAAAACCAGGAATATATTTGTGCCATGACAGCAGGCGATGCGCTCCTCATGCGTCCCCTGTTGCTCCATGCCTCCAGCCGTTCTGCAAGGCTAGGACACCGCCGTGTTTTGCACATCGAATATGCAGGCTTCGCCTTGCCCGGAGGCCTTGAGTGGAATGATCCCGCGTAAAAGCCCAGGCGCGCTTTCCAGGCGGCACGCGGTTCTGTGAACCGCAGCACATTGCCAGACCTGAACATTCAAAAACTTCCGCAAACCCGTTATTTGACAACCTCTGCGGCCTTGGAGAAATAGTTCTGCGGTAGGGCGCGTCACTCCGTGCGCGCCGGTTTGGAATGAACTTGAGCGAAGAACCGGGCGATGCGGATGAAGCGGGACATTTCACGAAGACACGAAGCCGCGAAGGTTCAATTCCGTATCGATCCTTAGGAACGGATCGCGGTTCTGTGAACCGCAGCACATGGCAAAACCTGTACGTCCGGAGCCTTCCACAGTCCCGACAATTGCCACCTGCGGCTGGTCGAGGGCGACACAGCGCCGATCCGCATCGTTGCTTTCGCAGAGCTCTTTTCATTTTAAAAACAGGCTCTAAACTAAACTCCAACCATTGATAAAATTGAGGAGCAATATATCTTTTTAATCCATCCTTCATGAAAACAATTCAAATCCTCGCCACTGCGGCGCTTGCCATCCTGAACTGCGACCATTTGACGGCTGAAAACTGGCCACAATTCCGTGGGCCGACTGCCCAGGGACTTTCGGTCGAAAAAAACTTGCCGCTCAAATGGTCCGCCACAGAAAATGTCGCCTGGAAAACCGAGGTCCCCGGGGAATCCTGGTCTTCCCCCATTGTCTGGGGCGACCGGGTTTTCCTCACCACGGCGACGGATGCAGGCGAATCGTGCCGGGTGATTTCAATGGACCGCAAATCCGGCGCGATTCTGTGGAACAAGGAGGTCTTTAAACAGGTGCCCCGGCGCAAGGAAGGCCGCAACACTTACGCCACACCAACACCTGCCACCGACGGGGACCGTGTCTATGTCTGCTTTGGTGACGGAGGTTTTGTGGCGTTGGATTTTAAGGGGGAAATACTCTGGGCAAACCGCGATTACAATTTTTACAGCCAGCACGGACTCGGTTCATCCCCGATCTTGCACGATGGGCTCCTGATCATGGCCCGCGACGGCAGCAGCAATGGCGAGGACAAAAAACTGGGATGGCAGACTCCGTGGGACCAGTCCTATGTTGTGGCTCTCGATTGCAAAACGGGCAAGGAACGGTGGAAAGCCAAACGGGGGATGTCGCGCATCTCTCACGGCACCCTCTGCATCTGGGAAAACGAGGGCAAAGACCAGGTGATTAGCGAAGCGGGGGATGTCGTGCAAGGGTTCGACGCCAAAACTGGCGAACGAGTCTGGAGCAGCGAAGTCCTCGGCGAAGGCAAGGTTCCCTCCGCGATCCTGGGCGAAGGAATGGTCTTCACCTCCGGAGGTTGGGGAGGCAAGGAGACCATCAAAGCATTTAAGCTCGGTGCCAAAGGCGATCTCAAAGAAAACAATCTTGTTTGGGAACAGAAAAAAGGGATGCCAAAAGTTCCGTCCATGCTGTACGTCAAACCGCACATCTTCATGATCACGGATGGCGGCGTGGCCAGCTGTTTGAAAGCCGGGTCCGGCGAAATCGTCTGGCAGGAACGGGTGGGAGGCAATTTCGGGGCGTCACCGGTGTCGGCGAACGGGCGCGTCTATTTTGTGGGTGACAACGGCGAAACCGCCGTCATTGAGGCAGGGCCGGAATTCAACGTGCTGGCCAGAAACCCGATCGGAGAAAAAGTGCAGGCTTCCCCGGCAATCTCGCAGGGACAAATCTTCATCCGAACCGATAAATCCTTGTTCTGCATCGGAGGAAAATGAGGTCGATCCAGGTTTCAAGCCGCCTCTGTGGGGCGGGTCTCCGACCTGTCGTTCCTGAGGGTCGATACGGAATTAAACCTTCGTGGCGTAAAATGCCTGGCTTCCCTGCTCCCCTGCGTCTGCGCGAACATCCTTCCCCTCAGGTTCCCCATCCTCCTGGGAAATCACGGAGCAAGGGAAAAATAATCGCGCAGAGCTGCGGGGGCGCTGAGTTTCAGAACCAAGTCGGCACCACTCTGCTTGAAGCCGCTATCGAAGTGCATCGGCAACTGGGCTGCGGGCTTCTGGAAAGTGTTTATGAAACTGTCCTTGCTTATGAATTGACATGAGGGGCCACGGCAGGATTTTTCCGCTCTTCCGGTTCTTGCACTTTCGGGGAAGAAACCTATTGTTTCCCCCTCCCTGGACATCAGGGTGACAACACACGAGAGTGAGACTTAGATTAGGAAAAAATTCTTCCGAGCTTATGAGTGAGAATCCAAAAAAAAGAGCGGGCCGCGTGCTCCTGGTGGTGGCGGGCTGCTTTATATTACTGATTGTTGTCGCCTATTTCGGACTGACCAGCGGGTCCTTCATCAAGGGAGTGGTCATTCCAAGGGCGGAAAAATCTCTGAATGCTCAGATCAAGGTCGATGATGTTTCATTGAGCCCGTTCAGTTCCGTGGAACTTTCCAATTTTTCCCTGGTTCCCCAGGGGAAAGATCCATTGGTTTCCGCAACCAAAGTCCGGGCTCGTTACAGCCTGTTTGCCATACTCAAAGGGAACATCAAGGTCGAGGAGGTTTTGCTGGAGTCACCCCGCATTACACTGGTGGAGTATGCTGATGGCTCAAGCAATCTTGATCCGCTTTTGAAAAAGGATCCGACCACAGCAAAAAAGCCTTCTGAACCGGGTAAACCTCCCGTTTTTGACATTAAAAACGTCCAGCTCAAGAACGGCACGGTTCAACGGATCAAAAAACACGCCGCTGGTCCGGATGACGTCACAGAGTTGACCGGCGTCAATGTCAGCTTAAACCAGCTTGTCACCGGCCAGCCGAGTTCGCTTGATATTACGTCCAACCTCAAAATGGTTCAGTCCCATACCAATGAACTTGCAGGCCAAATTTCCGGCAAACTGACCTTTCAACTGACCCCAGACTTCAAGCCGCAACAAGCGGGGGGCTCGATCTCTCTTTCCGTTAACAAGGCCACCGGATCCTTCGTCGATGCGAGCGGGCTCAAGGCCGATCTCACCACCGATGTCACTAGCAAAGAGATCAAGGCGGTCCGGTTGGTTTTCAGCAAGGGAGCCACTGCCCTGGGCGAAATGCGGGTTTCAGGACCGTTCAACCAGGAGACCATGGAGGCCACACTCGACCTGGCAGTCAGCGGAATCGACAGGAACATGCTCCAGCTCGCGGGAGGAAAATCAGGGTTGGATTTTGGGTCCACCCGATTGAATTCCACCAACCGGATTGAAATCTCTTCGGGGGCAAAACTGATCAACGTGAATGGTGGACTTTTGATCGACAAATTTTCGGTGAGCAAAGAAACGCTCACCACCCCGGAGACGATGGTCGCCTTTGGTTATCAGGTGGTGGTGGATCAGGTGCAAAAATTTGCCCGTATTGAGAAATTTCAACTTCAGGCGGGTGACCGGACGGCTCCCTTCCTTTTGGGAAAGATCTCGCAGCCAATGAGCATCAGCCTCGGGCAAGGAACCGGTTCTATGCCGGACTCAAGTCTTCAGGTGACCTTGACCAACTTTAACCTCGCCGCCTGGCGCGCCTTTTTGGGCACCAACATTCAGACGGGAACCATCAACGCGGAACTCAGGCTGGCGTCACTCGAGAACGGTCAAAAACTGCGGTTTGACCTTTTTGGTTCTGGCAGGAACCTGTCGGCGGTCTTCGGCAGCAACCAGATCCATCAGGCCCAGTTCAAGGCCACAGTGCAGGGCGAGGCTGAAAAATTCGAAAATCTGAACCTCTCGATGGTTAATTTGAGCGTGGGAAACGAACGGGATCTGGTGACATTGGCCACTAGCGGAAAAATCAACATCAAATCCCAGGCGATGGATATCAAGGTCAGCTCCCTGGTTTCCCTGAAACAACTGCCTGCCCTGATCTCCATGCCTGGCGTGCAGTTTTCCAACGGTGAAATCGTGCTGGAAGCGTCTGTCAGACAGGTTGCCAACCCCTCCTCCACCAACAACACCATGACTGTGAGCGGCACGGCGGAACTGAGAAATCTAACTGGCGTCCTCAACAGCAACAGGCTCGATCAGTTCACCTGCCTCACCGCTTTCGACATCTCCAAGGACGCAGACAAGGCTCAGATAAAAAGCCTGACTGCGGAGCTATCACAAGCAGGCAGGCCGGGTGGAAAAATTTCGGCCACCGGCGAGCATCAAATTTCCAGCGGAACGAGCCGCTTCAATCTAACCCTTGACGGGGTCAATGAAAACGGCGTCGGCTCTTTCCTCGCCTCCATGCTCGGGGATAAAAAACTGGTCAGTATCAACCTGGGAGGTTCCATGACGGCGGCTTACGATCCCGTACGGACTTCCGAAATCAAGGGCGACTTCCAACTCGCGAAATTCGTGGTGCAGGAACCGGGCAAGGCCCAGCCAAATGATCCGCTTTCAGCAGGGCTGAAAATTCAATCTTCCATCCAAAAGCAGCAGATTGAACTCAAAGAATTTCAGCTCAAGCTTTCTCCCACGGCAAAGGCGGCGAACCAGTTCAATGCCACCGGTTCATTTGACCTTTCCAAGTCCAACGCGATGACCGGAAAACTGGTGGTTCGATCCGACGGTCTTGATCTAACTTCGTTTTACGACCTGTCGGATTCCAAGAAAAAAAAACAGGGCGAGAAAAAATCAGCTCAGCAGGATTCCAAACCGGTTCCAACGTTGGATGGACGAAACGCGAACGACGAAGCTGAGCCGATGAAACTGCCGGTTGGCAATATCAGCGCGGACATTCAAATCGCAAAAATCTTTCTCCGGGAGATAGCCATATCCAATCTGGTGCTGAAAGGCCGGGTGGAAGGTTCAAAAGTTAATCTCACCCCGATTTCCATGTCGATCAACGGAGCTCCGGTCCATGCGAAGGTCAACCTGGACCTTGGCGTGCCGGGCTATCTTTATGACCTGAACTTCACCGCTGACCGGATTCCGCTTGAACCGCTGGCCAACACCTTCATGCCAGAGGACCGGGGCCAATACAAAGGTGATCTCATTGCCGAAGCCCAAATCAAGGGACAGGGCACGACCGGGAAAAGCTTGAACAAAAATCTCAACGGAAAGGTGGCGTTCAGTTTCACCAATGCCAACATCCAGCTCGTCAGCAGCGGAAAGACCAAACTCCTCCTCGTCCCAATCGCCACATTGTTGAGAATCCGTGACATAACCGAATCACCGCTCAACTGGGTCCACGTGGTGGCCAATCTCGGCCAGGGAGAAATTGACCTGGCTCAACTGGGAGTCGAGAGCGAGGCGTTCCGTGCCACCACCCAGGGAAAAATTCCCATCAACGACATCCTGACCAATTCGCCCATTAAAAAGTTTCCGGTAAAGTTTGAACTGCGGCGGTCTCTCGCTGAAAAATCGAGTCTGCTGCCTTCGGACACGCCCAAGGAAGCCAAATACGTGCAACTCCCAACCTTCGTCTCCCTGACCGGAACCTTGGGGGAACCGAAAACCGACATCAATGAAATGGCCATGGCGGGGCTTCTGCTGAAATCGACCACGCGCTCCATTGGTGGCGACGCCGGCAAGGTGCTGCAAGGTCTTGGAAACATTTTGTCCGGACAACCCCGCGCAGTCACCAATACCAACACCAACCAGTTGAGCGGGGCCAAAGCCACCAATCAGTCTCCGCAAAATTCAATCAATCAAATCCTCGATATTTTCAACAAACCGAAACAACCGTAACCTCCCGGCACAGACACAACCATCGATCCCAGACAACCCATGCAAAAAGTTTTGGACTACCTCAAGGATAACCAGTCGAGATTCCTGGAAGAACTTTGTGATTACATCCGTTTCCCCAGCGTCTCAGCCCAACCCCATCACCGCGAGGATATGCTCCGGTGCGCCAACTGGCTGGAAAACCATTGTCGGCAGATCGGTTTGACCTCGGAAATTGTGGAAACTCCGGGCCATCCCATCGTGGTGGCAAAAACCAAAAAGGAGCCGGGCAAACCGAATTTTTTGGTTTATGGTCATTATGACGTCCAGCCCGCCGAGCCTTTGGATCTGTGGACGACTGAACCATTTGTCCCACGGCTGGAGGGCCGCAGCCTTTTTGCGCGCGGTGCAAGCGATAACAAGGGCCAGAACTTCGCACACCTGAAAGCGATCGAGGCTTATCTCAAGACAGGAACGGACCTTCCTTGCAACCTCACGGTCGTGATTGAAGGCGAGGAAGAAGTTGGGAGTACCCATCTGGCTGATTTCCTGAAGGCGAGAAAAGACGACCTCCAATGCGATGCGGTGGTGATTTCCGACACCGGAATGCCGGCTAAAAATATTCCCGCCCTGGTTTATGCTCTGCGAGGAATTGTGGCCCTCGAGATCAAGGTCACCGGCCCCTCGCGCGACCTTCATTCAGGAATTTTTGGTGGAACAGTCGACAACCCGGCCATGGTGTTGTCACAAATACTCGCCGGGCTGAGGGATAAAAAAGGGCGGATCACGGTCCCAGGTTTGTACGAGGATGTGCTGAAGCTTTCCAAATATGAACGGCAGCAGTTTGACAAGATCCCGTTGAACGAAAAAACGTATAGAAAATTTCTCGGGGTCAAAGAGCTGTTCGGCGAAACCGGTTACAGCTTTTTGGAACAACGTTCGTCCCGTCCGACCTGTGAAATCAACGGTCTGACCAGCGGTTATCAGGGGCATGGGAGCAAAACCATCATCCCCTCCTGGGCCTCGGCCAAACTGACTTTCCGTCTCGTTCCAAATCAGGATCCGCGGAAACTTTTCAAACAGATTTCCGCCCACATGAAAAAAGCCTGCCCTCCCACGGTGCGACTCGAAATCACCGAGGGGCATCATGGCAAACCTTACCTCGTCTCGCCCGATGGCAGGCTGGCCCAGGCGGCGTTGCGCAGCTTAAGAACTGCGTTTGGCAAACCGCCGATCTTGATGCGCGAGGGCGGTTCAATTCCGATCGTCACCAGTTTTAAGAAAATCCTCGGGGCGGACACCTTGCTGGTCGGCCTTGCCCTCCCCGACGACAACGCCCATTCGCCGAACGAAAAGTTCGATCTCGACATATTTGAGCATGGCATGGCGCTGGGCGCCTCCCTCTGGCAGGAACTGGCTAAACCTTAACCGTGTATTCAGTGGTAAAGGAAAACCCAAGGACCGCAGCTGTATCGTCCCCGATCAGCCGCAGTGGGTGGCAACTGTCGGGGTTTTAGGAGGTTCAGGACGTTCAGGTTTTGCCATGTGCTGCGGGTTCACAGAACCGCAGTCCGAGGATCGACACGGAATTGAACCTTCGCGGCTTCGTGTCTTCGCGTGAACTCTCCCGCTTCACCCGGGTCTTCGCGCAAGTTCATTCCAAACCGGCGCGCACGGAGTGACGCGCCCTACCGCAGAAGGCTCAAGGAACCGCGATCCGCTGAAGAACTCACCCGCAATAGAACACGCGCCGGTTCATCAGTGTATAAAACCGCCGTTGCCCAATAACGGAATATTGGGTATTTCGTCTGGGGATGCATCAAGCCGCAAAAGTTCAGCTTCACCGGTTTCAGACATCCAGATGCCATACCAGCCTTTTACTTCAGTGGATCTGTTTCTTTGTTTTTGCGCTCACCTCAACTGCCCAGACCAACGGGGCGAAAGAGTTTCGATTTCCATGCCCGGAAAATGAAATCGCCAGTTACACCGCCTACCGGGTGGAGGAACCGATTTTCATCGACGGAAAACTCGACGAAAAAGTCTGGGACATCGCCCAGCCCTCCCCGCGATTTATCGACATCCTGACCGGGAACCGTGCGGTGCATGACACACGCGCCTTCCTGCTCTGGGATGATGTGAATCTTTACATCGCCTACAAAATCGAAGAGCCGTTCGTTCAGGCCAAATACACCAACCGCAACGACCCAATTTATTACGACAACGATGTCGAGTTTTTCATCGCCGGACGGGATGCCTATTACGAATTCGAGATCAACGCTTTCAACACGGTTTACGAGGTGTTCTTCATCTGGGAGCGTGCTTATGAAAAAGGAGGGTTTTCCGTTCAACCCGAGTTCACACGCTCCAAATTGGTTCCGTTCAACGGAGTGGGGATGACCAACCATCCTCTCGGCGGGCGACTGGGGCATTTTGACTGGTCTTACCCGGGGAAAAAAACAGCCGTGGCCATTTCTGGAACCATCAACAACCACACCGACCGGGACCGCGGTTGGACCGTCGAACTCGCTTTTCCTTGGAAAGGCCTCGCTTCTTTGGCCCGGGCGGAAAACCGTCCCCTGCCCCCGGTGAACGGCGACGTCTGGCGCATGAATTTTTCCCGGTTCAACACTTACAAGGAAGCCCAGCCGGCAAACGATTCCGGAGGCTGGGTCTGGACGCGTCACGGGATCTGGGACTCGCACATTCCGGAGTGTTTCGCGAAGATCCGGTTTAGCACGAAAAACGTCCGCCATTTAACTCAGAAACCCTCGGATCCCCTGAGCGCCGAGATTGGCCGGTGGACCGCGAAAATGCCCGGATCAGCTCGTGCTGAATCTCAACCGGGAGTTGGAAGCTGGTTTTGGATCGAGCTTTAAAAGGTTCCCTCAGCGTCACCTCCACCAGCTGAGGAAATTTAAGCCTGGGGATCATCCAGCGGATGATTGAAGTTGAAAAACAGAGGCGGGGTTTTCACGGAATATCTTATCTATCATGGACTCCGCTATTCCCGAACGACGCAAGGCGGGGATGAATTCATCCGGAATAAAATTAAAGTCGCGGATTTTTCCACCGTTCGTTTCCCCCACGTTAAACCAGCCCCTGTCATGAGATAAAAGCAGACGATCTGCATGAGAGGTCAACATGGGAAGCACATACTTCAGATGTTCTTCCACAGCACTATTTCCAATTCCGTCGAAGGAGACCCATGCACCCATTTCAGCGATTCTGCGGTTCGTCTCCAAGCCATGCCCGTCGGAATGAGCCACCACAAAACGGGACGGTTCCCCACCCTCCTGGATAAAAATCCTGGCTGCGGCCATTCCTGCGGCTCCACCGCCAGTATGGCAGGTGACGCTCAAACCGGTTTTGCCGCTGGTTCGTGCGGAGGCCCTGACAATTTTTTCATCAATTTTTGAAAGTTTATCCGATTCCGGATTGATCTCATCAATCCCGATTTTCATGAACCCAGGTTTGATCCCGGTGCTCTCGATGCCGTTCTGCCACTCACCCACCCAGCGGGCAACCAATTGTTCGACCGATTCCTGATAGGCAAATTGAGGCACAAACTTGTCCCCGGCACCTCCATACAGGCCCGTATTGGTGATGATATGCAGGCGTGTGAGTTCGGAAAGTTTTCTCAGTATGGCTGGGTCACGTCCGATATAGGCGGGCGTACAATCGACAAATCCATTAAAACCCCGGTCCTTCAATTGTTGAATGTAAGGGCGCATGACTCGGACCACCTCTTTGCCGTTCCATCGCTGCGGCCCGGTCTTGTCCGCACCGATAAAATCACAAATCACATGCTCATGAACCAGTGCAGGACCAAACTCATCCGCAGGAACTGGACCTAAAACGGTTTGCACCATCCTCCTACCACCGGAGTTCAAAGCTGTTGCACAGCCTGTCAGGCCAATGGTCGCTGCGGCGGCACCGGCTGTCAGCAGAAACTGGCGGCGGGAGAATCCTTTTTCCGGGCTGGTGTTTGAATTTTGTTCGCGATTGTTTTCAAGGTTGTTCATGGAAATTCAGAAGATTCAGCACCCTCAATTGTTGGGATTGGACTCCGGGTCCGGCGTCCAGACAATTCTTGTCTGAGGCCGGATCGCTTTGCCCCTGTCCGGTCCGGCTTTGGTTTCAACCACCTGCACCCCTTTAAAATTCTCGGCATGCCCGTCGGCAAAAACAAGGTTTCCACTTTGATTGTGCCGGGCCGAAAAACGGCTGGCAAAACTGCTCGGCTGCCCCAGATCGGTCGTGGGCTGGGCCGGATCGACCCTGGATTCGTCTTTCAAAATGTTTTCCAGAAAAACCACGGTTGCAGCAGGATTTACCAGGGAGGAAATCCGCAGTGAGGAGTTGTCGCCGGAAAACAATTTGGAATTCATCGCGGTCGAGAACAGGGCGTTGTTGCCCGTGAGATAACCTTTTGGAAACCGGGTGGCGGGACAGTGAAAAAGGCTGTCCTTGGAATAAAAGCCGCCCATGTTGGTTCCGTAGTCGGCGGCTCCCTTCAGCGTAATGGAACGTGGGAGGGCGTTGTACCATATATCGGCGGCCGCAGGATCCCGGACTTGCGCCCAGTTGTTCAGGGTGCTGCTCGCTCCAAAACTTTCGCGTGGAATCCGGTCCTCGTTATCCTGGGTGTACATCGAGAGCGCAAGTCCCCATTGTTTCTGCTTGTTCATGCAGGCGGTTCGATGCGCCAGAACCTTGGCACGGCTGAGCGCGGGCAGAAGCATGCCTGCCAGGATGGCGATGATGGCGATCACCACCAGCAGCTCAATCAAGGTGAATCCAGATCGGCACATGTTTTCTTAATCCTGAACAAATACCCGATAATAGCGGGCGGGGAAAGAATCCGCATCCTGCTCCTCGGTCGCACCACCGGTGGCGACAATAGTCTTGATCGTGGCCCATTCCCCGGATTCCAGCGCCGTCCTAGCCTGGAGATGATAAGTCTTTCCAGCAACAGAACTCCACTGCACTTTGAAACCTGAAGCAGTCTTCACGGCGCTCAATATCTCCGGGCGGATGGGAACCACGGGAGTGCGAATATATCCTGGCGAACCCACATCTCCGCCGTTTATTGCGGCAAACGCTCCAAAAACGCCGTTTTCACTGAGGGCTCCAAATGCCCCGGTATCGGGATTGTAACCAAAACTCACCCCCGGTGTGGCCGTGGAAAACACTGCGCTCGCGATTTTTTCAGAGGACTCGGAGGCGGCCGCGTTCCAGACATTGACCGCATCTCCTGCCGAGCTCAGCCCGTTGCCACGATAAGTAATGATCTTCAGACTTTGCGGAAGATTGCCCGCGCCCCACCATTCTTGAAATGCCTCGGGAGTCATGCCTTCGGTAAATATGACGGATTCACCCGGGGCGATATGGACATTATTGGTGAAGGTAAACGCTGCGCTCAAAGACTCGCTGCTGTCATCAAACCGGTATCCCCTGAGACTGACCGGGAATGTTCCGAGGTTGCTCAGTTCCCACCAATCCCCGTGACCGGCGACATTGGTCAGAGCACTCGACATGACCTCGGTAATCACCAGTTGCGGAGCGCTGGTGACCGTCACCCTAAAAAGATTGGTGACCGACCCGACCTGGTTCCTGGCGATGACTGCATACGCTCCGTCTTGCTCCTGCGTCACTGAACTCAAAGGCAGCACTCCACCACTCGCACTTTCAACCAAGACATTTCCCAACCGCCATTCGATGTCCGGTTGTGGAACCCCAGTTGCCTCGGCGAGGAACGTGTAACTTTGTCCCAGGTTCATCATGAGGTCTTGAGGAACTTTCGTGAAGGTGGGAATGGAAATCTCGGTCAATAAAACCAGCTGCCCGGATTTGGATCTCGCACTGGTGACTCCATTGTTCACTACAGCGTGATAAAAGCCGGAGGATTCCGACTGGGCATTCGAAACAACAAGCGTTTGGCCGGTGGCGCCTTCAATGAGGTTGGTGCCGAAATACCATTGGACAGTCCCACGGGGACGCCCCTGCACTTGAATCGAGAAAATTGCGGTGGAACCGGGGTTGACCACGCTATTGGTTGGTTCTTGAAGGAAAGTGATCGGGGTCGGGCCGGTGTTGCGTCCTGGCGAACCGATGTCATCCGTGGTCTCGGCCTTAAAAGCGCCATACACTCCATTGCTGCTCAATACACCAAAAACACCGGTGGCGGGATCATAGCTAAAAGTCTTCCCGCGCGCGGCTTCGGGAAAGAGGACGCTGTCAATTGGAGCTTCGTTTGGTCCCCAAAAATAAAGACCCTCTCCACCGGAGGAAAACCCATGGCCGGTGTAAAAAACGATTTTGGTATTGTTTAAATTGGTCCCCCACCAAATCCGAACCGATTCCGCATTTGTGTTCACGCTGCCCTGGACGAAGAGTATCGATTCTCCACCCTCGATCTGTAACCCCTCGAACGGAGTCGGGTCGGCGGCCGCTAAATTGTCGGAATCATTAAAACGATAACCGGTGAGGGTGAGGGCCTTGGTGCCAAGATTGGACAGCTCCCAAAAATCCGAATTCTGAGTCACCACGACCGCGCCTAGGTTGGTGGCGGCCGAAGACATGACTTCTGTAATAGCCAGTTGAGCCTGGACCGGGGAGGAAAACAGGGTGCCGACAAAAACCGCTGCCAGGCAAAGCACAATACGGATGGGTTTAATCATAATTTTTTTCAGAACCTCATTAAACAATTTGGCACGAACCATCCCAAACGATTGTGACGAAGAAAATGCGTTCAGGTTATGATTTTAAGACGATGATCTCCGCTCCCGCAATCAACGGTGATTTTTACCCTTAGAAAGGATCCAGGTCAAATCTGAGCCGCACCTTTTGCATCTTTTGACTTACAATTTCTCCAAGATCAACTGTCTTCGGGAATAATCGAGGATCAGCTTAAAGTCTTTAAAAACCCCCATGCCGATGTGACCAGCCAACGGTTCGGAGACAGGTGAACCTTCAAGAAAAAAATCGGTCTGGGGCCCTTTGATTTCAAGTTTCCCGAGTATCAAACCGGGCAGACTGCCGCTCAAGGTTTGGGTGCTTCCGCCCACCCCGAATTTCTCACTCGATTCAGCACCGGAACCGCCGGGCAATTGGTGCTTTTCCACGAAATGTTTTCCCAGGCAGATTCCGCTGTCGCAACCGGTGTCGATTTCAAAACCGCCTGAAACCAATTCGCCGTTGGGAAGTTTGACTCTCCCCTGGACCACGGGAATTTCCGATTTCAAGTCGAACGGAATGATCTCCCCTTTTCCTTCATATTTAAAATCAGCCGGGGCATGAAGCCTTACGGTTTTGGAATTCATCTCCACCACGAACCGGCGGAAAAAGCCGTAACCGAAAACTCCGTCCCGAGATCGACGGCGTTCCGAAGGAATGGAGGCAACTCGCGAAGGGGAATATTTCAAATCCTGAAGTTCAAAAACCACTCCTCGGTATGTGGGGGCTTTTTCCTCACCTGCTATACCGTTCATGATCACCCGGCCAGAAGGCTCAAGCTGGAGTTCATCCACAATTTTTGGATTGAGTGTGGTGATCGTATAACCAGAATCCAAAAGGAAAAAATGAGGCCCAGAGCTGTTGACCTTTGCCGGAACCAAAACCCGGTGTTGATGAAACTTGATCGGGAGCTCCACACTGTTGGTCGAAGCCCACGTTCTCATCAGGGCCAGCGTCATGAGCAATATTGTCAATGGCCTGGCGCTATAAAAATCTCTCGCGACAATTTTCATGAAGTTGAACCACTCTATCCTGCAAATCCTCACAATTCCAATTTTGCTTCGAAAATTGCAGGAGACGCGGGACCGGACTCATTCTCCTTAATTTCTTTGAGGAAAAACGCCACCTCGCAACCCCGTCCGATTAAAAATCATTCTTCGCGGCCGAAATGCCCCTTCCCCATCGCCCAGCCCTCAATCTTCATCAATCGAACGCACAAGAACCTCGGCTTTTTGCGCCCCGAACAGCTCGGTGGCTATTCGCATAGCCTCAGCTTTGATCTGGATCTCAACATCTTTTCTCGATTCTGGTGTGGTGGCTTCTTTGATGGCTCGATCAAATCGGCTGTTCAGCTCCGGTTCAAGTTTCTTCACGCGTCGATAAAAGGCTTCGATCTCTTCTCGGGCAAGTCCGGACTTTTCCGCAAGCTTGGTAAAACTACGCTGCCGATCTTCCTCTTCTGCGACCTGCGAACGCCTTTCTTCCTCGGCCTTTTCTTCGGCGATGCGGTCCTCCCCCAATACTTCCTGCAAGCGCTTCTGAAAGCTTTCGCGCCTTGCTAGCGCCTCGGGGTGATCGTCATTGGAAGAAGTCTCTTCGTTTAAGTGCCCCATTTGAAATTCCACCGCCACCTGGAGCATACGTTTGTATTCCTCTTCCGATTTCGCTTCTGGCAGGTATCGGCGAACATATCCCGATGCCGGAGAACTACGGGCCATGTATAGCTCAAATTCCGCGGGAGAAAGTGCGGCCTTTATTTCTTCCAGTTTTTCTCTCTCCAGGCCCAGCCGCTCTCCCCTCTCTCGCTCGCTGAAACCGTTCGAAAAATCGGAATCCGAAAGATTTTTTTGTTCTGTCAGTGCCAAATGCCGGCGTTCGATTTCGCGAAGGTGAGTCATTTGCTCAGTGCGCAGGTAGTTCTTTTCGGTTATTCTCTCGGGCCAGCCGAAAAGCCTCGAACGAATTTTGTCGCGAGAAGACCCAAGAAGTGACTCCACTTTCTCATCTAATTCGATTTTCAACTCGCGAATCTGATTCTGCAGTTGATCGGCGGCCTGCGGTGAAGTTGTTCTCCAGTAGGGCTGCGATTGATCGAGGGATGCGGCGATTTGCAACGCCCGAGAGCGGATTTCGCGGCTGAGTCGGATGACCACAATATCTTCAACTGTCTGTTCCGGGCAACCTGCAGCTCGCAACCTGGCTATCAATTGCTTGGGATCCTCTGAATCGAGAAGGCTCCATGCTCTGGGGTGAGCTACTTTCGAGGTTCGGGAGGCAGTCGCAGGAAAATGTTTTCGCTTCTGGCCCACTGAAAGACTCGCTACCTGCGGTTCCCGTGACATTCGAGCATTCTCAATCGCCTCATTCCGCTGAAAAGCAGTCCAAAAAAGCAACAGATTGAGCAGCAAGCTGGCAGGCAAAAATAGCTTTTTCATGGTTTTAATCTTTGCTCCATGACTTTTAGCCATCCATCGCCTCTGTTTGCATAAGCAAGGGCCTCTGTCCCAAAAATTCCATTCAGGCGGAAAGAAGACATTTTATGGAGCTCGCTCAGTCGTGTCTTTCGCTGGTCGAGACTCAAAGTTTCGTCGCGACGAAGACGGTTCGCTTCAGCCATGAATTGCTGTTTGATCTGGAAAGCCTGAGCTGCGGATTCCTCGGGAAGTCCGTAACGCTCAGCAGCCTGCCGGGCCCAGACATAAAAGAGGTCCGAATTTTGTTCGTAAATTTTACCTCGTTCTTCCCCAAATACTTGCCTCACCGCGTCGTTCTCGGCCTCTTTCTCTGCATAGAAATCTTTCGGAACATTCTTGTCGTCTGACATTTTTTTCCGAACCTCCAGCAGCGCGTTAAATTCTTCCTCCGTGGCTTCGAAATATTTTAACTGAGATCGCAGACTGCTCGCTTCTCGAGAAAGGCGTATCCGGAGTCGTTTCAATTCATCAGGCGAAAGCACTTCTTTCAACAGATCCATTTTTTTATCCAGCAGCGCCTGTTCCTTTTTGGGATTGTGGTCTTCCTGCAACTTTTCCATTTCCTCAAAATAACCAGACTCATCCAGAACCTTCCTGGCCGCATCTCCTTTTTCTTTTGGCAAAGAAGCCAGTTCCTTGTCCTCGGCGTGAATCTGAACATATAATAAATCGATCATCTCCTGCACTCTCACCGTGGCTCCGAACAGGCTTTTGCTGATTTGTTTTTGCTCTTCGCTCAAGAGTTTTAACTTTTTTTCCTGTTCCGGGCTGGGATTTTCCTGCCTGAATTTTTGCCAGTATTCCTTGGTTGGCTGTTTCCGAATCTCCTTCGCGCGGTCGGAAAAAAGCTGGAGCAAATCTGCGGAAACCACGTCCCGAACAGTTTGTTCAGGACAACCTATGGCCCGAAGATTTGCCATATAAACCCGATAGTCCGAGGATTCGACGTCTTTCCATTTGAACGCCCCCGCGTGATTTGTTTCGGATTGAGTTCGATCGGTTGAGCCGCCACTGGCAGAATTTGAACTCTGCATGTTTTGTGAAATTTGGCTTCGGGCTTGCGATCTAAAATTGATGACGGCTGTGTAACGGTTCGAAGGTAATAAAAGCCACGCCACCAGAACCAGGTTCAGGCAAATGGAAAAAACAAAAAGAATCCTAAAGCCCAAAATTCGAGGATTACGTTGAGATTCGACCTTATCTGGCATTCGAAATAGTTTGACCGCAACATGTGCAAATTGTCACGCGGTTCCCTGTCAGCGTTTCTTCTTCATCCAAAGCAATCGTTCCCCAGCAGCGTGCAAGGTTTCCTCCTTCTTCGCGAAATGGAACCGGATCAGGTTGTGCACCGGCTCGCGGAAAAAGCTCGAGCCCGGGACCCCCGCCACGCCAATCTCGCGCACCATCCATTCGGCGGCCTCGCTATCCCTGGCAAATCCGAGCGAAGAAATGTCCACCATCACATAATACGCACCCTGCGGTTCGGTGAACGGAAGCCCTGTTTTTCGCAGGTATTTAAGGAACAGGTCGCGCTTGCGGGTGTAGCTGGTTTGTAATCCCACATAATAACTGTCCGGCAGCTCGAGCCCGGCCACTGCAGCTTCCTGCAAAGGCGCGGCGGCCCCTACAGTCAGGAAATCGTGAACTTTTCTGGCTTGCGCAATCACTTCGGCCGCAGCCTGGACATATCCGAGCCTCCAACCGGTGATCGAATAAGTCTTGGAAAGGGAACTACAAGTGATCGTCCGGGCGGCCATGCCTGGCAGGGCCGCGAAATATTGGTGTTGATGGGGTGCAAAGACAATATGTTCATATGGTTCGTCGGTGATGACAAAGACATCATGTTTTTCAGCCAAAACCGCAATCTCCTGAAGTTCTTCCAAGGTGAAAACCTTGCCTGTTGGATTGGAAGGATTGCAAAGAATGATGGCTTTTGGTTTTTGCTCGAAAGCCCGGCGCAATTCCCCGGAATCATAAGCGAAATCAGGAGGACGCAGCGGCACATAAATCGGTTGAGCCCCGGAAAGAATGGTGTCAGCGACATAATTTTCGTAGAACGGCGAAAAAATGATGACTTTGTCGCCTGGATTGCAGGCGGTCATCATGGCCACCATCATCGCTTCGGTGCTGCCGCAGGTCACAACCAGGTGTTGATCGGGATCAACCTCAATGCCGCTAAACCGGGTGATCTTTTTTGCCAGGGCCTGCCGGAACCTGGGCGCCCCCCAAGTCACCGTATATTGATGGAAAGGCCCGCGCGTGGCCCGCTCCAGGGCGGAAAGCAATTCTTCAGGCGGATCGAAATCCGGAAATCCCTGGGAGAGATTGATCGCGTCATGACGGCTGGCGAGCCGGGTCATCCCTCGGATCACCGACTCAGTAAAACCTTGAAGACGGTCTGCTGTTTTTGGCATCGGCCAGAAATCTTGTAAAAGTCGGCAGGGATAACAATCGAATTTTTCCAGCAACTATCATTAAATGGTGCAATTGCGTTTGACCACTCCCGAAACCGCCATCACAGCCGGTTTTCCAGGAACGCACATTTAAGAGGAACCGTGCAGTTGAGAAAACCATCGCCCTCACCCTAACCCTCTCCCCCTGGGCCCCCTGGGAGAGGGAACGATTCTTCTCCGCGTTGGATTTGCAACTGGACGGTGAGCGTGATCCTGCGGGCGGAAAGGCCTCCCTCGCCCCTTGGGAGAGGGCTGAGGTGAGGGGCCCGAAGGCCCCAACTGCATCGTTACGGTTTAAGCGGTTCCATCCTCCTCCAGAATCTTCCCGAGCCGCGCCATTACGTCTTTGGGGTTGTGATGCCAGTCCTTGGTCAGCACCAGGGCGACACGCCAGCCGAAAGCCTTCAGGATGGACGGCTGCATCAGATAGCGGTCCAGCAGGTTCGGGTTTGCATAGTGCCCGTCCGTATCCACGATTATGCCCAGACGATACATGGTCGCGGATTTGTCGAGCACCGCGAGGTCGCAACGAAACCTGGACTGTCCCACGTTCAAATCCACGGCATACCCACGATCGCGCAACGCCGCCGCCAGACTTTCCACCACGGCATCGCCTCCGCCTGGCAGTGCGGACGGATCGCGGCGCACGGGATTGAGGTTCTCCAGCACCCGTCGCGCAGCAACTTCATCACCTTTCGAAACAGCCTCGGCGTAGTGCAGAAAGTTTTTGAGACTGTTGGCGCCGTCGTTGTAGTCGTTGGTGATGTCGCCATGACGGATGGAACTTACGATCGCCATGTTCTGCTTGGCGCGCGAAAAAATAACGTTCAATCGTTTCTCGCCGCCACGCTGGTTGATCGGGCCGAAGTTCATCAGCATCCTTCCACTGGCATCGCGTCCGTAACAGACGCTCATGATGATGATATCGCGCTCGTCACCCTGTACGTTCTCCAGGTTCTTGACAAAAAGCCCGCAGAAAACGTCGTTTTCTTCCCGCACATATTCAGCCTCCAATTTCGCGGCAAACCCGGCATCCTCCTCCGCCAACTGACCCAAAGCACTTTCCAGCTCACCCTGCTGGGCCTCGGAAAATGCGACCACTCCCACGCTCCTCCCGGTCTCGCGCTGAAGGATGCCCCGCACAAGTTGAGCAATGTAAGACGCTTCATTCGGATTACGCCGCTCCTCATAAAGGCCGTTCTGCATGAAATGAAAACTGATGCTGCGTTCAAGCGAAGCCTCAACATTCGCCCCGCCCAGTTCCGCAGCGGTGACAATCAATTCTGGCCGCCCGGCAATGGAACGTTGGCGATCAGGAATGGTGTAAAGGTTGCCACCGTAAAACGCCGAGTTCGAAAAGCTGATGAGCGCTTCGTAACGGCTCCGGTAATGCCATGCCAGCAAGGTGGAGGGAAGAGACTGTGCCGATCGCGTGAGAAAACTGTCGGAATCAAGGTCCACCTCGATACGTTCGCCTTCATCCTCGACCATGACACTCTCCTCCTGAGTGCGGGCGCTGGCAAAGAACGTGGTGGGTGGCAGTTGCATTTCGTCTCCCACGACAATCGCCTGGTGCGAGCGATAAACGGCGGGGACCGCTTCCTCCATCGGAATCTGGCTGGCTTCGTCAAAGATGACGACGTCAAATAGCCCGGGATCGAGTGGAAGCGTGTCAGAAACGCTGAGCGGGCTCATCAGCCAGATCGGCTTCAAATCCTGTATCACCTGCCCTGTATCGCCCGCAGCCAGATCACGAATGGACCGGTACCTCATCGTCTTTCCGAACTCGTGCTCGAGATCCCTCCTCCCGGCGGCATACGATTTCTTGAAGGCTTTCTGGTCGGGGTTCAACTGCGAAACCGGCAGCGCGGAGAGGTTTACGTGTTCGATAAATTTCTGACGCACCGCCATCCGGATGCAACGGGCGTTCAAACCAAGCCAGTCGCGATGAAGTTTCTCCAGTTGCTCCATCTTCCGGGCCAATGTGCGTCCATCAAAACGATTCACGGCTCGATCGTCGCGATACACCTGCTTGACGCTCTTGAGACCAACCGCCGCTTCTAATTCGCTCAAAGGCAGGGTCGCGTGTCGCAGGGCGTGACCAAGTGAATCCGGCAGTTCTGCGAGTTCGGCCAGGATCGACGTCAACTCAGCCAGCGTGGCGGTCTGGTCCCGCAACAGGCCCAGCACCCCGGCCAGTTCGGAAAATTTGACCTGATCGTGACCGGCGAGCGTCTCGCTGAGTATGGAGTCAAGTTCACTGAACTTTTGATGTATCCCGGCGAGGTTTTGGACCAGACCGGATGCGCCGTCGGTTTTGCCCATCAAATCGAGTAGCTCCACGACTGATTCATGCGACAGAAGTGGATGCTTTTTCAGGCCCACGACCTCGGCGCGGAACGTATCCACGTCATCCACACGCCAGGCGGCTGCGGTTTGATGACGCAAGTTTTCACATTCTGCCTGCGCCTTATGCAGGACGGAGAGATCCCCAAGGATCTTGCTCCACGCAGGCGGAACCGCATGTTGGGAAAAATCGTAGCGGGCTTGAAGCGTCTTCCTGAGTCGCCAGAAGGCAGGTTGCAAGAAACGAAAAATGGATTTCTCCATTGCCTCCGCCTGTGCCAGCGCGTTCTCAGTGTCATCCGGCGTCAACGGGTCGCGCCAGCCAACGGTCTTCTCCCGGGCTTTCTGCAAAATGCCAACCTTTTTGTCGAGGTCGGTTGCAACTGAATCAAAGGTCTGCTCTGCGGGGCCATGTGTCAGAACGCCGAGCAGGTTGCGTTCGGCCAGCGGGCGAGCTCGGACCGCAAATTCCAAGATCGCTTGGATTTCCTCGAAGGTATCCCAAAGCCCGCCGGGCAGTCCGCAGATTTCCAGGGCGTTTTCGATGGAATCCAGTAGTTCTGCGGCCCGATTGAGATGCCGGTTCAATGTCTCCAGCGGACGATCCGCCTGGAGAATGGCTTTGCCCAACCAGCGAAGTGGATGCCGGGCAAAACAGAGATCCTGCCCCAAATCTTCAAGGGCTGTAAGCAGACGCGTGATCACCTCGCCATGCTGCAACCAGAGAGGATAAGTGGGCAGCATCTCTTCAATTTCGGGCGGGAGTTCATCCACTCGCACACCATCCGTCCCCGGCCTGGTGGGGCGCGTCACTCCGTGCGCGCCGTCCGCATCACCACGACCAAGTTCAACCAACCGGTGCAGCAGCGCCCGCACCCCGACTCCAGTGTGCTCGTGCGATTCCCGCATCACCTCGGAGAAACGGCGCAGGCTGGCAAGTTCCTGTTTCATGGCTTTCAACACGGATGCGCGCATTTTCTGGGCGTCAGGGTCAAGATCAGCCTGCCCCGAAAATTTCTCGTAGGTCTGTTTGAGATTTTGAATGAACTCTTTTTTGTCAGTCTGGGAATCGTGAATCAGGCAGCAAAGTTCATCGAGTCCCTGCTGGCGCAGGCGATGAAACACCACGTCGATCGCCGCACGCTTTTCGCACACAAAAAGGACCCGCTTTCCCCGCGCAACGTAGTCTGCAATGAGGTTGGTGATGGTCTGCGATTTGCCGGTTCCCGGCGGGCCTTGAATGATATAACTCGCCCCGGTCCGAGCCCTGGCCACGGCGGTGGCCTGAGTGGAGTCACACGAGATCACCAAATGCTGGTCGGCGAGGTCGGGAGGTGGCGGAGGAGATTCTTCAGAAGGTTTTGGTGCCAGTGAAAAAATGGTGTCAAAAGCGACGCTGGCCATGTCGGTTTCGATCAGCTTGGCGTAATCGCGAACCAGCGTCATCTTGCGGTAGTTAAAATTCCCCAGCGTCAGGCTGCAAAGGTCAAAGTCCCATGCATACGGATTCTGATTGTCCCCGTCACGCAACGCAAATGTCTGTCGTGCGGTTTCCAACACACCACCCTCGGCATCCGCCGGTGCGCCGGGGTCAACAAGATGAAGCCCCGACCCGCCATGACGCGGCTGAGGTGGAGCTCCGGTCGCCTCCCGCAACGGCATCGGCGTAGGACGCACCTTGTCCAGAAAAAGTTGCAGCCCCAGCGGACGGAAGTTCTCTCGGTCGTAGCTGTATTCCGGCCGGGTGGCCGCCGACGGCTTGCGGGACCGCAGCGCAAGCCGCCGACGGTATTGATCGACCCGTTGTCGGGCTTTTTCGTGGATGAGCTCAATCTGTGGTCGATCAATCTTGTTCAGCGTCACCCCCGGTTCACTGGCTTGAATCTGTGCTTTGAGTCTCTCGTAGAAAAGATCCAGCCGCGTTTCCTTCAGATCTATAAACTCCGGCAGGTTCAGGTTGTAGAGCTCCTTGAGGTGGTGACGGAGCGCGGGATTCACCTCGGCTTCGCTGCTCGTTGGATACAGGAGGTAATTGTCGCGCACCCCTTTCTTCTTCGTAAGTTCCACCGGCAACAAAAGGAGCGGCGAATGAATGCGCTCTTCTTTTGTCTCCTTCAGGTTGTTCCATCGCAGAAAACAGAGCACCAATCGCAACTGTGCAAATCCAAATTCGGCCCGGTCACGCCGGGCTTCGCTGATGATTTTGTCCAGTACGCCGGGTATGTAGGGCGCATCCTCAAACCGAAGGTATTTGCCGAGTGACATCGGCGAGTCCCCGGTCACCGTCGCGGCGAGTTCGGGATGCCAGACGAAGAGTTGTTCCAGCTTGATGTTGCGGTAATCCAGCAGCAGCGGCACCGACGCGATGGTCAGGTTCAGGGTCTGAAGGGTGGGTTTGAAATAGATGAGCCGGTTGCGCCGCGAAATTTCGAATAACCGGTCCCGCAAAAGGGATTGAATCAGGCGGCGCTTTCCGCTGAGTGGCGAATTTTTAAATTCCTGGCGGCTGAAAACTGCCGCGTCGAAGTCGAGCGATTGTTCACGGTAATTCTCCAGTCTCGAAACAATCTGTGCAAGGTTCGGCGCCCGCTTGTGGCGGTTCAACTCCGTCATCTGCACGATGACCGAAGCAAGCACCGGGTTGAGCCGCCGATTGACCTCAAAAAGATTGGAACGACTGGTTGAAAGAACTTCCAGATCGGCCGCATCAGTAAAGTCCAAACCACACGTCACGCTGGCCAGGAGAAGTCCAAGGGAAAAAATGTCGGTGAGTTCGTCGTGATGACCAATCACATGTTCCCAGGAACGATAGTTCGGTAGAAAAACCGGTTTGGTGATGGCGTCACCAGAGGTGGCAATACCAAGATCAGAGATCTTCAACGAGGCCTGGTCGATGTCGGCGGTACGCCGCGATTCCGCAACTACTTCAACCGCACCGCTCCAAATCTTTTGTAACGCCTCGACCTTGCTGTTGTTTTTCCTGGGTCCGCTGACCTTGGACGGTAAAAACATCAAATGCCCTGTCTCCGTGAGGCTCAAGTCTTTCAGCCCGTCCAGCGGAGCCACGAGCCCCGCTTCGTGCGCCGTGCGGACCTGTTTCATCAGTGGAACCAAGGCGGCGAGGGCGTCGTCGGTTTCAAAACCGCCCCTGCCCAACCCGGCTTCCAGGAACTTGAGGAATGGTGGCTGATCCTCAGGGTTCATTCTTCACCTCCGCTTTCGACAAAATATCCGACGATTGCTCCTTCAATTTTCGAAGATCACGAACCTTCATTTTAAGTTCCTTGGCCGCGAGTTTCTCGAACTGCGCATCAAGCTCCAGTTGCCGACCCAATTGGAGCGCCGCCACCAACGGCATTTGATCAAGTTCCGGGTCGATCCTGACGAAATCCAGCAGCACATAGCAAAAATATTCACGAATCCTCGCGTCTTCGATATTTAAACGGTCCAAACCGACTCCATCATCGTCGCCGACCGGCTGGAAATCAGTGAAAAACTGTCTTGCGTGACCGAGCATGGCCGGAGTTTGCGCCCACTTCGGTCGCAGCAGACATTCAAGCAGACGACGTGTGGCCGAGGTCAATCGCAACTGTCCGATCAGGTCCAGCTCGTCAAGCTCTGCGGCTCCTTCGATCATATCCGAAATACGCGCCGCCATATCGGCCTTCTTTTCCTGCCACAAGGCGAGAGCCCGCGCCCGGATAAAAGTTTCCGGATGTGAGATTCCCCCTGCGGAAACCTGCTCACCGGCGAAAATTTCTTCCGCCTGTTTTAAATAACCCGCCGCGCTCACCTGCGTGAGTCCGGTCTCCATCTTGACCAACCCAGCCACCACTGCATGCAGATCGCCGGTGGCGCAAAGCGAGCCGCGATCGGCAAAAATCTCGGTGTGAAGCCGGAAAAGCCGCGCAGTTTGCTGATGACTTGCGGACGCCCGTGGGTCATTCGCCACCGCCTGAATCAACCGGTCGGCGATATGAAAATCTCCGTTGTTGCCGCTCCACAAATGGTAATGAGCGAGTTCATGTCCGATGACTGACCTGATTTCATCGGCATTGAGCAATGTAAGAACCGGTCCGGAGAAAACGATGTGCCCTTCACCCGGCATGTAGAAAAGTGAGGCGTTGAGCTGGGGATTGTTGCGGGCTTGATAGAGCGTCACCGGGATGTCGAGCTTCAATCCGGCCTTGGTTTGCTCCACGCTTTGAAACAGTTCGGGATGACTCCCGGCATCCAGCCTATAGGTGGACTTGAGAAGATCCAGGCGCAGATTCCCGGTGTAGTCAGCCTGCGCTCGCGCCGAGGCAAACCAGTTCCACAAATCACGCTCATGGGTTTTGAGGTAGTCCCTCAATTCAACATGATACGGCGTCGGCTCAAGAGCAGGTGCGGGCGATTCCACGAGCATGGCGGCATTTAACCGGAGATACCGTCCCAGGTCAAAGGCACAGGAATTAAACCCGCGCTGAAGAAATCCGCCAAAACGGCGAAAGCACTGAGCCGTATCGATGCAGTTGGGGCCTTCGGGCCCCTCACCCCATCGGTTTTATCATTCAATCACCATCGCGCTGAAAGTTCGACGAGTTCTGTCAAAAAACACTCGCCCCCCTGCCACCAACGGTGCAATTCTGAATTATGCGTTCAGTCGAATTATTTTCAGGAGCTGGCGGCCTTGCTCTCGGGCTTGAAGCTGCTGGATTCGAGCATGTTGCGCTTATTGAACACAACAAGGATGCGTGCGCAACCCTGAGAATCAACCGCCCCGATTGGAATGTAATTGAGTCCGATGGCTCTGCCAGCATAGACATCGGGCGTTCTTTGTCGGGTTCCGATCTGACCTGGATGCAAAATGGTTTTTTCCTGCGGCGGTCGCATCACTTGATGAGCTACTTCGGGAGAAATATGTATCAGAGAGGTATTGGGAAGAGCATCAGCTCCCCAAACCCTCTGATCCCTCCGTCCTTACAGGCACGAGTCGCCCGCATCAGGACAGAATCGCTATTTCAGATGCAGTCTCGATGGAAAACGGTGCGGAACGCGCTGAAAGGTCTTCCTCACCCGAAAGTGAAAAGTAAATATGCGAATCACACTTATCAAGAGGGTGCAAAGTCCTACCCAGGCCATACGGGAAGCCCATGGGATGAACCTGCCAAGGCACTAAAGGCTGGAGATCACGGTGTTCCTGGAGGAGAGAACATGCTGGATTGTGGCAACGGCAAGGTACGTTATTTTTCCGTTCGGGAGTCAGCGCGCATTCAGACTTTCCCGGATGATTATGTGTTTTCGGGTTCGTGGACGGAGAGCATGAGGCAACTTGGCAACGCCGTTCCAGTTGCATTGGCTCAGGTGGTCGCATCATCCATTTCCAGGCATCTACAGATTCTGCATGGACAACGAATCAGTATTTAACCCTCTCGCCAAAAGAAACCTCGGTAAGAGCGTTGTTGACGCTTTATTGGAGACTACTGCATTGCCATTGAAAGATGTCGGCATGTTTCCCGGAGCAGGCGTTTAGGCCATCTACTACCTTGGATCGTTTCCGAACTACCGCCCCTTAAGTCAAGTAAATCAAACAGATTCGCGGTATCCGATCTATGTTGGAAAGGCCATTCCCAAGGGCGGTCGCAAGGGAACGAGTTCAGACGCATCCTTGGATTCGACGGCTCTTTCAAAGAGACTCCAAGAACACAAAGCATCCATTGATGCGGTCGAGTCACTCAAGATCGAGGATTTCACTTACAGAAGCCTGATCGTCGATGATATTTGGATTTCTCTCGGTGAGACTTTGGTGATTCAGCGGTACCAACCACTGTGGAATCAAGTTGTAGATGGATTCGGCAATCATGATCCGGGTGGAGGAAGATATAGCGGAATGTGCCCTGCATGGGATGAATTGCACCCCGGGAGGGTGTGGGCCGCTCGTTGCCAGGCACCCAAACTTACCAGGAACCAAATTCTCGAATCAATCGATACATACATGAATGCCATGAACGCTTTCAAAAAATAATGCCACTGTAGCAGAATCTGTGGGTAGAAACTGCTCCAAAACCCAGAGAAGGCTGTGAATACCAGGGTTCTCGCCATGTTTTAGCGTGCGAGCAAAGTGGTGGTTACATCTCCCCCCTCATCTCGTTTCAAACCCAAAACTGCGGTTCCTCGATCAATGTCGCGAGGTCATCCAGAATCCAAGCCCGCCGTTCCTCGAAATCATGGCGAAAGCAAACGGTAAAATCTGTACGGATAATTCCTCGCCTCCAAATCGATATAATTTATGAAACCAGACTGGGCTTCATAAGTTTGCAATGTAACCCATGACACCAAATCAAATGACGCCTGCAATCGATAGCTGGAACAGGAGTCCACGTTAAATCCGAGTTGGAACGACCCGTCCTGCAACCGCCCATAAGAGGCAAATTCAATGGCGACTCCGCCGCTCCGCGCGATCGAAAGTTTGGCCACAAAAACGTCAGCATCGCCCTGGCTCGACAAATCGTTGAAACCGACCAATGCCCTGCCCTTTAACTGCCCGGCCAATATCAGATTCCCCGCCAGATCCACGGCAATGGCGTATCCAGTCAGTTCGCCAGAACTTCCGGCTCCGCGCAGAAACAACACGTTTCCGGAAGGATCATAACTTGCCACAAATAAATTGAACACGTCGTCATTGGTCAGGGTGGTTTGACCCAAAGTCACATTACCCAGGAAAGAGCCGGTGAGATAAACATTCCCTTCTGCATCCAACGCGATGCCTGCCGCGTTTATGGCGTCTGTGGTTCCACTGTTGGTGGCCCAGAGCAACTCGCCATCACCATCAAACTTAGCGAGGAACAAATCAAAAAAACCACTGGAGGCAAGTGTGTTGGTTCCAATCTCTGTTGAAGTTCGAAAATATCCGGTGACATAACAGTTGCCTGTTTTATCCACCGCAATGTCTGCCCCCTGCGCTTCCTGACTCTGCGTCTCCTTTACCCACTCCAGCGCTCCGTCTGAATCAAATTTCGCCACGAAGGTTTCAGTGGTTCCGGTGCTGACCAGAATTTCATCATCGCCAAAAAAAGCCACCCCGGTGAAAAACCCGGTGACAAAAGCGTTTCCGGAAGCATCAGCAGCCACTTTAATCCCTTGATCATTGTCAACTCCCCCGGCGACATTCAACCAGTCCAGCGCACCGTTCGGAGTGAATCGCGCAACGAACAAATCGTAGGTTTCCGAGTTTTCGTAGGTTTCCCCACCCCAGTTCAGATCGTAAACGAAAGAGCCGGTAATCAAGATGTTTCCGCTTCCATCCAGGGAAATTCCGCTGCCGTAAACATTGTTCCCGTTCGGGGTGCTTCGGACCCAGGCAAGAGCACCCGCAGAATTATATTTCGCCACAAACAAATCAAATCCGCCGGTGTTGAAAACCGAGGCATCGCCGAACTCCGCAGCTTTCACATAATATCCGGTGATGAACGAATTGCCGTTGGTGTCCACCGCTACGTCGTAACCAACATCATCGTTGGTCCCGCCAGCCTGCGTTACCCAAACAAAGGCACCCTGTGGATTCAACTTCGCCAGAAAGATGTCGTGGCCCCCTGCTGAACTTAGATTTGTGGTTCCAAAAGCCACCGTTCCTTGAAATGAACCGACCACATAACTATTTCCCTCTGGATCCACAGCCACACCGCTTCCGGTTTCCAAACCACGGCTCCCGGCGTTGATCGCCCAGCAAAATGCGGTGTTCAACTGGGAAAATCCGGGATCATAATGAATGGTGATCGTCTTTGCGCCGACGTTGTTTTTGGAATCCCTCGCCGTGATCGAAATCACGTTGGCTCCAAGTGACAACTGGAGTGATCCAGACCAAAAGGCTTTACCACCCCCTGAAGCTGTCGCGCCGATAACGGTCAAGCCGTTGATGGCCACTTCTGCCACTCCATTGTCTCCCAGTCCAGCGTCCGTTGCCGTTCCACTCAGCACGATTAATGATGAACCGACTTTCTGATTGTTTTTATGACTGAGCACTTCAATCTCCGGCGGAACATCGTCGGTCGGGTTGTAACGAATATTGATGGTTTCAGCGGTGGAATTTCCTTTGGAATCGCGAGCCACCACAGAGATCACGTTGTCCCCCAGCACCAATGTCAGTGGCAGACTCCAATTTGCGGTGCCTCCTCCCGAAGCTTGAGCACCTGCCGCGATATTCCCATTCACCATGACCGAGGTTATGCCGCTATTGCCAAGATTGAAGTCGGTGGCGGTTCCAGCCAGGGTGATTTGGTTCAGTAATACCATCTGGTTCTTTTTATGGCTGGTGATCTCCAATGCAGGAGGTGTTGAATCCAAAGGACTGTAATTGATGGTTATAGTGACGGCGCCATCGTTCAGAAGCGTGTCAGTGGCCACGACGGAAATTACGTTCGGGCCCGGATTCAGATTCACATTGCCGCTCCAGCTAAGATTGCCATTGCCCGTGGTGGATGCGCCCACAAGCAATATGCCGTTGATTTTTACCGACGAAATGCCGTTGCCTCCAAAACCGTTGTCGGTGGCCGAACCAGCAAGGGTTATGGAACTCGTAGTGACCGTTTGTTGGTTATTATGAGATGAGATTTCAACCTGAGGTGCCAGAAGATCATTGGGCGAATATTGCAAAGAAATCGTCTGAGCCCCGCTGTTCCCACGGGCATCTTCGGCCACCACGGAAAGCACGTTTAATCCGGGTTTGAGTGAAACGGTTCTGCTCCATGTGGCCACAGCTCCTCCGGTGGCAATTCCACCGGCTGCAGCGACATCATTGACCCGGACAAAAGCCACTCCATTGTTGCCTGATCCTGAATCTGTGGCAGTGCCCGAAAGTAAAATTGTGGGAGTGTTAACAGTTTGATTGTTCCGGTGACTGTCAATGGAAATCTGCGGTGGAAGCTGATCTCCAATGTCGAAATAGACCACAATTGATTGATTGGTGGATTGAGGAAAAAGTGAATTGTCGGTCGCCGTGACATAAATGGTGTTTTTGCCGGGATTCAGCGTGATGGGACGGCTCCAGTTCGCGATCTGCGAGCCAACGGCCACGTCATTCGAGGCCCGTCCGAAATTAAGTAGGACGGAGGATATCCCGTTATTTCCCCGGCCCGCGTCGGTCGCCGTACCGGCCACCAGTATCCGGCTGGTGCCCACCACTTGCTGATCAACATGGCTGGTGATCTGCAACTGAGGTGCCAGAACGTCGTCAGGAACCACATTCAAAGTGATGTTTAATGCGGTTTCGTTCGGAAACGGTGCGTTGTCAAACGCGTAAATGTAGATGTAATTGACGCCGGCATTCAGTTCCAGGGTTCTGCTCCATTGAACGACCCCGGCTCCAACAGCGGTGACTTCCGGGATTTTTCCACGAAGATAAAACCCCGAGATCCCCTGGTCCCCGCGACCGGCGTCGGTGACCGTTCCAAACAGGGTCACAGTCTTTGTGGAAAGCTTCTGGCCATCCGTATGGCTCGTCAGCTGTATCACCGGACCCAAAGTGTCTTGAGGCTGGAAATTGATGACGATGTTCTGGTTGACGGTGTTGGGGAATTCATTTGCATCAGAAGCCGATATATCCAGAAAATTTTTCCCAGGCTGCAGCTCAATGGTTTTCGACCAGTTCACCACCCCGTTTCCTGAAGTATTTGCATTGGGAATTTTCCCCCGGAGATAGACCTCGGAGATTCCGCGGTCGCCCCGACCAGCATCCGTGGCGGTCCCCTGGACGGTGATGGAACTTGAGAAAACAGTCTGGCCGGTCGTATGGCTGGTGACGGAAAGCGTGGGCGCAAGGGTGTCGCCGGGTTGAAAATTGATGGTTAAGAAAACGCTGGTCTCGTTTTTCACGTCGCTGTTGTCGCTGGCATAAACCGTGAGGTAGTTGGCACCGGGGCGGAGTTGAATCGACTTGGACCAGTTTACCGTCTGCGAACCTGACGCATTAGCGCCGGGGAGGTCCCCCCCCAGATAGACGGAGGAAATACCGTTGTTTCCGCGACCGGAGTCGGTGGCCGTTCCCGCGAACACAATGGTGCTGGTTGTAACAGTTTGTCCATTCACGTGACTGGTCACTGTGATGGTGGGAGGCAGGGGATCGGTCGGTTGAAAGTTTATCGTCAGGATCTCGCGCGAGTAGTTTTGAACATCACTGTTGTCATAGGCTCCCACTTCGATGTAATTGGGGCCCCGACTTAGTGTGAACTCCTTTGTCCATTGCACCGTGCCTGCCCCGGAGGTGTTCGAGTTTGGAATGTTTCCCCTAAGATAGACCGATGAAACCCCATTATTTCCACGCCCTGCGTCGGACGACGTTCCAGCCAGGGTGATGGTCTTGGTATTCACAATCTGACCATTTTGATGACTGGTGACCTGGGTCAAAGGGCCTAGTGAATCAAGTGGCTGAAAATTGATGACAATTGTCTGCCGTTGTTCATTTTTTTGAGGACTGTTGTCGTAAGCGTAAATTTCAATGGAGTTCGCGCCGGGATAGAGATCCAGATCACGGCTCCAGTTTACTGTCCCGGCTCCGGCAGCACTCGAATTAGGAATCGTCCCACGAACATATACAGAAGAAATCCCGCTCTCCCCGCGTCCGGAGTCGCTTGCTGTTCCGGACAAGGTGATGGATTTGGTGTTAACGATGGCGCCATTTGCATGACTCGTAGGGGAAATTGCCGGGGCAATGAAATCTTCCGCAGCGAATAAAGAGATTTCGAACAAACAGAACAGGGCTATAAAAATAAGGCGCATATTCAAATTAAAATTGCGTGAAAAAAAGGGAGAAATGGGTTGCCGACTGACAAATTGCGGCGAAGGTCTTTTCGGAAATTACAAAAAAAAAGCAACATACCAACACCAACGATCGGGAGGAAGTTAGTCGCTCTCAACGGCTGGCGCAAGAGGCTCAAATAGACCGCTGTGTGAAGAGGGCATGATTAAATCCGGGTGAGTTTCCTGACGGATCGCGGTTCTGTGAACCGCAGCACATGGCAAAACTTAACTCCCGAAGCCTCGCAACACCCCGACGGTTGCCGCCCGCTGATCGAGGACGATACAGCCGCGGACCGGGGCCTCATCCCATTTTAATCACACCCGTTTGAAGATCCGGCGCTTCCAAAAAGTATGATTGTAGAGCGCGGTTGTGCAGGCGCGGGGTTTCCGGACCTGCACAAGTTGCAGAATGGGGGTCGGAAAAAAATTGAGCTTGCATTGATTGGACTCCTCTAAGAAAAAGGTTCAATGCTCGAAGATCAACCAACCCAAGAACAATCGGGCTCGCAAGCGAACTTGCCCGTGGAAAACCCTCAACGCCGGGAATTAATCAAGAAAATCGCCAAGGCGGCGATTGCCATACCTGCTGCCGTGGTAATTTTTGAGGGAAGCACACACAGTCTTCTTTCGTATTAATTAATCCGAGAACAACACGCTGCGAATCCAATAAAACACCGTGAATCGCCTTGCGACAAAACCCTTCGCAATTGAAATATTCCATGTCCTCCGAACAACCATCGCGCAATATCTAGCCGGAAAATCTGCCAGTTCCGCCCGTAGAAAACCTTCAACGCCGGGAATTAATCAAGAAAATCGTCAAAACGACGATTGCCATCCCTGTGGCCGTAATCCTTTTTGAAGGAAGCACACACAGCCTTCTGGCCTCTTTGTAGCTTTCCAAATTAATTTGCGGGTGATTTTCCGAATTGTTCCGTGTTGGAAAGGGACATTTTTTCAGGACTGGGTGTGGGGTTGTTTTCACTTTGAGTGCGTGGAGAAATGTGGAGTTCTTGTTTGAGTTTCTGAATGCAGTGGAGGGCTTTTTGGCGTCCGAGTTGTTGAACTGAGGGATCGATGGCGGAAGTATGCACAGGTTGTTGCACGGTTGGTGAGGGAGGTTTATGCAAGCGGACTTTACTGATGTTTAAGTCCTCCTCGAAGCGGTCGGGCTGGAGGATGTTGGAGAGTTTCAAGGCACCGACATT